>ENA-OQEB01000894-OQEB01000894.1-human-gut-metagenome-genome-assembly--contig:-NODE-894-length-11678-cov-6.127954_pt1 | contig 11678 bp, 16 predicted proteins | sample MGYA00242787_ERZ504619 | MGnify/ENA primary metagenome ERZ504619 (study PRJEB26092, sample SAMD00036317) | human gut metagenome | host: Homo sapiens | study: EMG produced TPA metagenomics assembly of... | reverse complement strand
CCCCTTCCTTTGGGGGTGGCAAATTCCTTTTCCCTTCCGGGTTCGGCCCCGGTACGGATCGTCTGTTTTCGGTGAGCTCACGGCTGCTTATCCCCATCTCGGGCGGCATCGTCGAGTATGTCGATCGTAGCTTTGGCCGTACGCTGAGCTACATCACCGGTTGGCTTTTGGCCTGGGCAACGGCATCCTGTGCCCGTGGGAGGCCATCGCCATTTCGACCCTCGTGTCCGAGATGTTCGGCAGCCTGCCCGGTCTTGAGTGGCTGCGCGCCGTCAAGCTCTACACCATCCTGGGCGCCGACGTTTACCTGTTCCCGACGCTGATCGCGCTCGGCTTCGCAGCCTACGTCATCTTCCTCAACTTCCGCGGCGCCAGCTCGGCCGCCAAGCTCCAGGCCTTCCTGACCAAGGCTCTGCTCTGCGGCATGCTGCTCGCCATGGGCGTCTCGCTGTTCACCGGCTCGCCGGACAATGCCATGCCCGTGTTCTCCCAGGTCACCGGCGCTGGCGGCGGCAAGGCCGCTACCGAGAGCACCAGCCTGTTCGCCGGCATCGTGTCGGTCCTGGTTCTGACTCCGTTCTTCTACGCCGGTTTCGACACCATTCCTCAGCAGGCTGAGGAAGCAGCCGAGGGCCTCAACTGGAACAAGTTCGGCAAGATCATCTCCCTGGCCCTGCTGGCCGCCGGCGGCTTCTACATGGTCTGCATCTACTCGTTCGGCACCATCCTCGACTGGCATGAGTTTGTTAAGAGCCCGGTTCCCGCGCTTGCCTGCCTCAAGGGTATCAACATGCTCCTGTACCTGGCCATGCTCGTCATCGCCACGCTTGGACCCATGGGCCCGATGAACTCCTTCTACGGCGCCACGAGCCGCATCATGCTCGCCATGGGCCGCAAGGGCCAACTGCCCGAGAAGTTCGCCGAGGTCGACCCCAAGTCCGGCGCTCCCAAGCTCGCCTGCGTCGTTCTGGGCGTTATCACCGTCATCGGTCCGTTCCTAGGCAAGAACATGCTCATCCCTCTGACCAACGTGTCGGCTCTCGCTTCATCTTCTCCTGCGGTATGGTCGCCCTCGCCTGCCTGCGCATGCGCTTCACCGAGCCCGACCTGCCTCGTCCCTACGAGTGCCCGGCGGCAAGTTTGGCATCGGCCTCGCTATCGCTGCCTGCGCCATCATCATCGGCCTGCTCGTGATTCCGTTCTCTCCCGCCTCCCTCAACATGGTGGAGTGGAGCATCGTGATCGGCTGGTTGGCTATTGGCCTGGCCTCATGGCTTTCACCAATTCCCGCAAAAAGTAACGCCTAGCCGGGGCGGATCGGGTGCGCGGAACCCTCTCTTCCGCGCACCGAACCCGGCACCACTTGGGTAGCTTTGTGAGGCCTTAACCCAACATGGCCTCGCCCACATATATGGATCCATAAGGAGGAACCATGTCCACTAAGTATGCAATCGTTGGCGGCAAGCTCATCGACGGTACCGGTGCCGAGCCGGTCGAGAACTCCCTCGTTCTCGTCGACGACAACGGCAAGATCGAGTACGCCGGCACTATGCAGGACCTTCCCGAGGGCGTTGAGGTTATCGATGCCGCCGGCAAGACCGTCCTTCCCGGCCTGATCGACACCCACCTGCACTTCTCGGGCAACCTGACCGACGATGACACCGATTGGGTCATGCAGCCGCTCCTCGAGAAGCAGGCCGTCGCCGTCAAGCAGGCCTACGACTGCCTCACCCACGGCCTCACCACCGTCTGCGAAATCGGCCGCTTTGGTATCCAGATCCGTGACTGCATCGACAAGGGCGTCTTTAAGGCCCGCGCGTTCTGGCCACCGGCCTCGGCTTCTGCCGCGTTGCCGGCCACGGTGACTCCCACCACTGCACCCAGGAGCTCAATAAGGAATCCCATCCCTGGGGCGACCAGGTCGACGGTCCTTGGGATCTGCGCAAGGCCGTCCGTCGTCGCCTGCGCGAGAACCCCGATGCCATCAAGATCTGGCTACCGGTGGCGGCATCTGGCGCTGGGACTCCGGTCGCGACCAGCACTATTGCTCCGAGGAGATCCAGGCCGTGGTCGAAGAGGCAAAGATGGTCGGCATCCCCGTGTGGAGCCACTGCTACAACAACCACGCCGCTGCCTACGATTCCGTTCGCTTTGGCTGCGAGCAGCTGATTCACGGCTTCGATATCGATGAGCGCACCATGGACCTCATGGCCGAGCAGGTACCTTCTTCACCCCGACGATCGCTTCCTGCCCACTTGGTACGCCACCTATCCGCCCGTCTACGTCCCCGAGCTGCACGACAAGTACGAGGCACCCTGGTCGAGAAGGAGCTGCAGCGCAACTACGACTGCCTGCGCGAGGCCAAGAAGCGCGGCGTCGTCATGACGATCGGCTCCGACTCCTTCTCCTTCGTCACCCCGTACGCACCTGCTCCATCGAGGAGATGTACGAGTTCGTCGACAAGATTGGCTTCACCCCGGTCGAGACCATCACCTGCGCCACCCTCAACGGTGCCAAGATGTGCCACATCGAGGACGAGACCGGTTCCATCGAGGCCGGCAAGTGCGCCGACCTGCTGGTCGTCAACGGTGACGTCGCCGCCGACATCCACGTTCTCAACACCGACAACATGGACGTCATCATGAAGGACGGCTGGATCGTCGAGGCTGGCACCTTTGGCGAGGCCAACAAATACAGCGCCTAAGATACCGTTTGTCGATGGCTGGATGTAAAACACAGTTTTTGATTGCATAATGCAATGGAGAGGGTCGCTTGCGGCCCTCTTTATTGCTATGGGTGCTACGGACAAGAGGGGATGACGGTGGATTTAAACAGGCTGATTCTGGGCAAGAGCTACAACTCTACCAAGGTCTTTCGTACGGCCCAGCATGTGGTTCAAGCCATCTTGCTCGATATTGTCGTTCCGCTGCTTATCCTGCTGCTCATCTGGGATCTAACCGATAATCCCAATCCCGTTCCGGCCGTTGTCGTCATTGCCGGCTTGGTCATGCTGTGCTTCTTCTTCTCGTACGTCTTTGTCGTTCCCGACGACCTCACATCGAGCGCTACCGACCGCACGCTCGCCATCGCGTCGAAAATATTCGCCTACACGTCGCGCGGCCTTACGCCCGAAGCTGCCCTGGGCGCCTCTAAGATCATCCTGTCCGAAACCATCGCCTCTGCCATCTGCTTTACCGACGGCAAGCAGGTGTTGGCAAGCTGGGGCGAGGACTCGGCAAAATGCCCCGCGGCACCCCGGTGGTGCTGCGGACCACGCTCAATGTGATCAACAGCGGTGAGCAAAGCGTGTTCTCGCGCGATGCCTCGACCGAGACAGGTGGCTACTTTCCGCGCCTGCGCGCCGGTATTGTCGCACCGCTTACCGTGCGCGGGCATTGCGTGGGCACGCTCGAGCTGTATTATCCCCGTCTGAGCAGCATCGATATGCGCCAGACGGCGCTTGCCTCGGGCTTTGCCGACCTCATTTCCACGCAGCTTGCGAGCTTTGAGCTCGAGCGTCAGGACGAGCTTACGGCCCGCGTGGAGCTGCGCGCCTTGCAATCGCAGGTCGATCCTCATTTTCTATTCAATACCATCAGCACCATCGTGTCGCTCGTACGTACCGAGCCGGACAAGGCCAGGTCGCTGCTGATCGACTTTTCCAATTACTACCGTCAGACGCTTTCTGATTCCGATACCCTCACAACGCTCGAGCACGAGGTGGAACAGGGCACTCGCTATATCAATCTTATGCAGGCTCGTTATGGCGACGGCCGTCTGCGCGTCTCGGTCGATATCGACTTTGAGGTGCGCGATTGCATGGTGCCGCCGTTTATCTTGCAGCCGTTGCTCGAAAACTGCATCAAGCACGCGCAGCGCGAGACCGAGCCGCTTTCTATTCATGTTAGGGCTTTCGAGACCGATGACGGTTTGGAGATCATCGTCGAGGACGACGGCATCGGTATGAGCGAAGAGGTCTGCGCGCATCTGTTTGAGCAACATCGCCGAGAGGAGCCCGAGAGCATTACCGCCGACGGCTCCGTCAAGCGAGGTTGCGGCCTGGCGCTCTTCAACGTGCTTCAGCGCATCCATTTCTTTTACGGAGAAGATTCCGGCATGCGCGTGAAGTCCCAGGAGGGCGTGGGAACGCAGGTCATCGTCGAGCTGAACGGCGAGCCGCATGAGCCGGCGCCGTTGACGGCGTAGCACGCGGTTGGATTGAGAGAAAAAGAGGGGAAGCACATATGTCCGAAGGCTGGAACATCTTGGTGGTTGATGACGAGCCCCCAATTAGGGCTGAGCTACGCTATCTGTTGGAAAAGGATACGCGTGTGGGTCAGATTGCCGAGGCGGGCAATGTCACCGAAGCCGTGGAGTCGATTCTGTCGAACAAGCCCGACGTGTTGTTTTTAGACATTACCATGCCCGGTCGCTCGGGAATTGAGCTTGCCGAGACGCTGCAGAACCTAAAGACGCCGCCGGTCGTGGTGTTTGTGACGGCATTTGCCGAGTATGCGGCTGATGCTATAACCTCGATGCCGTCGATTATGTCGTCAAGCCGGTTGAGGACGCACGCCTGTCAAAGGCACTCGACAAGATCGAGGCGGCCTTGGGTGTCCGTCGTGTTATCCACGCTCCGCGCCAGCCTTTGCGTCTGACGGTGGACCGCGGGGGCAAAAAGGTGTTCATTCCCGTCGCAGAGTCTGCTACTTTGAGGCGCGCGCGATTTTGCAACGCCATCTGCGCCGAGGAACGTACCTGATCAATGAGTCGATCTCTTCGCTCGAGCGTCGCTTGGACTCCGAGGGCTTTATTTGCGTTCATCGCAGCTACCTGGTCAATTTGGAAGACGTGCACAATGTTGAGATTGGCTCCACGGGCTGATGGAGCTCAGGCTCGACCGCGTGAGCTCGACGGTGCCCGTGTCCCGCCGTCGCGCTGCCGAGGTTAAAGCACACTTGGGGCTTGCGTAGACGGTCTGCGTGCTGTCGTTTACCATCGCAGGTTTGGCATGGGCGCGCGGTGGGCATAATGGGTGGCATCGAATGAAATCGAAAGGATCATTATGCCCGCGCTTATCACCCATCATCTGTTTGGCGAGGAAAGCATCGACCGTCTTCCGCAGGACGTCATAACGTCCGATGAAGAGCGCATTGCCTTTATCTTGGGCAACCAAGGCCCCGACCCGTTTTTCTTTCACATTCTGACACCGCGTGTTTCCGACTGCACGCTGCTGGCGCAGGTCATGCATCGGTCGCGCATGTCTCGCCAGTTCGCGTGCCTGCGCGACGGCGTGTCGCATCTGCTGCCGCGCGACGCCAGCTTGGGTCGTGCCTTTGCGCTGGGCCTGCTGTCTCATTACGTGCTCGACCGCAACGCCCACCCCTTTGTCTATGAGCAGCAGTTTGGCATCGTGGAGTCCGATTCAGAGCTTGAGGATTCGAGCAGTCAGGTCCATGCCGTGATCGAGAGCGACCTGGATGTGCTGATGCTGCAGCTTAAACGCGATGGCGCTACGGTTGACGATTACCCGCCGGCGGGCGAGATCGTCACCACCGATCGCATCAATCGCGTGGCCGGCGTGCTGATGAGCTATGTTGCCGGACGCGTGTACGGCATTGACATTCCGGCGGGGGAGTACGGTGCTGCCGTTGCCAATATGCAGCGACTTTACCGCGCGATTGAGCCGGCCGGCTCCGCAAAGACGCGCGCGATCTCGCTGGTTGAGGGCTTGGTGCACGACTACTCGCTGCTCGACGGCCTTGCCCATCGCGTGACGACGGAGCTGCCCGAGCGCACCGGTAACCTGGGCCATCTGACATGGAAGAATCCCTTTACCGACGAGGTCTCGAACGAGAGTTTCCCCGAGGTTTTTGATCGTGCGCTGGTCGATTACGAATGCACGGTCGCACGTTTTATCGAGACCGGTGACATGGATGCCGTTACCAGTCACGTCAACTACAGCGGTCGCGTGCTCAATGTCGATGAGGAGTTCGACCGCGAGGAATAGGGCTCGTGCGTGCCCCTTTGCCGAATCCTTACCGGCGCCTCTGGGCAATTGGGGTACGATGAACTAACTGCATATCGGGCGAATACGAAGGGGCCCTGTCCATGAAATACACCAAGCTCGAGCGTAACTGGGTTATGTACGATGTGGGCAACTCGGCCCTCGTGCTGCTCAATACCTCGGTGGTGCCCATCTACTTTAACGCCATCAATACCGGTGCTTCCTCGGCAGACCTGGTGGTCGCTTGGGGCAACGCGCAGACGATTGCCTCGCTGGTCATTGCCATGCTCATGCCCATTCTGGGCGCGCTTGCCGATTACGCCGGCACAAGATCAAGTTCTTCTTGGGCTTCTTCCTCACGGGCCTGGTTCTTTGCCTGGCGCAGGCTATCCCCATGTCCGCCATGCATTTTTGACCGTGTACGTGCTGTGCACCATCGGCCTTAACTCTTCTATGACGTTCTACGACGCCATGCTGCCCGACATTACCACCGACGAGCGCATGGATGCCGTGTCCAGCTCGGGTTATGCCTGGGGCTACATCGGTTCCACCGTGCCGTTCATCATCTGCCTGGCACTTATCATGGGCGGCCCCGCTCTTGGCGTCCCCACCATGCTGGCAACGCGTCTGTCGTTTGTCATCACCGGTGCCTGGTGGCTCATCTTTACCCTGCCGCTCATTCGCACCTATAAGCAAAAGTACGGTCGCGAGCGCGGTCCTCAGGACACCATCGGCCACATCGTGGGCGGCGTGTTCTCCGAGGTCGGACACACCATGCGCGAGATCGCCCACAACAAGACCGTGCTGGTCTACATGATCGCGTTCTTCTTCTACATCGACGGTGTGCACACGGTCATTTCCATGGCAACCAGCTACGGATCGGCTCTGGGCATCGACTCGACCCAACTGGTGCTGGCGCTGCTCGTTACGCAGTTTGTGGCCTTCCCGTCCGCCATCATCTACGGCAAGCTCGCCGGTCGCGTGGGCACGCTCAACATGATCATGGTGGCCGTCGCCGCCTACATGGGCATCGTGCTCTTTGCCGCGTTTTTCTTAAAGACCGCCTTTGAGTTTTGGGTGCTCGCCATTTTGGTCGGTCTGTTCCAAGGCGGCGTGCAGGCGCTCAGCCGCAGCTATTTTGGCCGCATCATCCCCAAGGAAAAGTCCAACGAGTACTACGGCTTCTTCGATATCTTTGGCCGTTACGCAAGCGTTATGGGCACCTTCCTGGTGTCGGTTGTCACCTCCCTGACCGGCAACCCGTCGCTGGGCGTCCTTTCTATTGGCGTTCTGCTGGTTGTTGGCTTTGTGCTGCTGGTCCGTCTGTCCCGCATGGCTCAGGCGGCGGCGTAAGGCAACCGGGCTCAGTACAGCATTTGTGCCTATCTGCAGTACTCTTTTGGAAGTAGCCGCATAAATCATTCTGACTTCCGAACAATGTTTAGCCCAAGTGGGTATGATGGAACCAGCTAGGTCGCGGGGCGTCGCCTGTGTTTGGCGGCGCCCCGTTTTTGTGTTGCAAGGAGGGTAAAGGTATGAACGCCACGGTTGTGATCCCAACATATTGGGCGGGCGATGATACCCAAGCAAACGCTCCCGGCACCTACGATCACTCGACGTCGCTCAATGCCGCCAACCCGGAACTCGATCGCTGCCTGACTTCGCTCGAACAGGTGCGCGACATTCCGCGCATCATTCTCTTGGTGGTCTGTCCGGTTTCTGCCACGGCCGACGTATCCCATCGCGTGCACGAAATCGTTAATGCTCATCCCACACTTAAGGTCACCATCGTTACCAATACTCAGGCTTCGCGTGTTGCCGACCGCGTGGCGCAGATTGCGCCCAAAGGCTCGGGCGAGTGCGTGAGCCTGCGCGGCTACGGCGCCATCCGCAACATGGGTCTTGCCTGCGCGGCGGTGCTGGGGCACGACGCGGTTGTGTTTTTGGATGACGACGAGACCGTCATCGATGCCGACTTTATGAAGCGTGCGACCTATGCACTGGGCCAACAGACGCGTCAGGGCCTGCCGATTTTAGTCAAGAGCGGATACTTTTACGATCGCGACGGGTCGCCGCTGGCTCCCACGGACAAAGTGGGCATTTGCCATCGCTGGTGGACCAAGCGTATCGAGTTCAATCGCTGGATGAAAAAGGCGCTCTCGCACCCGCATCTCGCGTTCCAATTACGTGTGCGGCGGCCTGATGGCCCTGCACGCCCGCGCCTTTACGCGCGTGGCCTTCGACCCGTTTATCACCCGCGGCGAGGATCTGGACTACCTGTTTAACATGCGCATGTTTGGCTATGACGTGTGGTTCGATAACGAGTGGACCGTGCGCCACCTGCCGCCCGAGTCCGAGAAGCGCTCGCCGCGCTTTATGCAGGACGTGTACCGTTGGTACTACGAGCGGGCCAAGCTGACGTTCGCTGCGCACCAAAAGGAGCTCATTCCGGTTACGGCCGCATCACTCATGCCCTATCCGGGTCCGTGGATCTCGCGCGAGCTCGACGACCGCGTGCGCAAGACCGCCATGGTTCGCAGCATGTTTACCCGCGAGCACGAGGGGTATCTGCGCATCTGGCGTCATGGTATTGACGAGGCCAAGACCTATGCCCGCCAAAACGCCGCAAGCTACCTGCGTTTTCAGAGTTTCTGGCCCAAGATCATGGATGAACTTTGGCGCGACGCACAACTGATTAGCATCCTGGAGGGGGCTGAATGATCGACCGCCGCGCCCAGCGCGATAATTCAATTTCAATCTTTCGCATCATCGCCGTTGTCTGCGCCGTTTGCGTGTTGATGTACTTTATCTTTGCCCTGGCGACTGGCATTGAGCCGATTGCACGGTGATCGCCTGTGCGCTGCTGTGCATCTTCCTGTGCATCTTTATCTTTTTGACGCTCAATCCCGATTCGGTACGCTCCCAGTACACCGAGGAGACGCTTTCGGTTGCCTCGGCCATGCTCGAGGACATTAAGGGCGGCCTGACGCAGGAATCGCGCTTTTGGTGTGCCGGCGTATCCTGCCCGAGACACGTGCCATGACCGTTGCCATCACCGATGAGGGCAACGTGCTGGCCTGCGTGGGCGAGTTCGAGGAAAAGCTGCTGCCCGATTCGCCCATCCATACGCTTGCCACGCGCTACGTCATTGAGCACGGCATCGTGCAGTCGTTCAACCGCGTGGTGGACGTGGTGGGTGCGGATGGCTCGCACAACCATGTTCCCGCCGGCATCATCGCGCCCATCAAGGTGGGCGACCGCACCGTCGGCACGCTCAAGTTCTACTACAAGACCGCGCGTGCCGTCGACCGTACCCAGTATGCGCTCGCCTCGGGTTTTGCCGAGATCCTGTCCACGCAGCTCGCCATCCACGAGCTCGAGGTGCAAAAGGAACTCACGGCCCGTGCCGAGGTGCGTGCCCTGCAGGCGCAGATCAATCCGCACTTTCTGTTCAACACGCTCAACACCATCGCGTCGTTTACGCGTACCGACCCGCTGCGTGCCCGCGAGCTGCTGCGCGAGTTCTCCTCGTTCTATCGCGCCACGCTCGACAACTCGGGGTCGCTTATCCCGGTCTCGCGCGAGGTTGCCCAGACCAAGCGCTACCTGACGTTTGAGAAGGCGCGCTTTGGCGAGGACCGCGTACTGGCGACCTTCGATGTCTCCGAGGATGTCGAGGACACGTTGGTCCCGGCCTTTGTAATCCAGCCATTGTCGAGAACGCCGTGCGGCATGGCATGGGCGATGGCGATGCCTGCAGATCGATGTGACCGTCCATCAAGACGGCGACGACGCAATCCTGATTGCCGTGGCCGACAACGGCGTGGGCATGGACGAGGGCACCGCCGCCAGGCTGTTTGATGAGCGCTCCGCCCGCCCCGATGCCAGTTCCCCGCAAGGCGGCGGCGCCGGCGTGGCCATGCACAATATTTCTGAGCGCATCCATCGCTTTTATGGACCGCACTCTTATACGCGCGTCGAATCGGCGCCGGGCAAGGGCACCAAAGTGCTCCTGCATCTTGATTTGTCAGAGAGCATCTTTGACATTCAAGAGTAAAATAAAAGGCTATGGCTCAACGCCAAGCGGCGGATGCCCAGCCTAGTTTGTTGACGAAAGGTTTAATCCCTATGCTGCGTGCGATGATTGTGGATGATGAGGCCCCGGCCCGTTCGGAACTTCGCTTCTTGCTCGAGCAGACGGGCAAGATCGGCACGATCACTGAGCGTCGAGCGTCCGCTCCGCCATTGAGATGTTGATGGAAAGCCGCGTCGATGTCGTATTTCTCGATATCTCGATGCCCGGCGCTTCTGGTCTGCAGCTTGCCGAGGCGCTACATAAGCTTAAGAATCCGCCGGCGATTGTGTTTGTGACCGCGTATAGCGATCATGCCGTCGAGGCGTTCGACGTAGATGCCGTCGATTACCTAATGAAGCCGGTTGAGGAGGCACGCCTGGATCGCGCGATCGAGAAGGTCATGCAGCACGCCAAGCCCGTCACGGACAGCAAAGCCACCATCGAGCGCATTCCGGTGGAAAAGGGCGGCCGTAAGGTCCTCATTCCCGTGGATGACATTCGCTTCATCATGGCCAAGGACGATTACTCCTGTATCTATACCGTCGATGATCGTTTTCTTTCGACGACTTCGCTGGCGCAGTTTGAGGCCAAGCTCTGCGACTTTGGCTTCTTCCGTGTTCACCGTCGCTATATCGTCAACTTGGCGTGCGTCACAGATGTCGAGACGGTGCCCTCGGGCGCTATCCAACTGGGCATTACGGGCGTCGACGAACGCGTGCCGGTCTCGCGCCGCCGCGTCGTGCCGCTCAAGAAGGCCCTGAGCCTCTAGCACACTGGCCCCGCAGCCTGTAGACCCATCGTCTGCGGAGCCGTGGGGCCTTTTTTGTATGTATCTGCCGAATCGTTTTTTGCGGAAGGGATCCCATGAACAGTGCAAGCGCCAAGCGCATCGACATCATCTCGGACACCCACGGCTATCTTTCGCCCGCGCTTCTGGACGAGCTCAAGGGCGCAGATCTGATCATCCACGCCGGAGACCTCACCTCAGAGATGGATTACGAGCATCTGTGCACCATCGCCCCCGTGCGAGCGGTCCTAGGAAACAACGACTACTACCGCGATTACGGCCCGGATGTAGACCGTCTGGCCATCTTCACCTACGAAGGCCTCAAATTTGCCGTAGCCCACTACCGCGAAGACCTGCCCGTGGGATCCGTAGACGTAGCCATCAACGGCCACACCCACGTAACCAAAGAAGCCAAGTGGGCCGTTGTTTAGTCCTCAACCCGGGCAGCGCCAGCTACCCCAGAGGCACCCGAGGCCCCACCATGGCCAGAATGCTCGTCAAGGACGGCAAGATCCTGAGCACCAAATTTATTGACCTGGAGTAACCGCAACAAAAACGGGGGATGCACAACGCATCCCCCGTTTTTTATGAGCCAAAGGCGGAAGTTCAACAAGATCCATCAGACCAACCCCGCCGAGGAGCACGCGGCTAGCCGCGCAGCGGCGCACGCCCGCAAAACTGGTTGAATAATGTGACGGCAGGGAGGGTCTCCGGGGCTGGGGCGGGGGTTAAGTTTGTCGCGAGTTCCGCACGCAAAGGAAAGCACTTAATGTGCTTTCCGTCTTGCGCAGGACTGTAGAGCAGCAAAC
>ENA-OQEB01000893-OQEB01000893.1-human-gut-metagenome-genome-assembly--contig:-NODE-893-length-11680-cov-1.900372_pt1 | contig 11680 bp, 14 predicted proteins | sample MGYA00242787_ERZ504619 | MGnify/ENA primary metagenome ERZ504619 (study PRJEB26092, sample SAMD00036317) | human gut metagenome | host: Homo sapiens | study: EMG produced TPA metagenomics assembly of... | reverse complement strand
GATATTTATATCAGTAGCTATAGGAATAGCGGGGAAGTATAAGAATTTACTGCATAGGGGGAAGTCTGTCTTATCGGATAGGCAATTTAGGGCGTATAGGTGTCAATGCGTATCATGTCGTGGATTATTATGAGAATGAAGATCCAAGGAAAGGGTTTAGTACCTCTTTGTATTTCAATGCGAATTATAAGAAGTGGTATTTGGGTGCTGATATATTATATAACAATTATACCTATACGCCAATCTCTCGTGTGAAGTATCATAGCCCTTCTTTTTCGATGGTACAGGTCTCTTATAATTTTACGGACTATTTCTATATTTCCGTGGCGATGGAGAATTGTTTGGTTACTTATCGTACCTCGATGGAATTACGTAGTGGTAGCTATGAGACTACAGCGATCAACGAAAAATCAGTGCCTCTTTTCGGCCTTGGATCTTGCTTCGTTATACATTCCGTAAAAACAAGTCGAAAGCAATGAAAGAACGGAAAAATGTGTATAGTATAGAGGAAGGTATTAAATTATGAGCTTCCCCCATATCAAGCAACCCGACTCCATGGAATGCGGCGCCACCTGCCTCCGCATGATCGCCAAGTTCCATGGCAAGGAGTATTCCGCCGAGACGATGCAAAACCTTTGCGTCGTAACCCGGGAAGGAGTCGTCCATGCTGGGTATCGCTGATGCCGCCGATATATAGGATTTCGTACGATATGTGGACGAATGACCTTGGGGAAGATGGTGGAGCAACGCCCCTTCCCTTGTATCCTCCATTGGAACCAAGATCATTTTGTCGTATTATATGACGTTAAAAAGAAACAGGATGGGAAATCTGTTTTTTATATAGCCGATCCCGGTAAGAATTTGTTGCGTATCGATGAGGAAGAGTTTCGTAATGCGTGGATCAGTACCCGTTCGAGAGGGGAGGAGAAAGGCATATTAATGGCCTTGCAGCCGACCCCCGCTTTTTATGAGCGGAAAGATGAACGTCATACGGGAAGGGATCCTTTTCATTTCCTTTGGGGGTATATGAAACCTTATAAACGTTTCTTTATCCAGTTGTTGCTGGGGCTTGCGCTGGGAAGCGTGTTGCAATTAATCTTTCCGTTTCTTACCCAAGCGATCGTGGATAAAGGTATAGCTACTAAGAATCTGAATCTGATCTATCTGATCTTGGCGGGACAATTAATGCTGGTCGTGAGCCGTGCCTCGGTGGACTTTATCCGTCGCTGGATATTACTACATATAAGCGCAAGGGTGAATATATCATTGTTATCCGATTTCTTGATCAAACTGATGTGTTTGCCCATGTCGTTTTTCGATACGAAAATGACGGGAGACTTGTTGCAGCGTATCCACGACCATGAACGGGTGGAGCGTTTTCTCACGGCGCAGACATTGACGGTGCTTTTCTCCGCTTTCAGCTTCGTGGTGTTCGGTGGGGTATTACTTTATTATAATCGATTGATATTCTTTATTTTCGTACTAGGTAGCGCTTTATATGCCGTATGGGTGACATTCTTCCTTAAAAAACGCCGTTTGCTGGACTATACTTATTTTGAGCAACGGGCCCGTAATCAATCGAAAACCATGCAGTTATTGAATGGCATGCAGGAGATCAAGCTCCAGCATTGTGAGCGCCGCCGCCGTTGGGAATGGGAGGATATACAAGCGGACTTGTTCCGGACGAACATCGAATCGATGCGGCTGCAACAGAGTCAGGAGGCCGGCAGTATCTTGATTAATGAGGTAAAGAATATCGTAATTACGGTGATTGCCGCTACGGATGTGATCGGGGGTAGCCTGTCGTTGGGTATGATGTTGGCTATACAGTATATTATCGGGCAGTTGAACGCTCCGGTGGAACAGTTCGTGCAGTTTCTTTATAGTTGGCAAGACGTGAAGATTAGTCTGGAACGGATGAGCGAGATCCATGATCGGGAAGAAGAGGAGACGCCGGAACGTATGATAACCGGTTTTAACGGAAGCGATAGGGACATTGAGATTCGTAACGTGACGTTTCAATATGAGGGCATCCATTCGCCGAAAGTCTTGGAGCGGATAAACCTTAAAATACCTCGAGGCAAGATTACGGCGATCGTAGGAACGAGTGGTAGCGGGAAAACAACCTTGATCAAGTTATTATTGGGCTACTATAATCCGGTAGAAGGTGATATCCGGGTGGGTGGAAATGATTTGCGATCTTTCAGCCTTTTATGGTGGCGTGACCAATGCGGTGCGGTGATGCAAGACGGTTATCTGTTCTCTGAATCGATCGCACGCAATATTGCCGTGGATGACGGTGAGATTGATAAATCTCGCTTATTATTGGCAGCTCGTATCGCAATATAGAGGAATTTATCGAGCGCTTACCCTTAAAATATAATACGGTGATAGTCCGGATGGTCAAGGCGTAAGCCAAGGCCAGCGTCAACGGATCTTAATTGCCCGGGCGGTTTATAAGAACCCTTCTTATCTCTTTTTCGATGAGGCGACGAATTCGTTGGATGCCAACAATGAACGTGCCATAGTGGAGAATCTGACGGACTTTTACCGGGGTAAGACGGTAATAATCGTCGCCCATCGATTAAGTACCGTACGCAATGCCGATCAAATAGTCGTTCTTGACAAAGGCCGTATCGTAGAGGTAGGCACCCACGACGTGCTGATCGATCGCAAAGGCGCTTATTATAATTTAGTGAAGAATCAATTAGAGTTGGGGAATTAAGGATATGTCGACATACAATGAGATGAAGAAAAAAGCAGAATCGGATCAAAACCGTATCGAGTTGCGTAGCGAGAAAGTCCGCAACATGATTGGCGAGATGCCTTCCTTCCTGATTCGTTGGGGGAATACGATCTTGGTGGTTATATTCGTGCTGCTGGCTTTGATTGCTTGGTTTGCATTTTTCAAGAAATGAATGTAGGAATATCTTCTGTTTTTCTTATCTTCGTATTCTAAAGTTTACATATATGGCACAAGATATACGTTGGTTACAGCGATTTTCTAATTATTGTAAGGCTTTGGCTAAATTGGGTCAAGCGGTGGACATTGTATCTTGGCGGTTGGAATTAGCGGACGAGATTGATGAACTTTTGCAAGAAGGATTAATCCAGCGTTTTGAATATACCCGTGAATTAGTCTGGAAGGTGATGAAAGATTATGCGGAATATCAAGGTTATACGGATATTCGAGGTTCACGTGATGCTATACGTAAGGCTTTACAAATGCTTATAGAAGATAAACGATGGATGGAGACAATTGAGGATCGTAATTTGACTTCTCATAATTATGATGACGATGTGGCTTCTGAAATTTATGAGAATATCGTACTGGTTTATTATCCACTATTTTGCCGGTTTGAAGAGAGGATGTTATGTATATCGGAAAATGAGACTAGATGAAGCTGTAAATGAAATATGGATTGAGTGACATAGAATTGAATAAGTTGCGTGAGTTTTACGCTCGATACGAGGATATTGAGGAAGTAATACTTTACGGTTCGCGAGCTAAGGGAAACCATAAACCTTTTTCGGACGTGGATATATCTTTGGTGGGGGCAAACTTGACACGTAGTCGGTTAAATCAGATTGCGTTTGCGATTGATGATTTATTATTACCTTATCAGTTTGATCTCTCTATTTTTCATAAATTGACGAATATGGAATTGGTTGATCATATTCGGAGAGTCGGAATATCTATTTTTTGTAAAGATTGTTCTCAGCCTCCTGCGTGAGCGGTCTTGTAAGCCCACAAGATGATTCTCGGGGGCTTAGTGAGTGCTGACGTTATTTTGCGTATCCTACCGGATGATTGATCATCGGGATTTGGGAGTCGGATAGCTTCAACACTTTTTCAAAGCATCAGCCTCCATGCTGCCGCGGGGAACCGTTACCAAGCCACATCCGGAGCAGAACAAGGCGATATTCTGAGAGACCAGCCCGGCATCTAAGGCTCCAAAGCGCTCACGTAATTGTGGTGTACCTACATTGCCGAATTTGGAAACATCAGAAACCATCAATAGACAAGCGGGAGCTGAGTTCACGGAGGTTTGCTTTCCTCCAATCAGTGGACGGTGATCGCCTTCCGCTACCGGGTTCAGTTGATGGGCTTTCGGATCATACAGATAAGCGCCCTCTTCCATCAATACGTAGACATCCACATCTTGCTTATTCAAGGCAGAAGCGGCGGTACGTTTCCCATCCTCCCGGTTGATACCGATAGCGGCCCACATCAAATCGGAAAGATCTTGTAGGCTGAGTTTCTTGTTGGCAAACTCGCGCTCGGAGTGACGGTCTGCCAAGGCTTTCATTACCGAAGCGCCCCGGTCTTGTCGGGAGCATTCAACTTAATGGCTTTTAAACTCTGGGCTTGCAGACTCGTCAAACCCAACATCAAAGTGGCTAATACACAAAAGATAGTTCTCATGACATTGTATTTTAAAGAATTACGAATGCAAAAATAACAATATATTCGTTTTCTCAAAGATTCCTAGGATTATTGTGCAACCTGTTTTACTTGATGTCCGTCTATTATAAAAAAATACTCTTTTTTCAGACTTCTTTAGAAGAAAAAGGAAATATGAACATTATTAATGACTTTATTTGTACGATGAAATCGTAAATAGTGTAATTTGCAGTAAAATGTATTATTTTTATAGTGATAGATGAACGTATGAAAGAGAAATTGTTTGCCTTATTTTGGGTACTGTTCTTTGCGCTTCCTCTGTATGCGCAAGCGGACAAGACAGGTTCCTATTCAATTAAGGGACAGGTGTTAGACTCGCTGAGTAACGAGTCCGTACCCTATGCGACGTTGAGAATTGCTTTAGCGAAGACCCCCGATAAGCCGGTCAAGCTTTTAGCGTGTGATGTGGATGGTAAGTTTCAGGCACCATTGAGTAGCGCCGGTAAATACATCATCTCTATGCAATCGATAGGAAAAGCTCCTGCCGAGAAAACATTTACGATCTCGGATAAACAGAGGAACTTGGATTTGGGTAAGTTGTATATGCAGGAGGATAACCAGCGGCTGGGGGAAGTGACGGTTACGGCACAGAAACCTTTGGTGAAGGCTGAGATCGATAAACTTACCTATAGCTTGGAAGATGATCCGGAGGCACAGACAAACAATACATTGGAAATGCTGCGCAAGGTACCGATGGTAACCGTGGACGGAGATGACCAAATCCAATTGAAAGGCTCCACGAACTTTAAGATCTACATGAATGGCAAGCCTTCTAACCTGTTGAGTAACAATCCAGCTGAGGTATTGAAGAGTATGCCGGCCAATTCCGTGAAAACATAGAGGTGATCACAGACCGGGCGCTAAATATGACGCTGAGGGTATCGGTGGTATTATTAATATCATTACGACGAAAAACGCTCTACAAGGATATACTGGTACGGTTCGTGTGAACGGTAGTTCGTTGGGGCGTGTAGGCGGTGGCGGCTATATATCCCTTAAAGCAGGTAAGTTCGGGTTGACAGCGAATTATAATTACAATTATAATAGGGAGCCTTGGAATGAGTCTACCTCGATACGTGAGGATTTGGAAAATGACGAGCAACATTTCTTGACGCAAAATGGACGTAGGAAGAATAACGGACCCTTCCAGTTTGGTTCGCTGGAAGGTAGTTATGAGATCGACTCCTTGAACTTGCTGACCGTAGGGGCGAACTTATTCCATGGTAAGATGACGAACCGTTCGGAATACACGGTGAATATGCAGGATATCAATCGTAATCCGGTATACGATTATAATCGTAATTCGGACGCTACGGAAACGTTTGGTTCTACGGACGTGAGCGTGGATTACCAACACTCTACCCATAAAAAAGATGAGTTGCTGACGATCTCCTACCGTTTCAGCCATTCTCCCAATGATAACAAGGATTATACGGAATTAAAGAATGTCGTGAATTACAATCCTTGGCTCGGCTATCCGCAAAATAATATCAACAAGGCTTCTACGAACGAGCACACCGGGCAGGTGGATTATACGACCCCTACGTGGAAGGATCAGACCTTGGAGGTGGGCGCAAAATATATATTCCGCCAGAGCCGGAGTAATACGGATCGTACCGCTTTCAACGATTCGTTGAATATATGGGAGGACATAACTTCTAAAGATAGCCATTTCCGTCATACCCAACATATCTATTCCGCTTATCTGGCTATTCGATGAAGTTTGATAAGTTTGGCGTGAAGGCGGGGTACGTGCGGAAGGAACCGCTTTGGACGTGAAATATGAGATGGCTCCCGATATGAACTTTGATACCCATTATTTCGACGTGGTGCCAAACGCTACGGTCTCTTATCAATTGAGTATGGCGCAACAGCTTCGCTTGGGATATAATATGCGTATCCAGCGTCCGGGTATCTGGTATTTGAATCCTTATGTAAACAATGCGGACCCACAGAACATATCCTTCGGTAACCCGAATCTGGACTCGGAGAAAAGTAATAATATAAACTTGAACTATAGTATGTTCGCCCAGAAATTCAGCATTAACGCGAGCGCTACTTATACGTTCGTCAATAATTCGATCGAGCAATATACCTTTATCGATCCGGAGAATCCGGGTGTTTTCCAAACCACCTACGGTAATATCGGAAAGAAACAATCTACCGGCTTATTCGTATACGCAAATTGGAATCCGGTTCCTTTGTTCCGTATCTATATGAATGGTGGAATGGATTATACGGATTTGAAGAGCGAAAAGAATGATATGGCGAATAGTGGATTCAGCGGACGTATTTTCGCCGGTACGCAGTTTAATTTCCCGTTGGATTTCCGTGTGAACATACAGGGAGGATATTTCTCTCCTTGGATCCAGTTACAGGGGAAAGGCTCTCCATTCTATTTCACGGGAATCTCCGTGAACAAGGATTTCTTGAAGAAAAAGCTATCTGTCCAGTTGTCTTTCCAAAACCCCTTCTGGAAGCGAATGAAGATGGAAAATACTACTTCCGATGATACCTTCTTCCGTCGTGAGATCAATTACCGTACGATGAGAATGTTAATGGTTAGTGTATCTTATCGTTTTGGCACCTTGAAAGATGCATCAAGAAAGTAAAAAGAGGTATCAGCAACGATGATATGAAGAGCGGCGGTTCCGGCGGCGGCGAGCAACAGATGTAAGAAATATAGCTTTGAACATGGAGCACACGCTCCGTGTGTTCCGTGTTCAATATAATAATTAAACCTTTTCTTTTGCCATCTTCTATATACTTTCTATCTTTACGATCTGAAAAACAGTTGGAGAATGAAGAATAGACTATTTGTTAACAATAATACTATTATACTATTCCTTTTTATTATAGGAAGTATCCTATTCATAGAGTTGAATTTTCGGTATTGGTATCGTTTTCTGGAGCAGTATATGATGTTTCAGACTACCGGTAGTTATTTCCAAGACCGATTGGCCGAACCGGGTGGATTGAATGAATATGTGACTGAGTTCTTATCGCTCGCGTTTATCCATCCTTATGGAGCTTCGGTAGTGATCGCTTTATTATTAGGACTGATCTCCGGCTGTTTTTTCCTTTACTTAAAAGCTTGTGGGGTGCGTGCCTCTATGTTGGCGGCTATTCTTCCCTCTTTTTTAATTTGGATCTATCCGCAGGAGTCAATCGCCTTGTTGACGATGCTCGCTTTCGTGCAGGTTCTTGCGTATTTGTATACTTCAATCAAGATTGATTGGCTTCGTTATCTCTTTGGCTTCTTGTTTTTGGGGGGCTCTTATTTTTTTGCGGCACCCGCTAATTTATTATTGGCCTTATTGATCGCGGTTTATGAGTGTTGTGCTAAAGAGGATAAGGCTCGTTTTGGAGTAGCCATTATCGCTATCGCTTGGGGAGGTTTGCTACCGTTGATCGCCATGCGTACGGTTTATATTCTTCCGATGCGGGAAGCGTTCTTCAGCAAACATCTATGCCATCCCGAATATCCGATACCTAATTCTTTAGGATATATCGGGCTTTCAGATCCTTTGATCGTTTTAATTCTTTATTATGTAAGGAACCGGGTTTTTATCCGTAAGGAATCTTGGAAGCGAATCGTTTCTTACGCTTTCCTTCTGATAGCGATGACTTATGGGATTCTCTATAAGAAAGACCCGATGGAGCAGGCCTATCGGTACGATTACTATGCACGGCAGGGAGAATGGCAAGAGATAGTCTCACATGCTCGTGCGCATTCGGTCCGGGATATGGATGCCCTGATTTATTTGAATCTGGCTTTATCACATACGGGACGATTTTCTGGCGATTTGATGCGTTTCCCTCAGATCGGGGTGGAGGGCTTTATCCCGCACGATCCGAAAAGCCGGATGGGATTGATCGAGGCGAGCGAGGTTGCTTGGCAAGGTAGCAGGTAAACGCAGCGCAACGTTTTCGCCTTTGTGGGTGTATTAAGCTCGCAACGTTGCGTGCAGCCTCGTTTGATGAAGCGTTTGGTGGAGACTTATCTGGTAACCGGCGAATACCGTGCCGCCGAGAAATATATTAAGATCCTTGAATCGACTCCCCACTACAGGGATTGGGCAAAAGCGCAGCGCCCGTTGCTCGACTCCGTGGTTTGTGCCTCTACCGATTGGATAAAGGCGAAGCGGGCGGTACTTCCGGTAACGGATAATCCCTTAGACTTGACCTTGACATTTCCCAATGCGCTGGCTTTCTTGATCGACGATCATGCCGATAATCGTCCGGCTTTTGAGTATGGAATGGGATACTTGTTGGTTTATAAAGACTTGATGACATTTATGCATTATATGGAATTGATGAAAGAGCGAGGCGAGTCATTTCCCGTTCTCTATCAAGAGGCTATATGCCTATTTTTCGCTGCCGTGCAGAAAGACCCGGAGGCGTTCAAAAGCTATCCGATCAGTTCGGAGGTACAAAACCGCTTTCTGCAATTTATGAAAGTGGCTCGAGGCATGCCTCCTGCCGCCTTGAAAGCGCAGTTTGGCGATACCTATTATTATTACGCTCAATTTACCCCGACTCCTAAACGACAATAATTATGATGGATAATACGAGGAAACGAAAGATCGTCCGAAACTTTGTGATCGGATATTTACTATTGCAAGTTCTGGTTATTGTACTATACTTGGGTTTTTGGGCGGTACATCCGGGTGGCTTTGTTGTTGCCGAGAACGAACGCATGTCTCCCCCGCCGATGTTCCCGGATTACCAAGGGTTACTATACCTTATAATATAGCCCCATTGAATTTCCGTATTGACGTGCCCGCTGAAAAATGCTATGCGAAGATCGAGGGTAGCGAGCAGGGGGTGTTTGAGTATTACGGAACGAATACGATCTGTTTTAAGTCCAAGGATTGGGAACGGCTTACCCGTGCGAATAAAGGTAAAGCCTTTTTTGTAACGATCACGACGAAAGAGGGAGACGAATGGACTAAATGGGCACCATTCTCTGTCTATATCAGTGATCAAGCGATCGACTCTCATTTAGTATACCGTTTGATAGAGCCGGGATACGAGAAATGGCATATTGTGGGTATTTATCAGCGGAATTTGGAGTCGTTTGACGAACAGCCGATTATCCGTAACGATATGACTGGCTATAATTGTATGAACTGCCATTCTTTTTGTATGGGAGACCCGGGGCAGATGATGTTCCATATGCGTGCGGCGAATGGGGGAACTTATATTGTCCAAGACAAGAAAATCAGTAAATTGAATACGAAAACGAATGGGACGATCAGTAATATGACGTATCCTTTCTGGCATCCTTCCGGGCGCTATATCACCACATCGGTAAATGATATCAAACAGTTTTTCCATTCCGTGAAAGAGAAAAAGATGGAAGTGTTCGACTTGGAGTCCGATGTGGTGGTGTATGACGTGAAAAACAAAGAAATCCTATCGAAAGCCTCATTGATCACAAAAGATGCATTCGAGACTTTCCCCGCGTTCTCTCCGATGGTAAATGGCTTTATTTCTGTACGGCCCCGGCCCAGAAGATGCCGGAGAATTATGATAAGGTACGTTATAATCTCTGTCGTGTTGCGTTCGATCCGGATCGTGGCGAGATCAGCTTCCCGATCGATACGTTGGTACATGCGGATAGCTTGAGCTATACATTTCCCCGTATCTCTCCCGATGGACGTTTCCTGATGTACACGGAAACCGCTTATGGGCAGTTCCCTATTTGGCACCCGGATGCGGAGATCCGGATGATGGATTTGGAGAATCGGACAGCGATGGATATGTCTGCGTTGAATAGCCCGGATACGGATAGCTATCATTCTTGGAGTAGTAATAGTGATTGGGTCGTATTTAGTAGCCGCCGGGATAACGGTTTATATACTTTACCTTATATTTGTCATATAGGGAAAGACGGTAAGCCTTCGAAACCGTTCTTATTGCCTCAAGAAGATCCGGATAAGTATGACTATCAGTTGTATTCCTACAATATTCCGGAATTGACGAAAGGTGCCGTAGAGGTCAGCCCCTATGAGATCCAGCAAGTAGCCGAGAAAAATAAACCGGAGCAGGTTCGGTTTAAATGACCGGATCTATTTATATTCGCGTATAAATAAGAGATAAGATGACAAAAGATATTATAGCCGAATCTGTACAAAACGATTTACGGTATTTGCAATTGTTGGCACGGAGTTTCCCGACGATCGCGGATGCCAGTACGGAGATCATTAATCTGGAGGCGATCTTGAACCTACCGAAGGGTACGGAGCACTTCTTGAGTGATTTGCATGGCGAGGATCAAGCCTTTAGCCATGTGCTGAGAAACGCTTCCGGTGCCGTAAAGCGCAAGGTGAACGAGATTTTCAGTAATACGCTCCGGGAATCCGAGAAGAAGGAGCTTTGTTCCTTGATTTATTATCCGGAGGATAAGCTGGAACTGATCAAGAGCCAAGAGCAAGATCTGGAAGATTGGTATCAAGTTACCTTGAATCAATTGGTACGTGTTTGCCGGAACGTGTCCTCCAAATACACCCGTTCGAAAGTACGTAAGGCTTTACCCAAGGAGTTCTCCTATATTATTCAGGAGTTATTGCACGAGTCTTCCGTAGAGCCGAATAAATCCGCTTATGTGGATCAGATTATTTGTACGATCATCTCCACGGGACGTGCGGACGATTTCATTATCGCTATGTGTAACTTGATCCAACGGTTGACAATCGACCTGTTACATATCATCGGCGATATTTACGATCGGGGTCCGGGCGCTCATCTGATCATGGATATCCTTTGCGATTACCATAATTTCGATGTTCAATGGGGTAATCATGATATCTTATGGATGGGAGCCGCTTCCGGTAATTTGGTAAGTATAGCCAACGTGATTCGTATGTGTTTACGCTTTGGTAATATGGCTACCTTAGAAGATGGATATGGTATCAATCTTTTGCCGTTGGCCACTTTCGCGATGGAGGCGTATGGGATGATCCTTGCGCGTTATTCATGCCGAAAACAAAGTTCGCCGATAATGCAATGGATGAGAAGACCACCCGTTTGATCGCCCAGATGCACAAGGCGATCACCATCATCCAGTTCAAGCTGGAGGGTGAGATCATCCGCCGTCGTCCGGAGTTTGAGATGGATGACCGGATGTTGTTGCACCATATCGATCTGAAGCGGGGAGTGGTTCATATCGATGGAAAGGATTATACGCTTAAAGATACTAACTGGCCTACT
>ENA-OQEB01000892-OQEB01000892.1-human-gut-metagenome-genome-assembly--contig:-NODE-892-length-11689-cov-2.301937_pt1 | contig 11689 bp, 8 predicted proteins | sample MGYA00242787_ERZ504619 | MGnify/ENA primary metagenome ERZ504619 (study PRJEB26092, sample SAMD00036317) | human gut metagenome | host: Homo sapiens | study: EMG produced TPA metagenomics assembly of... | reverse complement strand
TTGTCACTCGTAGCTCGTCCCTTACTTCAGATTTCCACCTTCACGCATACCTGCCTCCACCTCTTTCCAAAGGTCTTTGGTGATGATATGCACGATGTCGAACACCATCAGGCCGTCAGCGTCTTTCAGATTCTCTGCAATGGTGGCGGTCAGCTTCTCCGGATGGTCGTAGAACTGGTCCACCAATATGCCGCCCATGAAGGGTCGGCCGCAGAGGATACGCGCAACTGCTGGCAGGAACCTTCCACGCAGTACCAGATGCCCTGCTGTGCCTGGCTGTCGGTCTCGTTCCAGATTACGTTGTTGCTCTTCTTATACTCCTCGATGGTGATGTCGGTGTAGTAGTTGCCGGTGGCATAGAGGTCCAGAAGCTCGTTATAGCCGTAGTTCTTATACTCCGGTGTGGCCCAGTCGAACTCCTGCGAGGGGTCGTATTCACGGCTGGCGAAGTTTACCCCTACTTCATAGTAAGAGGGATACCATGCACCGGTGTATGTGCCGAAGGAAATATTGGGGTTGACACTCTTCACCGCATCGCGCATGATGCCCATAAACTCCGTGATGGTCTTGGTGCGCCATTCAAACCACTTCTTCGACCATTTGCCCAATTCGGGTTTGGGACGCTTGCCCTCCTTGTTCCACGTCAATATATCCTCGGGGAAGTTCTCTACCTTCTCACCGATGTATGCCTCGAAGGTCTCACGGGAGAGGTCGGAGAAGTCGGCACTGATGCCGTCATAACGCACGCGATCCAGCATCAGGCCATCCAATGCCGGGTACTTGCCTACCAGTTCTTTCAGCACATTGAGTATGTGGGTGCGATACTCCTCGTTCAGGGGATTGACCATGCCGCCATATTTCTCCTTCTCCTCCGTGATGGGTATCAGTCCACGGTCGGGATTGTAGACGATGGAAGCCCATTCGGAATGACCGCTGTATACCAGTCCGCGGTCGAAGTAGTTGTGCCCGGCGCAGAACACGTTGAGTGAGGCGTGAATCTCCAGTCCCAGCTCGTGTCCCTTCTCGATGAAGTGACCCAGATAGTCGAAGTCGCCGGCTTGGCACCGTTCCACTCTTCCATCTTGGGGGCGTAGGCGCTTTCAAACAGCACTTCGCCCGTGATGGGGCGCACATCTACCACGGCATGGGTAAAGCCTAATGACTTTATTTTCTCCAGATAGAAGTCGATGGAGTCTTTCTGATTAAACCTTCCGAAGTTCGCTTCGGCATCAAACCACATCAAGGCGGGCTTGGTAGGTTCTACAGCGGCCTGCTGTCCGCAAGAGGTGAATGCTGCGCCACTCGTGGAAACCAGGACTGCCAGCAACAGATTTTTTAAGTTCGCTTTCATTGTCATTACGTTTATTTTTTAGTTTATACTTTATGCTTTATGCTTCTTCCTTTTATGGAAGTTATTCGAAAGTTTTCACTTCACTCCTTCCGTTCAGGGAGTTAAAAGCCGATGGCTCTCTTAAATGAAATCAGTCACTCTCTCCCTTTATATTTACCGCCCGCGCAAACGGGTTGCAAAGTTCGTCCGCCAATACGGCAAACTCCTTGCGGAGTATCGGACGTTGGGTGTCGCAGTCGCTCCAGGCATACTTATGGACTATCGCCTCCACTTGTTCCCACACGGTTCCCATTTCTTTTCCTGTGACGATATGCACCGCTTCGGCGATGCTGACCGTCCGTTCCGGCAAAGCCTTGTCATCAGGAGCATTCATTCCGTATTCCGCCAGGCAATGCAGGTCGGAGGCACGCAGCAGGAAGTCGGCATGAATCCACGTCTCGTTGCTCCAGTCCACGTTGCGCCCCTCCCCTCTCAGGATGCCTGTCGAGCCTATGCGCTGCAAGGGTTTGAAGTACGGGGAATCTATCGGCACGTCGAGATAAGGCAGCAAGTAACCGCCTGCATCCAGCACGGCACGTTGCACCTCGCGCACCTGCACCTCGTCCACCGTACAGCCCTGCTTCACTGCCAAGGCAGCCAATGCCCCTGCCGCCTGGCCTATCTGCAGCACCACCGGTTGCAGGCGTGTGGAGCCGTTCATGATGTTGGACACTGAAATGGATTTCTCGGCCACAATCAGCCCTTGCCTGTCCGCAGGTATCAACGCACCGAGAGGCACGCCATACGAGGGCACAGGGTGGAAATGGAGATCGGGCAACGAGTCGGCTCCGGTATAGCGGGTATGGTGATGGTCTACGGGATAGTCGCCCACGGCAATGCAGGTGCGATAGAGCGGTTCGGGCTGTTCGTAGGGATGCATGGCGTGGTTCAGATTGAAGCGCACCTTGCCATGTATGCGGCGCGATTCCCGGTGATAGGGAATCAGCGGTAGGCGGTCTTCGGTGGGAAAGGTTTCGTCATCCAGCCCCAGGGTAGTCAGCCCCAGCTCGTTCTGTAGGAAGTAGAGGTAGCAGAGCGTTCTGTGCTTCGCCTTGGCGATTTCCGCTTCGCGTTCCTCGCGGCTCAGGTCTATCATGTTGGTATAGTAGTCGTTCCCCTCGATGGGCCAGTTTATCATGATTTCCTCCGGGCAGCCGTCCGTAGCTCATCATCATCTCTTTCGACCATACACGGTTCGGTTCGCGCGGATTGGTACACAGCGGGTTGGCACAGCAGCAGGCAAAGAGTGCGGGGTCATAGTCTTCGGGACGGGCTATCCGTACATCGTGCCCGTAGTCCTTCAGGATGGCCACATAGGTCAAGTCCTGCACAATGCCGTTGGCCGTTTCGGGGGCAATGTCTTCGTCGGTCGCCTCGCGACTCTCCATGCCGATGTCGTAGGGCACACCGAGTGCACGAGCCACGTCGCCCTGTTCGGTGGCATCTATCAGTACCCGAGCTTCCACGGTCTCCGTCTTGCCTGCGTGCTCCGTGCGGACTATCCAACGGCCTTTCTCGCGGCGGGCATCCACAAAGGCAGTGCCGTGCTTCACGGTGAGTAGCGGTTCGGCGGCAGCCATCCGGTGGAAGAGGTCGTTGCCCACAGCTGGTTCAAACAGCACGTTGCTCACCCAGCCCGTCTTGAGCTGTCCGATCCGCCGTAGTGCATGACTAAGCTGTCGAGAAACTCGCCCCATATCCCGGCACGCAGGCGGTAGTTACCGTCCACGGCACTGACTCCTGCGGCGGTCAGCATGCCGCCCAGCCAGTCGGTCTCTTCTATAATAAAGGTACGCGCCCCCATCCGTGCCGATTGCAGCCCGGCAGCCACGCCGCTCGTGCCGCCCCCCACCACCAGGACATCCACCTTCTCGGCGGTGCGGAGGAACAACCGGCCAGCACAACTGCGCTGCCAGCATCACAACGGCTCTGTGGAAACACCTTCTGCTCATTTCACTTCTTGGTATATACGTTGCCAAAACGGTCGGTCACCTTGACTTCCAACTTTGCTTTTGGGTTCTTGGGCGTGGCGCGGAACATGTGACGGGTGTGGATGGGGTTTATCCAGTCGTATTCCACAATGCTCTTGTCGGCACATATCTTGGCTGCCAGCGGGTCGTAGCCGGTGTAGTGGGTCATTTTGCCCATTACCTTGCCGTCTTCCATCCATTCCACTCTCCACAACTCATCCCAGTTCCATACGTTGGCAAGGATGTCTGCGGGATATTCGTCGCTGCTTCCGGCAGGATAGGCGCGGAACTGGTAGCCGTCCGGCTGTCCGGCACTCTTGTACAGCCATTTCACCCGGTTGCCGTCCACCTCGTACACGCCATATCCGGCAGGCGTGCCGTCCATGCTCAGTTCCGACTTCCACCAGATGCCGCAGGCAGCCGTGGTGTTGTGCTCCATCATCCTGTCGGTGAAGCATACGTTGTGGTTGAAGTGGGAGTGTCCCGTCAGGAAATGCACCTCCCTTCCCTCCAGCAGGTCGAACAGGGCACGGGCATTGCTCGTCTCGTCCTGGTGCAGGGTGTTCCATTCCAGTTCCTTCTCCGTGCTGATTTGGATATGGGCTATGACAAACACCAAGTGGTCGGCAGGCACATACTTCAGATCCTGCTCCATCCATGCCAGGATGCTCTCGTCCACATAGCCTATGTACTGGTAGTCGCGGTTCACATAGAAGTTGTTGTTGATGACGATGTAGTGTGCCTTGCCCTTGTTGAACGAGTAGTTCGAGGGGCCGAAATACTCCTCGAACGTCTTGAAGGAGTATTGCCAGGAACGTCCACCGTAGGTCATATCGTGGTTGCCTATGGCGCGGTAGACGGGCATGCCGAGCTTCGCCACCGTGTCTATGTAGGCGGGGAAGAGCTGGGGGAGTCGCCCACAATGTCGCCGCAGTCTATGGAGAAAAGGTCGGTCTTGCCACGATACTGCTTCAGGTAGGCGTTCATGTCATCCAAGTATTTGCCGTAGAGGGCTATCTCCTTCTCGCTGGTCACTTGCGGGTCGGCCTGCACGGTGAAGAGATGCTTCTTGTCGTCTATCCGGTTCTTGGCCAGCTCGAAGTTGTAGACTTCGTTTGCCGGGTCTATCTTTTGATAAAACTGCCCGATGGTCTTGTTCTTGCAGGCCACTTGATAGCCTGCCGGGGTGGAGAGGTAGATAAAGCGGGCACCGCGGTTACGCTCCAAAGTATAGGCACCGTCCTTGCCGGTGGTCACACAGTCTATGCCGTCGGTCACGATTACGCCGGGCACGCCCTTGCCGTTGCAGGTCACTTTGCCGCCATACGGATTGGCGGCACTCAATGAAGCGAGTATGCCAAGGGTCATCAGGGTACAGATAAAAAGTCTTTTCATTATTTTAAGTTTTTAAGTTTATTAGTTCGTTAATTTTTAGCTACAAGTTACAAGCCACAAGATAGCACAGCCCATTAATCATTAACCATTAGCCATTTTTTCAGCTTAACTCCTGCATATAGTGGATGAAATCAGAAATCAGAAATCTTCTCCGCCTCTTCTCCTATCACATTATATGCGCGTACTTCGTAGTGTCCGTTTCCTTTGCCGGTCAGGTCGAAGGTGGCGGTGGCAGTATCCGGTGTGGCGGTTGCGGTCCAATGATTGCTTTGCACGTCACCTATCAGGATGCCATCCTTATATATATGGTGTCCCAGGAGGGTTGGCTCTTGGGGGTTGAATGTCCATTTCAGTAGGGTTTTCTCTCTGTCCTTTTCGATGGAGAGGCTGTTCACTTGGGCCGGGCGTGCTGCGCAGGCAGTTCACTGCTCTTTGCCCATTGGCAATAGGCCCGGTGCAACGCCGGACGAATCCGCTCCGGCGAATAGTAATGGCTGTAAGCGAAGGTAATCATGTCGCTCACGTAGGGAGCCACGTTGTCCGCCTGCATCTTGATGCGGTTCAGCGGTGCGGTAGTCCAGAACCGTTGGTCGAACGATTCGATGTTTGCCCAGAAGTTGATTTTAGGCGAGGCGGGGATGACGGCGGCCAGTGCTTTGAACCATTGTGCCGTCTCTTCCGGTTTCAGGAATCCCGACCCTACGCAGTCCTGCGGTGCCAGTATGTCGCCGTCCTTGAGGTGGGCGTTGCGGAGTATGCCGCCCCACACCTTGGCGTGGGCTTCGGCAGTGCACCGTTGGCTGTTCATAAAGGGGGAGAGTATCACCGACAGGTCGGGTGTCAGCCGGGTTAGGCAGTCCAGATTGATGTTGAGGGCGTTCACCAGCAGGTCGCCCAGTTCGGGAGAGTTCACAATGAAAGAGGCTTCAATCTCCCATACCCAGTACCATCCCTTCAGCGTGCCGGGATAGCGTGAGCGGTAGTTCTCCGTGATTTCTTGGGCCACACGGTTGCCCAGCATCATCTGTTCCGTTATCCATTCGGGAGTCCATTTGCTCGTGTTCCACCACCGTTCGTCGAAGTTCAGCCCCACGATGACCTCGAACCCCGCCTTTTGTGCATTGCGCAGGCAGCCGTCCAGCAGGTCGTTTGTGCCGGGGGCGATACCCTCTATCCGGGTGGGATAAACGGCCTGTGCCTTTCCCTCCTTGTCCGTGTGTACGGTGTGCATGAAGATCAGTCGGTGTATGCCTGCTTCGGACAGCATGGCGTACTCCTGTTGCCAGCGGGCATCGTCCCAAGTCGGCACAAGCAGGGTTGGATAAAACTTCCGCTGATGGCGGCAGCCGTCGGTGCTACCGCCATCAGCGGAAGAACCAGAGTCCACAAGATTCTTAACAGATGATTCATTGGAATTATGAATTTTGAATTATGAATTGGGTAAGGATTCCCTTACGATGCAATTATAATTTAGGCACGGATTACACGGATTCCGCGGAACTCACGCAATCCGCGCCTAAATCACTTTGATTTACTTTACTGTTTTCAGATAATTGTCTATCCCCTGCTTGCAGGCATCCCAATAGTTGTGCATGCGGATGTGGCAGAGGTCGAAGAGGAACATGCCGCCGTCGCAGGCGTTGATGCAGGCATTGATGGACTTGGGCACCTGGTTGGCTTGTCCTCCGTTCTCCCAGCCCGAGCCGTTGCCTATGTCCGGTCCGCCGGCAAAAGGCACGTCGCCCATCAGCTTGGCACCGCCCAGTTTGCAGAAGCCCTGCACAGTCCATTCCGTAGAACCATAGATTTTATCGACAGCCGCGTAGGCACCAAGGAAGATGAAGTCCAGGTGGTCGGCATAACCATAGTCCTTATAGTCGCTGTCCGCCCATCGGGAGTAAGAACCATCTGCTGCGGGATTGTACTTGGGGCTTGCCCAATTTACACCGCTAGTGTAGTAGGTGGAGTACCATGCTCCCACGTATGTTCCGAAGCGAGTGTCAGGGCTGACGGCTTTTACCTCATCGTGCGCCTTTATGATGAAGTCGTGTATCGTTTTGGCACGGAACGCATTCCAACGTTTATACCATTTTCCGGGGATATCCGTTCCGGGTTTCATGATGTCGGCAGGGAAGTTTTCCACTGATTCACCTATAAATAATTCAAACTCCGTTCGACTCTCCGGCGAGAAGTCGCTCATTAGCCATAGTCGTCGTAGCGGCAACGGTCCAGTATTATGCCGTCAGGCTTGTACTTGGCCAGATCGGAGAGCAAGGATAGCAGATACTCCTGCACCTCATTGTTGGCGGGGTTGAGAAATTTCACTCCCCAGTCTGTTTCGTAGTTTTGCAGGTCCATGGTGTTCACTTGTCTGCCTGTGGCATTGATTACCGTGGCCCACTTCTTTTTCGAGGCATCGCGATAAAGCATACCTTCATAGCCTAATCCGTAGGGACAGAGATAGCCACCTACAAAGGTGTTGATACAGGCATTCACTTTCAGACCCAGCTTGTGCCTTCGTCCAAGAAAGTCTGTAGATAATCCCATGTGGCAGTCCGCTCCGCCCATACGTAGCCCGCATTGCTCCAGATGTCGATTCTCTTCAGCGGTTCGGCCACGGATGACTTGAAGAGCACGTCACCCGTCGTGGGGCGCACGTCCACCACAATGTCGGTGAATCCGGTCTCTTTCACTTTTCGCAGGTCTTCCTTGATGTTGTCTATGCTGTTGGCATAGCGCTCGAAATTGCCGGCAGCATCTATCCAGACATACCGCGGCTTCTCTTTCGCCTCCGGCTTGTCTGTGCCTCCTTCCTCTTCTTCTTCGCCCCAGTTCCAGTCAGGCACTTTGTTGTCATCGCCCCCACAGGAGGCAAAGAGGCATAGGCAGAAGAACGAGGCTATCCATAATTTTTTTTCATTCTGGTATCAATATTTTTAGGAGCCATACATACCGCTCCAAGTAAGTATAGTTTGTAGGATTTATTGGTTCTTTTTCTTATCCGGGATGCTTCATACTATAAGCGAATTGCCCGTTACACCTATAATTATAGATGGTAGTGAATTTATTTGCACTAATTCCAGTCTATATCCGCATAAGGTATTCTTCTAATGGAAGGAATAATACCTTGCCAAGCTACGGAAAAGAGAAGCATCCGTAAGAGAAACGACAGGAGAGGTAAAACACCTATTGAAAACTTACTCTTTACTTTATGCCTCCTCCATGCTTCCTTTGGACGCTTGTTACGGAAAACAGAGGGTATTTCCCCCTCTACCTAATAAGGTAGAGGGGGAAGACGCCATCTGAAAACTTAAACCAGGTCAATCGGCAATACAGTCAGTGGCATAACCACCGATTACACCACTGTTGTGGTCGTAATAATAAACATACATCTTGAAACCATTGGCTGAGGGAGCTATCACCACGTCACCTGAAGCAATGCCTGCATCAGCTGTCTGATACCAGTCGATAGCATTATTTTTCATGGCCAATGCTGGAGAATCCCATACGTTGTCGCCCGAAATGGCAGCCGGGTCGTCGGCATTGAATACGTACAGTTCCGGTCCCATGCCCCAATGCGGGAAGTGGCTGACAACGAACAATGCTGCGTAAGTAGCGTTGTTGAACCGTTTCGTGTCGATACAGTTCGGATTCTTGCCCCAGCCGCTGGAGTCGGAGCCAAGTTCAACACCAATGCTGCCATCGCTCTTAATCCAATGGAAATTGCTCGGGTCGTACATAGATTCGAATACACCTGCTGTCGGGTCAATGCCTGTCGGCTGCAATACCGGCTGTGTCTCGGGTGCACCGCCCCAAGCAACACCTGTCGATGCGATATTCATAGCCTGTACACCGGCCACAGCACCGCCACGAACCAAGATTACAGTAAATTCACTGCTACTTGATACTCCGGCAATACCTTCGTTCGGTACAATGATGATGGCATCCCCGTCGATGTTACCGATTACCTTTATCTTGGCACCCATCGGGAACGTTGAAGAATTGGTGAACGAGTGGAACAGCGTGGGCGCATCCTTCACGGAAGCCGTGCGGTAGATGTTCACCGTTTCGCCACCGTTGGCGTGGTTTACAATCAGTAAGTTCTCTGCCTCGTCGTTCGTCACGCTACCGGCCTGGGCACTGCCCAAGTTGATTTCACCCATCTTGGAACCGTTCAAGCCGTTCAGGTAAACCGGCGTAGAGCCGTCGCCGTAGCAAACTACCAGGCGGCCGCCCAAAGCAGCCAGTGTAGGACCTACTCCCACGGCATAGTTAGGCGCACCGAAGTTGGAAACCGGGTCGAAGTTGAAGAGCAGTTCCGTATGGTTGGCATTGAATCCCTTGGCTATCTTTTCGGGAATCTCCTTCATCACGGTATAAACGGCTTTGTCTACCCCGTTGTCTGCCGTTACGGTGAACTCTACCGGTTCGTTGTAGTTGATGGCGGCTGCGACGGGTCGGGCGAGATGGTGGCATGGGAGATACCTGTGCCTCGGCCAGGCAGGCGGACAAATCGTCCGGCGTAATCAAGGCAACCTTCTTGGCACCTTTGTTCACCACACCGGCCACGACCGGTTCGTTGATGCTGAAAGCCAGCAACTCACACTTGTCGACTTCACCCGTTCGCCCGTGATACAGATTTTGCGCTGCACGCCCTGGGCATTGGTGTAGGTAAAGTAGTTCTCCTGAGTCAGGTCAAGGATACCCAGTCCCGGCTCAATGTTACAGTTGGGCTGCAACTCTGCACGCACACGCACCTTGCTCATGTATTGTGCAGTCTCGTCGTCCGATGTCTCGGGATAGTACCAGGGCACCTGGATGACATATCGGTCACTCGTTTCGTCTTCTGAGATGCTGAGCTTGGCCATCTCCTGGTCTACAAACGGACCGGAAGTGAAGATGGCAGTCAGGCTGGAAAGACCTTGACGGTCTGCGGTAGGCAGCACATACTCAGGTTCATGGCAAGCGGAAAGCAATGCCAAGGCTCCTACTAATAAAGTATATATCTTCTTCATAATTGCATACTTGTCTATAGTTTATTTCCATTCGGGGTACTGAGAGACTGCGGCATTGCTGCTCAACTCGCCAGACGGCAACGGAAAGCGGTACATCCGTTCGGGGAAGTTACGGTCTTTGTCATCCACAGATACATAGTTGTACACAAAGTCGCCGTTCGGCTGTTGCTCGATACGCAAGCCGTGCACCTGATAGCCGTTCAAGCCTGTAGGGTATTGCTCGTGTGCCACTTTCCAGCGGCGGAGATCCCAATACCACTGTCCCTCGTAAGCCAGTTCCACCTTGCGTTCCTGACGGATGGCTTTCCACAAGTTTTCGCCTGCCTTGTCCTGATAAGGCAGTCCTACACGGTCGCGGATAGCCTTCACGGCAGCATTGGCACCGGCAGCATCGTTCAGACGGTAGCAAGCTTCTGCCTTGTTCAGCAACACCTCGCCTAAGCGGATGATAGTGACAGGTTGTACACTTCCGTTTTCGTTGATGACGTCGTGGCTCTCGTCTACGCGCTTGCGCAGATAGTAGCCCGTCGTGGTGCGGCCTTGGGGCTCCGGTTCCTTGTTCCATACACAGAAACCGTCACTGCCTCCTACAAACGATTCGATGGTACGGTCTTTCCAGGATGCTCCGTTGTAGAGGATGGAAGCTTGGAAACGGGGTTCCAACTCTTCGTAGGGTGGAGTGTCCGTTACGCCTTCGGCATGCCATGCGCTCCAGTCCGGGAAACCACCTTCTTCGGCATATTCGTAAGATTCTACCATCTCCTGTGTAGGCGTGCCGTAACCGCCGCCGGTCTGTCCGTTCAGTTTATAGTCTCCGCCCGGAGTATAGTAGAAGTCGAAGCCGTAAGTGATATCCAGCTTGCGGTCGAAGCAGTATTGCAGAATGGCTTCTTTGTTTCCTTCGGTTATTGGCTTCATATAGCTGTCCGCATAGTCCGCTTCCAGAGCGTAGTCCAGCTTTTCCACCTCTTCGGCTGCTTTCTTGGCGGCTTCCCAACGCTCGGCATAAAGCATGGCACGCGACATGAAAGCCCATGCCTGTCCCTTGTTGGCACGGCCCTTGGCATCCTTAGCCTCGGGCAGGTTGGCTGCCGCGTATTCCAAATCCTGCTGGATGAAGTCCCAGCCTCTTTTTCGGTATTGAGTGCCTTGTTTTCGGTGATGGCAGTCAGGTCTTCATCGTAAATGATGACCTCTTTGTAGCGCTTCATCAGGTCGAAATAGAGGTAAGCACGTACAAAGCGCATCTCGCTTCCAGCCGCACGGCATCCGATTCTGCCAAGGTCCCGTACTTCTTCAGGGAAGAAATTTCCTGATTGGTTCTGCGTACAGCACTGTACCAACTACCCCAATAACCCAAATAGGCATCTACGTAGGTCGCTGTCAGGTTGCTTCCGCCGTAGGCTATCTCACTGGGAATGAAGCAAAGCGAATTGTAGTTATAGGAACCGTATTTCAATTGGTCGGTCAAGGCTTCCGTCTCTCCCGCCACGCACTGACTTGCTACCACATCATAAATGTAACTATATAGATAGTTTACAGAATATTCAGCTGTGCTGACATTGGTCCATACCCCCTTGTCGGAAATCTTGTCGGTAGGGGTCATATCCAGAAAGTCGTTACAGGAGGTCAGCCCCAGCGTAGCTCCCATAAGACACAATCCTGCTATAATCTTTTTCATATTTATCAGTTTTTTAGAAAGTTAATGTAAGACCACCCATCACAGTGCGCTGTTGCGGATAGTAACCGTTGTTCACGCCCGGCGATTCGGGGTCGATGCCTTCGGGCAGCCCGTCGATGGTAAAGAGGTTGCTGCCTTCCACGAAGATGCGCAGGTTCTCGATGTTCAGCTTGCTCATCCAGGCCTTGGGGAAGGTGTAACCGATTTGTGCCGACTTCAGTCGCACATATTTACCGTC
>ENA-OQEB01000891-OQEB01000891.1-human-gut-metagenome-genome-assembly--contig:-NODE-891-length-11690-cov-2.115454_pt1 | contig 11690 bp, 14 predicted proteins | sample MGYA00242787_ERZ504619 | MGnify/ENA primary metagenome ERZ504619 (study PRJEB26092, sample SAMD00036317) | human gut metagenome | host: Homo sapiens | study: EMG produced TPA metagenomics assembly of... | reverse complement strand
AGAAGGCGCAGACTAAGCTTGAGTGGACACAGGATGCGTGGAAATCCCTTAATACCAAGGTGTACAGCTTGTACAGCAATATTTCCAATCTGCGATTTTCTACAGCATACAACTTAAAGAAGACATCAGTTTCGGATACTACAAAGGCCACAGTAAAGGCAGGCTCCGGTGCACCAAGCGGCACACAGTCGCTGAAAATCAAGCAGATGGCAAAGGCCGGATATATGACCGGAGCAGAAATTAAGGCAGACAGTGAGAAGACTACACTTGCACAGCTCGGTTACACAGGTGGTGATGCCAAGCTTGAGGTAAAGATGGGGGACGAGACCAAGTCCATCACGCTCAGCGCATCATCAACCATGAACGACGTGGTAAAGGAACTCAGGAATGCGGGGCTTGATGCAAACTACGATTCAAGCTACAAGAGATTTTATATCAGCTCAAAAAAGACAGGTGTGGCAAATGATTTTACCATAACCGGCAGCAATATAGATGGAGCATCAGCACTTTATAGCCTGGGAATAGCATATGGTGGTGAAAAGACCACCGCAGGTACTTATTCATCCAATCCATATGATGAGTATGCAGCTTTACATGGAGTTTCAGACGATGAGACCAAGGCTAAAATCGAGGCAGCGGTTGCAAGCTACAACAATCTGACCACAGATGCAGCGAAGATGAATGCGCAGAGCAAAAATCTTATGAATGCCGTAAATTATGGCTATTCATATGCCACGCTTCAGGGCATTTATGAGAAGCTCGATGCAAACAATGCAGGCGATAGTGATAAGCTGAAGCTGCTTGAGAAGCTTGGCTCATCTCGTGATGGCGCATTGATTTCAAAGAATGGTGCCAGCTATGATACATATACGAAGACCACGCTGACCGATACAAAGGGTAACACTCTTTATAAGTATATTGACAGCGACAACAATAGCCACTATATTGACAGCTGTTGCTGATACGGACAAGGGTACCACATCGTACTATGATGTGACAGAATCTACGAGGACAGCTTATACGGACGCTGATGGCAAGGAGCTTGAAGCGGTACCTACAGGAGATGGTGATACAACACTGAAAGTCGGTGATAAGACTTACAAAAAGGACGAGGCAGACGGCAAGTACTATCTGCAAAAGGAAGATGGCACAGCTGATAAAACTGATTTCATCACTGTTTCACAAAAGACTGAGTACACTATTGAGGCAGGTGCCGTAAACAAGACAGGTATAGAGTCAGCTTCAGCTGCGTATGACACAATCATAAAGTCAATGGATGAAAAGACTAAAAGCTCATACGATGAGGCTCTTGCGTCAGTTCAGGCATTTGAGGCTTCAAAGGACGAAGTGCTCGGAAGCGATGACGAGTATTCGGTTGCCAGCCTCACAAAGGCTATTCAAAATGCTTATGCAGGCAAGGATAAGGATGGCGGCACAATCGCTGTTTCAGGAAAGAAAGCAGTAGAGCAGCTTTTAGCAGGAAACGGAAACGAGGCTGACGGCTTTGTAAATAAAGCCAATGCTCTGGAGGAGGCAGCAGAGGCCAACACAAAAAAAGCAGCAGATAGCAATATTGTAAAGGAGCTTGCCTCAAAGCAGAAGGATTCGGCTGAGTATACACAGGCGCTAAACGACCTGCTTGACAGGGTAAACACTGCATACACGCTTCAGAATAAGGCACTTTTCAATTCACAGGTGAAGAAGGTCGCAGGACAGGATTCGGAGATTGAGCTGAACGGTGTAAAATATACAGGTGACAGTAACAGCTATTCAATCAATGGACTGACAATCGAGGCACTTGCTGAGACCGGAGACAGTGCTATAAGCATTACAACCAGCACAGATACACAGGTGTATATGATAAGGTAAAGGATTTTCTGACAGAGTACAACAACATCATCAACGAGATGACGAAGCTATACAATGCTGATTCAGCAGGAAGCTACGAGCCGCTCACGGATGATGAAAAGGATCAGATGTCTGATAAAGAGATTGAGAAGTGGGAGACAAAGATTAAGGACTCTCTGCTTCGCAGGGATTCTACACTTGGCAGCGTAATGACAGCAATGCAGACAGCCATGATGTCATCAGTGAGATAGGTGGCAAGAAGTACTCGCTCTCAAGCTTTGGAATCAGTACACTTGGATTTTTGAATGCAGCGGAGAATGAGCAGAATGCATATCACATTGATGGTGATGAGGATGACGCCAATACATCCGGCAAGACAGATAAGCTCATGGCAGCTATAAACGATGATCCGGATACGGTAATGCAGTTTATGCAGCAGCTTTCAACTAATCTGTATAGTGCAATCGGTGACAAGATGAAGTCTACAGATTTGAGCTCAGCATTTACCATCTACAATGACAAGCAGATGAAGACAGAGTACACTAACTACACCAAGACTATTAAGGAATGGGAGAAAAAAATCTCAGATCGTGAGGATTACTACTACAACAAGTTTACTCAGATGGAGTCAGCTATGACCAAGCTCAACAGCACACAGAGCTCAATTAGCAGCTACTTCTCATAAAAAGATACCAGGGAGGGTATATTATGTTACAAAATAAAGCATACGCAGCATATGCAAACAACAAAATCATGACTGCATCACCGGCAGAGCTTACACTCATGCTGTATGATGGTGCAATCAAATTTTGCAATATTGCAATCATGGCAGTGGAGAAGGAGGATATCCAGCAGGCTCACACAAACATCCGCAAGGTTGAGCGTATCATAGAAGAGTTCCAGTCCACACTTGATGACAAATATCCGGTATCAAAGGATTTTAACAATGTATATACATATCTTCACAGACGTCTTGTCGAGGCAAACATAAAGAAGGACAAGGAGATTCTTGAGGAGGTGCTTGAGCACCTGCGCACTATGCGTGACGCGTGGAAAGAGGTCATGCAGGCCACATGTAACGGAAACAAGCTGCATGTATCATAGATAAATGTATCATAAATCACCGACAGGGATTATAGAGAGTTTTTAACTTAAACAAAACGCAGAGACAGCAGCATGAAGCTAGTTTGTTTGTGCGTTTTGTGCTATCATAGAGATGATTATAGTTAAAAACAATCGAAAATACAGGGGGAACACAATGGAACAGACATACATAGACATAATGATACAAAGCCTGGAGAAAAAGGAGCAGGTACTCGACCGGATAATAGAGCTTGATATCAAGCAGAAGAACCAGCTCGAGGATCCACAGCTCACACCTGACGACTTCGACGAGGTAGTTGAGGCAAAGAGCAGGCTTATCGACCAGCTCAATAATTTAGACTCAGGCTTTGAGAAGCTTTTTGAACGTACAAAGGAAGAACTGAATGGTCACAAAGAGGACTACAAGGAGCAGATACGCACCATGCAGGAGCATATCCGCAGTATCACGGACAAGAGCGTAAAAATACAGAGTCAGGAGGCCCGCAACAAGGATCTCATGACTCTGAAATTTGCGTCCATAAAGAAGCAGGCCCGCGAGGTGCGTGTCGGCACGCAGGCCGCAAGCCGCTACTACAAGTCCATGTCAGGAACCGGATATATGGAGCCGCAGTTTATGGACAATAAAAAGTGAAAAGTTTAATTTAATATTTCACCTCAATATCCCCAAGCCCTGAGTCGATAACCAGGTGCTTTTTGGCATGCTCATTTACCTCATACTCATCATCATAGTCATTGCCGTTGATTGTGATATCGCCTGTACCTGAGTCCAGGTCCATCATGTAACCGTCAAGTGACTGTGAGGATGTCACAGTGATGTTACCTGTACCGCCGTCGATATCCATCTCGTCAAAGGCACAGTTTTCAAAGCTAAGATTGCCGGTTCCGCCATCCACATCACATGTGGCGAAGCTGCAGTCTGTGACATATAAATCGCCTACACCGGTGTCAAATTCTGCATCGGATGCGGTCAGGGAATTAAGGTTTACCTCGCCTACACCGGTATCAAGTGAGAGCTTGTTCAATGCTGTGCCCTCAGGAATGGTAACAGTGATTTCACTTGTGGTGTTTCTTTTGTAGTTGGCTCCTTTGCTTTGGGATATTGTGAGGGTATCGCCTGTGCTCCTAATCTTTGGAACCAGTCGCTTGTTACATTTGTATGAGACCGTGTAGCTGTCACCGGTTTTTACGTTGATGTTCGATATGGTTGTATCAAATACCAGGTTTGAAAATTCATCGACTGAAAGCTCCTCTGTGCATACGTTTCCGAGAGGCTTGTCTGAGCGCGGAATCAGATTGTCAAACAGGCCTAGGGCAAAGCCCCCGATATGGTAGAGACTCCCGGCGATGATGCAGACCACGGTAATTATTGTAATTATTATTAGATATATATTTTTTTTCATGACTTGTCTCCATTTCTGAATTATCTTGTTGCATAATTTGTTTTGTGATTATTCAAAATATGCTACACACATTTTTGACTGTCCTGGTTTCCATTAATTTCCATGTTTATCGCTGAGCAGGTTTTTCACCAGCGAATTGATGATTGCGGCTATTGGCCAGATAATCCATGTGATACCCCAGTCAAAGGTAATAAAGCTCCAGCATAGATAGATGCATGTGACAGTTGACCAGTAGACTGACATGATTGCAGCCACAACAGGGTTTTCATAGTGCACCTTGCCATCGTGTGAATTGGCAAAATTGCCGCCCATAGTCTGTGCTCCGTTCAGGGAAAGAAGCTTGTCAAAGCTTGATTTCTTCATGTTTGTGAATACTATCATGAATACACCGATTGCTATAAACACGAGCACGAGTCCGCCTGAAAGTGAGTCTGCGAAGGTGCTCTTGGTGTTCAGTGAGCTGATTATGATTGCCGGCACTGCGCAGAGTATGCAGAGCATGATACCCACTGTTAAAAGCATCGCATGTGTGGAGCGGTAGCTTTCCTTTCGCTCGATGACCCAGTTTGCCGTCTCAAAATCTATGCAGTAAGGCTCTTGCTTCAGGTAGCTCCACTTGGATGAGATAGAGCCTGAAAAAATGAAGAAGCCGACTGCCACCGCGACACACAGGAACAGGAAGGTAATGCCGATTGCATCAGATGCGTCAGGTGAAGCGAGTGAACGCGGAATGCATTCGCTGAATATCGGTCCAAGGCTTGCGAGGATGCAAAGCAGCACTCCAAACGCTGTGAGATATGCTTGTTTTGCCGAATCCATGAGGAATGCGGCAGCAGTCTCGCGGGAGAGTGTTTTGGAAGCAGGCATTGCCTGACTGGGATTCACGAAGCTCTTGATACCGAGTGAGTCAGCAAGCTCGTCAAGATTTCCAAACTCTGATATGACTATGCCTATGGCTTCGTTGTCAGATTTGCCCTCAGATATCAATTCGTTGTATTTATCCTCCATCATCTGATAGAGCTCATATTTGGCTTTTTGCACCTCGGGGGTATTCGGGAGGTGCGAAAACATATTTTCCAGATAATTCTTTATAGTTTCCATAAAATGTCTCCTTTAAAATCGTATGAATTTGCTTACTACATCAAGTGTCAGCTTCCATTCCTCGCATTTCATCCTGTAATATTCTCTGCCGGCATCGGTAATCTGATAGTAGGTCCGGCGCTTTCCGCTTGCATTGTCGCTAGAAGAGAATGATGTGATATAACCGTTTTTCTCAAGGCGGGTAAATGCAGAGTAGAGAGTTGTTTCTTTTATGACGTATTTTTCCTCGGATATTAGCTTTATCTGCTTTGAAATCTCGTAGCCATAGGACGGTCTGTCGAGGAGCAGGTAGAGTATGATGGTATCGTTGTATCCGCGGATGACATCGCTGCTTATATTGACCATTGTTCACCTCCTGTTTCAAGTGTTTATTTCATCATGATGATCATATTTTATTAATTTAAGACCAGAGTATGACTCAATTGACCATGAATCTGGAAACTCACTGAGACACACCGAATACACAGATGAAGGATTGTACATCAGTCGTTTTAAAATTATTCAATACTACGTGTAACGTACTACGAGTGTCATACTATGTCTGTCGTAGTAAACATATCACATGTTGTTTTTCGTGTCAACCGTGATTTTAAAAAGTTAGCCATTCCGTACAAAAATTAGCGGTAAAATACATTGACACAGCCCATGTCATTTGATATATTTTTTAGAAGCAAAGGCGATTAATTAAATACACACTACCTCTGAGGGAGTAGTTTGCGTATCATTACATATACGTGGTTTGTCAACAGACCGGTCAATAGACCTGGCAAACATTAAAGAATGAGACTCAAGTATGCAGCACACAATAAAAGCTATATAGCAATAAAATTAATAGCTTTATAAGGTTTCGTGTCTGCATGCGAGGGTCGTCATTTTTCATATGTTATACGGGAGAATTAATCGCCGCACACTAGGCAAAAGGGAGAAAAATATGGTATTATTTATTGAAATCCTGCTCATAGGAGTAGGTTTGTCAATGGACGCCTTCGCAGTATCCATCTGCAAGGGACTTGGAATGACAAAGGTAAACAGAAAGCAGGCGCTGACAATCGGTCTGTATTTCGGAGGATTTCAGGCGCTCATGCCGTTTATCGGCTATATGCTGGGCATCCGGTTTGAGAAGTACATCACAAGCATTGACCACTGGATAGCATTCATTCTGCTGGGATTTATCGGTGGAAAGATGGTTTATGAGGCAGTAAAGGAAAAGGATGATGACGCGGTCGTGGAAAAAGACCTGGCGCTCAATCAGGGAGAGATGCTTCTGCTTGCAATTGCGACAAGCATCGATGCGCTTGCAGTCGGAATCATGTTTGCATTTACCTATGACAGCTTAAACATCTACTGGGCTATTGCAATCATCGGACTTACAACCTTCGTGCTCTCAATCATCGGAGTCATAGTCGGAAACTTTTTCGGCAATAAATATAAAAAGAAATCAGAGATAGCCGGAGGAATCATTCTCATACTCATAGGTGTGAAGATATTGCTTGAGCACCTGGGAATTATATGCTTTTAAAAAATAAAAAATGGAGGAATCAACATGGAAAATTTCATCAATAATGCACCGTTTATAGTGGTGTTGATCTGCCTGATAGTGGGCTTTGTGTTTTTGGTAAAGGGCGCAGACATGTTCGTGGAGGGCAGCTCAAGCGTGGCAAAGCGCTTCAAGGTGCCGTCGCTTATCATTGGACTGACAATTGTTGCGATGGGAACTTCACTTCCTGAAACAGCGGTCAGTGTGGCAGCATCCATAGCACACAATAATACGCTTGCAGTCAGCAACGTGACAGGCTCAAACATATTTAACCTCATGGTAGTAATCGGCGTGTGCGCTTTGATGACACCGATAGTGGTGGACGGAGCATCATTAAAAAGGGATTTCCCATTTTCGATGATATGTGCCATTTTACTTCTTGTCATGGGAACAATCGGCATGACACTCGGCAGAGTGGACGGAATAATACTGCTCGGCTGCTTTGCAGGATATATTTTCTACCTTATCAGACACACATTAAAGCAGAACAGGCAGTCATCAGATGAGGAGGTCGATGAGATACCTCTCATCTCAATGCCAAAAGCAGTGATTTTCATTCTGATCGGAGCTGTCGGCATCGCAGTAGGCGGAGATGTCGTAGTAGACAGTGCAAGCCGCATAGCGATTGACCTTGGAATGAGCCAGACACTTGTCGGACTGACCATCGTATCTATCGGAACATCGCTTCCGGAGCTTGTGACATCAATAGTCGCAGCCAGAAAAAATGAGGTCGATATGGCACTCGGAAATGCAGTCGGCTCATGCATTTTCAACATACTCATGGTGCTCGGAATTGCATCAGCCATCAGCCCGATAGCATTCATACAGGAAAATATCATAGATATTATCGTGCTTGTGGTATTTTCACTCATCGTGTGGATTATGGCATGGACAAAACGTGAGATAAAAAGAGGCGAGGGCATCATCATGCTGCTAATGTATGCAGCATATACAGCGTATATTATTATACGATAGGGTAAAATACCTTTTGAACCTTTAATGCATAATATTACTTAGAAAATGTGCAGATACTTATTGAGTATCTGCATTTTTTTAGTCAAATATATGCATAAAGGAGGAAAATATGCAACAAAATATGTCAATGCAAAATATATCAATAGTAAATAGAAAATTTCCCACAAATTTTACACAGCCATCTCAATATATTTTCAATTATTTGTTACGCTTATAAGTGCAGAAATAAAGATTACAAAACATGTACGAATATTTTTATGAAAAGCAGACTATAATTTATGATTAAGTAACAAAACAGGAGGCAATAATTTGACATACGATGAGATAAAAAAGAATAAGGAGGTCTGTGAATGTTTAAAGAAAGGGAATGAAAACCTTGGAGTATTGGGCTTTACAGACCATTCGGCAGCTCATTGCACAATGGTAGCCAAAAGAGCAGCATATATATTAAAGAAATTCGGTTACAGCGAATCTGATATTGAAATGGTAAAAATCGCGGGATTTATGCATGATATCGGAAATGTGGTAAACAGAAGCCGTCATGCGGAATATGGTGCAATACTGGCAAACGAGATACTCAAAGAAACAGATATGAGTCTGAAGGATAGGATAACGGTTGTGTCTGCGATAGGACATCATGATGAGTCAACCGGAGGGGCAACGGATCCTATTTCAGCAGCACTCATCATAGCAGATAAAACCGATGTGCGCAGAAACCGTGTAAGGAACAAGGCAAAAGAAAATTTTGATATACACGACAGGGTAAATTATGCAGTAACAGATGCAGCTCTTAAGATAAATATGGATAAAAAAGTCATAGCGCTTAATCTGCAGATTGATACGAAAATCTGCTCTATGTATGAGTATTTTGAAATTTTCCTGGGTCGAATGATGATGTGCCGTGGCGCAGCAGAGGTGCTAGGTGCAACCTTTAAGCTTACGGCAAATGGTTCGAAGGTGTTATAGAAAATCGTGTCGTTTGTCAGATTTCAGAGGGATAGTTCATCCTTTTTGTGGATGAATTGATTCAAGGATTCAGAACAGGTATTATAACGGTGGCGGAATATATATCATTTTCGTGATTGATCACGCAGAAACCACCGCATGCCTCGGCTGAGTCCTTTACATTTTTCAGACCATATCCGTGAATAAAATCTATTTTTTCAAAATCATCAGGTGCCTTGTCAGGATCTGCAATCACATATGTGTTTGCAACGTGTATGGTAAAGGTGCCGTCTACAGTTCTTACCGCAACCTTGATATTTGCTCCGATTTGTCCACGGCAGGCATTAAGCGCATTATCAAGCAGATTTCCGAGAATGATAGTCAGGTGATAATCATTGACAGGAATAGTGGCTTTGTCAAATTTCAGATTGGTGTGCAGAGTGATACCTTGGGCTTTTGTCTGAAGCAGCAGGTTGCTTACAAAGGCATCTATAACGAGATTTCCTGTATTAATAGTACAATAGCGTGATTCGAGGTCGTGCATAATCTCTTTAGAATAAGGGATTATATCGTCATATTTTTTCTCAGTAACACAATTTTCAATATAAAACAGATGCTTTTTGGTGTCGTGCATAAAGCTACGTATATTTTTGTAGGCAGCACCCAGTTGCTTCGTATTTGTTGTCGCTGAAATTCAATCTGTTCTTTTTGGATGGTAAGCTGAAAGCGGAGCTCTTCGTTTTCGAGGACGTTGTAAAACAATATATAGTTCATAATATTTATAAACAATACAAAGGCTGCTAAAATGAAAAAGGCAGACGGAATATTTATATTTAGATATAAAATTGGTTTTGATAGTAACAGGCACATAGAAAGTACCGGAATAACCAATAAAATTATTGTATAACTTAAAGAATGAACAAAAGCCTCCTTTTTCCAGATAAAATGAATCAGTATTGAAAAAATAAGGAAAAACATATTCGCCATAAGCGATATATTGGAGAATACTAAAAAATCCATAGTATCTTTTTCAACTCGATATGAGTAAATGCTTGTAATAATGTAATACGAAAAAGCTTCAAAGATAGAGCATAATATAGTAGTACTGATGGATATAAGTATTTTAGTTCGCAAATTGGCTGAATAAAGAAAACTTAGGCAGAAACAAAGTAAAGATGATAAGGTTAAACGTAAATAAACTGCCAGTGTCGATGTATTGCCAATTAAAATAGATGTAATGGCTGCATAAATAGTAAAGCTGCATACAAATATGAGAAGTATTATATAATATGGCAGTTGGGATTTCTTCTTTCCAAGAATTGTCTGAAAAAATATAAAGGCTGCTGCACCGGACATCATGCTGTCCAATAAATTCAACAATACTATTTTCATAAACTTGTCTCCTTAAATTTATAATATATTAATAATGTGCTGAGAGTAGATATTTTGTAATTCCTTGGATCTTCTCCGGCTGATTGGAAGTTCAAAGCCGTTATTCAGTAAAAGCCGCGTGGAAGTAATTGATCTGATCTGGTGTAAATTTACCAGAAATCCTCTTGAAGGTGAAACAAATCCGTGAGAAGAAAGTCGTTTTTCTGCTTCGGATAAAGTGCCTTTGGATATCAATGCTCTGTCAGTAAGTTGATATCTGAGATGTAACTTATTTTCTTTCATTGATGAAATATAAAGAAGATCGCTTAAAGGTACAAAATTTTTTTCACCATCAGTATCAATTATAACGATACTTTTTTGAGTTCGATATAATTTTTTGATAATATTGTTAAAAAAGCTTGTATATAGCTGTATAGTCGACCGGTTTTGTTATGAATTGAAATGGCTGGACTTCAAAGCTTTCGTGCATATATTCCGGATAGGATGTTGTAAATATAATGAGCAGATCATCATCCATATCCCGGAGTTGTCTGGCAAGTTCCATACCATTTTATGTCTGGCATTTCTATATCCAGAAGTACTATCTGATAGAGATGATTCTTGTAGTCTGAAAGTATATCACTCGCTGAAAAATAAGATGATACGACAATGTTGTTATCAGTTTCTATTGTGTATTGTAAAATATTCTTTTTCATTATTGCGATATCGTTTGTATCATCGTCGCATATTGCTATATTAAGATTCATGATGCCTCCTTATATTTGAAATATATCCGGTATAAAGACCTGTTGCGCATATTATGAGACTTAAATCAATAAAAATTAAACCTTTATTCCAGTGTAACAAAAGTGACAGAATTGTAAATATGGAATTGAAGAAAAAAATAATATAGGTTTTTTTCCTGGCTGTCTTTTTAGCTGACTTACTAAATACTTTGTTAGGTGTGTCAACAGGTGAAACCACTAATATTAGAATCCAGCAAATAATATATATGGGTATCAAGATATATGCAGAAATCATAGGTATAGTGGCAATAGTTAAAAGATATATAGAAAATACAGTATATGATAGTATATAGCATGAAATACGTGTTTTGCAATGATACCCACCGGTTACAGCACGTAAAGATCCTGTAATGATAATATATATTGTAACGGCTATCGGATGGTGAAATAAAAAACCTAAAGTTAATAGTGATAAATTGTATAATATGAAATTAAACATGTAGTCAAAAATATAAGCGTATGCATCACTAAAATGAGATTCAATAATTCCATTTAAAACATATTTTTCGGATAAGCATTTTCCAATAGATTTCATAGTTTTTGTCATTCCTTTCGCTTCGCTCAAGGCACAAACAAGTTATGAAAAATGTTGTGCCCCTCCAC
>ENA-OQEB01000890-OQEB01000890.1-human-gut-metagenome-genome-assembly--contig:-NODE-890-length-11702-cov-2.792225_pt1 | contig 11702 bp, 14 predicted proteins | sample MGYA00242787_ERZ504619 | MGnify/ENA primary metagenome ERZ504619 (study PRJEB26092, sample SAMD00036317) | human gut metagenome | host: Homo sapiens | study: EMG produced TPA metagenomics assembly of... | reverse complement strand
TTTATTTTTTGGAGGTACATATGAACAACACAAAAGTAACCCTTGCCCCGCTGGAAGCGGAGGATCGTGAGCAGTTCATCCTTGATAATCAGGAGTCTTTTAAGTACGGCGCAGTGGAAGAATTCGGGTTGCGGGACGATCATTTTGAGGAGGACGGAGAGATCATCTCCCGCGCAACCATTGAGCAAAGTATTGATGCACCCGACAGCGAAGCATACCGGATTCTGTATGAAGGCAGAAAGGTTGGCGGTGTGGTGTTGAAAATCGATAAGGAGACACATCACAATGAGCTGGAGTTCCTTTTCGTTTCGCCGAAGGAACACAGCAAAGGCATCGGCTATGGCGCTTGGCTTGCCGTGGAAGCTCTGCACCCCGAAACCAAGGTCTGGGCAACCTGCACGCCATATTCTGAAAAGCGCAATATCCATTTTTATATCAACAAATGCGGTTTTCACGCCGTTGAGTTTTTCTCCGCTATGCACCCGGAGCCGAATCCGCCGAAGGAAGACGGAAAAGCAGCACCCGATGAGGTCCCGATGAAATGTTCCGCTTTGAAAAGATTATGAAATGAAACGCACAAATAGCCCCGCACCTCATTCAAAAGATGCGGGGCTGCGGTTTTGGCACTGCGAAAACTGACCCCAATAAAGGCTTTCCCTTATTTCCATTTCGTTTCCCTTAAAATACGTTGCAAAATAAGGGAATCTAATTTTGCTGTTCTCATAGTTTGCCCCGTCAGAAACAAAAAATGCTGCCCCACCGTTTCCGGTGAGGCATAAATTATGTACTTTCTTTCATCATTTTTCTTTTCTGCCGCCGCTGTTCGTTCTCACGCTCACGGCGCCGGTTGTATTTGAATTCCCGAATGAGTTCTTTGTATTTTTCCGTGCGCGGGTGCGCCAGCCTTTGCGGTGAAGCCATAAAGCCGATAAATTCTGCTTTGGCGCAGTACTGTACAGTGCCGAGCTTGATGCCGGTTAAGGTTTCTTCCCGTATCCATTCGTGAATGCGCTGCGGGCTGTGGCCGACAAGTTCCGCCGCCGTTTGCGTAGGCAGAGCCTCCGGCAGCTCTGCCCACTGCAATTCCAGCCACCGCCGAAAGGCTTCGCAGTTTTCCGGGGTAGCTTCAAACATCGGGAGCGGATGCCATTCGGTGCGGTTGGAGAACATGCCGCTCAGCTCCGATAAAAAGCCCGGCTCGGTATCCATACGGGCTTTGAACCGCACCGCATCCTCTGTCCGCACCCGATATTTATGGGTCGTGTGTCCCGTGTTTTCGTGCGGGATATAGTTGTTGTCCATCAGATATTTCATTTTCCGCGTGGAGACGTGCAGGTACTGGCGAAGCTCGCTCCCGCTCATAAATTCTTTTTGGGTCATATATAAAATCATCCTTTCTGTCAGCAAAAATGCGCCCGCCGTGGGCGCATCATTCTTTTGCTTTATTAAAGATACTGCTGATCACATCGGCGCTTTCCTGCTTCTTGGACTTATCCAGATGGGCATAGATATTCGCCGTTGTGGACAGGTCGGAGTGCCCGAGGAAGGTCGATACATTCAGCAGCGGCACATCCTGATTGATGAGGATGCTGGCGAAGGTGTGGCGCAGATCGTGAAACCGAATCTTGCGCAGACCGTATTGCTTGATAAGGTCGGCGAACCGCTGCGTAACCCGATTCGGGCGTATCAGCCCGCCGAGCTGATCGACGCAGATATAATCGTCGTATTTGCGGTTGTAGCTGCCCTTGAACATTCGGCGGTACAGGTCCTGCTTTTCCCGTTCCTCGCACAGCATTTCATACACCGGGTCCGGCAGCGGCAGCGTGCGGCGGCTGGATTTGTTTTTCATTTCCTCCACGGGTTCGACGATAACCTTGCCGTTTTCCTTGTACTCAATGATTTTGGTGTCGAGCAGTATGGTTTTCTTTTCCCAATCTACCGTGACCACCGTGCCCCCAGCGCTTCGCTGCGGCGCAGCCCCAAGCCGCCCGCCAGCATGACCGCCGGGTAGATAATATCCCCGCGGATAAGCCCGAGCAAAGTAATCAGTTCTTCTTCGGAATAGTTTTCTCCGGTGAACTTGTTTTTCTTCGGACGGTCGATGCGGTCAAAGGGATTGGAGTCGATGAGCTCGTCCTTGAAAGCCCGTTTGAAGGCGCTGTGCAGGACGGTGTGGTAGTGGATAACGGTGTTGGCGACTACGCCCGATTCGAACATCCACTCGTAGAAATCCTCGATGTCCTTTGCGGTGATGCTGCCGACCGTCAAATCCTTTCGGGCAGTAAAATACCGCCGAATTCTACCGTTTATCATTCCGCGGTAGCTTTCGGCGGTACTTTTTTGAATGTTTTTCTCGATCTTTTTATAGTAGGCGCACATATAATCGTAGATCGGAATATCCGAGGCAGGCTTTTTGTTTTGGGCGATCTGCTCGGCGTAGGACTGTTCAAAGGCCTGCACCACCTCTCGGTAGGCTTTGTTCACCTTTGATTTATTGGCGCTCTCGGGCAGTCCCAGCGCGCGCCATACAGGCTTTGTCTTGCCGTTTTCTCTGACCTGTATCACGGCATACAGACGGCCTTTCTTAGCCTGTACGCTGGCTGCAAGTGTGTTTTTGGCATCCATTCGTCATCACTCCTTTTTTGTTTTTGCCAACACGAACAATACCACAAGTCGGTTCGCAAGTCCAGACATTATCGGAAGTTTTCTCAAGAAAACAGACCTTTGGGTTCAAACTTGGGACTTCTCTTTGCCGCAGATAGTCAATGAGCTGCGATTTGGCAATGCGGTTTTCTCTGCCAACCTTTACCGCCGGAAGGGACTTTTCTTTTATCAGCTTGTATACGGTCTTGGTGCTGACCCGCAGGATCTCCGCGACCTCGGCGGCGGTCAGCGCCGCCGGATAGCAGCGCAATTCTTTTTCATGTTCTTTTTTCGTCATAGGCAATTCCTTTCTCCTACATTATTATAGTAGGCTCATCGTTTTCCTCGGCAGTCATATCTTCCTCGCTGTCGGCTGCGGCGGTGAGGATACCGACCGCAAGCCCGATAACGGCACCGAGGTTGGAGGCATTTTCCTGCGCCTCAATGCGTTCTCGGCGTTCCTCCGGGTCTTCGGCAGTGCCGTCAATTATACTGCCAGCTTCCAGAATACCGCGCAGACCAGCAGCGACAGCGCCACCGCCGATACCGCTGTAGCGATCATTATTTTCATAATTTTCCGTTGCAGATCCTTGATCGTATTGTTCAGTGCCTCGGTACTCTTCGAAAGGGTTTCGGAGCAGTTTGAAATAAACTTCTCTTGATTCTTCCCAGCCTGTTCGACGAGGCTTTGCATCTGCGCCGTCGTTTCTTTGTTGACGGTCACTACCTCCCGCACCGTATTCTCCATGTATTCCGCCTCGATATTCTGTATCTTTGTGCAGTGGTCGCTCAGTTCCTCCCATGTTGCCAGCTGTTCTATCAGCTGATACAGCTTTGGCTGAAATTCCACCGCGTCCGCCAGCAGTTTGCTCTCCCGCTTGCGCTGTTCTATCGGGATCGCATACACCTGCGGCTGATACGGGATCTGTTCCAGCTCGGACAGTGTCCGTGTGTTTTTCTTCCTCAGCATATCCATTGCCGAATTCTGCTGTGCGCTGTTTTCTGATTGCGAATTCATATTCCAATACCTCTTTCAAATATTTTTCATCGTGCAGGCGGATATCTCTGCACCTCATTCCGTTCGGACAAGCGAAAGTAATATATTTTCGCTCATCCGTCCATGTGATTTGATAACCGAGCCGATTCATTTCTCTTATAAAATCAGCTCGGCTGCCGCTGCGGTTCATCACAAAATCAATATCGGACATCAGCTTGAACTTCCAGCTGTCACCCTTTGCCGCGGCGCGGTACTCGCGGCTTGAAATGTTTGCGCCGTCTTTTTTATACGGTTCGAGAACGCTCAGCCCGTGTTCCAAACAGATACCGTCGCTGAGTGAGCGCAGCTTTGTCAGCGTGCCGGGATTTTGGCGGAGTTTGCTTCCGTTTTCGTAATGCACGGAGTTGATGACAAAATGGTTGTGCAGGTGTGCAACATCGGTGTGGGTGGTCACCAGCACCTCATGCCCCGGCCACGCTTTTTTCGCAAACGCTAATCCGATTTCGTGTACCTGCTCGGCGGTCACGCTTTCCGCCGGCGAAAAGGACTGCACATAATGATAAAAATTCATTCCGCCTTTTTTGTGATGCGCAGTCTTGGTCGCCATAAATTCCGTGAAAGCATTTTCGCCGTTGCAGTTTACACCGCTCACCAATCGGCGACCGCTGTCCTCGTCCGCCACCTTTTTCTGCTGCAAACAGTATTCGATCACCGCTTTCATTGCGCTGATGCTTTGATGTGATTCGGGAATAAAACTTACCGTTGCCATTATCCTTTCCTCGCAATGTCCAGCAACTGCTCGTAGATTTTCTTCTGCTCGTCGATCATATCTTCGAAGTTGTATGAACGAAACACACCGGCGTTGATTTTTGCGTGATTTGATTCAGGTTATTGCCGATGCGTTTGAGTTCGATCAGTAGGGGCTTCACATCTTCCGCAACATGAATGGGCGTTTCCAGCGACAGCAAAACGAGATAGTCGGTGATGCTGCGCTCGGCGCGTTTTGCGTTGCGTTCGATGCGTTCTTTTTCGGCTTTGGTCAGCCGAATCGTCAACGTTGTGTCACGCCGTCTTTGTTTACTCATGATTATCACTCTCCGTTTCTAAATTCAGTGGGTTCGGGCTGCCGCCCGAAAATAATGGGTGTCACGGCGAGGACAGCCGGACGCTCTGCTTGCCCCGGACGAAGTCCGGGAAATCGGTAAAACCGACGCTCCCGCAAACGCCCCGAATTCGCGTTGTTTCCGGCGCATCGGCGGGTTATCCCTACTCCCCGCCGAAAGCGGCACAAACCGCCTGTAAACCGCCGACAGGGACGAAAGGAACGCTTGAGACGAACCGATTGGAGGTACACCGATTTAACCGTCACCAACGGCACTTTCGTCACCGGCAGAAAAGGAATATTCGATTTCCAGCAGTCGGGCGCCGTTGCTGCGGTGGCTGCGAAAGCGCACGCCGAAATCGGCAAGGCGGTATTCCCATAGATTCATCAATCGTTTCAGCACTCTTGCCGATACCGCCTGTCCTGCGTATTCGTTATACCGTTCGCAAAACTCCGTGTTGCTGCCACTGTATTTTTTCTGCACTTTCATAAATTCGACCAACTGTTCCATCTCCTTCGGCAGCAGCATTTCCCGGTTTTCCATACTGTCGCCGAGCATTTTCCAAAGAAAGTCTTCTTTGGAAAACCGCAATTCAAGCTGGCGGTCCTCCACATCACGACCGGTGCAGTAGAGGGTGGCGCTGTCGGCATTGCGGCGGCTCTTGTCCAGCACAAAGGCGGTATCCACTGCGCCTACGATTCCGGTGGTGCCGGTCAGCTTGTTGAACGGATCGCTGTCGCCCTGTTTGCGCAGGTGATGCACCAGCAGAAGGCAGATACCAAGTTCGTCCGCCAGCCGTTTTAATATCCGTATTTCCTCATAGTCGTTTGCGTAAGAGGTGTCGATGCTGTTGTTGCGCACAATCTGAAAGGTATCCACGGAAACAAAAACCGTGTCGGGATGCTCTTTCACAAAATCCCGTATCTGTTCGCACAGACCGTCGGGCAGCGTTCCGGCAGAGGTAGCAAAAAACGCATTGGACGGCACTTCGTCGGTGATGCAAAGCAGACGGTTCTGCACGCGGCGCAGGGTGTCCTCCAAGCAAAGGTACAGTGTTGTTCCTCCGGTCGTTTTCAACTCCCACACCGGTTCGCCCTTTGCAATACGCACACACAGGTCCAGCACCCACCACGATTTACCGATCTTTGACGCGCCGCCGAGGATGCATAACCCCTGCGGCAGCAGCGTGTCGACACAAAACTTTGTCGGCGGAAGTTTCATGTCCATTAAGGTTTCGCCGTCGATAACGGCAAGTTTTGTTTTTTCGTCAGCCATACTGAAATCTCCTTATAAAAAAGTAAGAGCAAAAGCAGCAGCGGCGGAACCGATGCTTTCGCTCTCCTATCTATCTAATGGCTGAAAACAGAAAAATCACATAAAATGCTGTGAGCACAAAAATTCGTTTCTGAATTTTTTGTAATTTCCGGTGACAGAGAAACGTTTTTATGATATACTGATTACAGAAACGAGGTGTGCCGCATGAATCTGATTGAAACAAAAATCGTGGGCGATGCAAATTTTTATAAATTTTCTGTTGATTTCGTAGGTGATGATTTTATTTTAGGCGGCAAAACCTTGCCCCTCGGAATCATAACGCACGATATATTAAACATCCCCGCCGACAAGCTGCTTTCCGTTTTTAGGGCGGGCGATAAACTCAATGATTTGTATAACCGATTGAATGCGGAAAATTACAGCAATGAACTGTTTACAAGCATTCGGGATACCGTAGAAAAAATACTTGATATTATCGGGAAAATAAAACCGTTTTCGTATTTTAATATCAGTGAAGAGTACGAACATATTGATTTGCTTCTCGGTGATGATAAAATCAAAGAGTGGCAGCGCAGCTTTTCTTCCATGCCGATACCGAATATCAATTTTGTTCCCGAAGGCACGGCTATGCATGACCACATTATCGTTCTTACCGAATTCATAAAATCCTACATTTATCTTTGCGCCGACACCTTCAATTTTTATAAGGTTGCGATGATGTATTTTGTAAACCTCACCGAGAACGGATTTCGGGACAAAGTTCTCCTTGCCGGTTTTACAAAAGAATTTTTCGGAAAAGAAGAAGTGGCGGAATGGATCGAGGAACTAAACGCCACTGAAATTACGCACAATTTTACGCTTGAGCCTGGCGTTTGGATGGCGCCGGTTGTCCTTGAAAACAAAAACGGCTCTGCTATGCTCGGTCGCCGAATTCATTTCGACCGTATGCTCAATTTTTATGTTACCGATATGTTAGAGGGGCTTGCCGCCGGACATTACTCCTGGCAATGCGGAATCTGTCACCGATTCTTCTTTATGCAAACCGCGCATAAACAGCTGTATTGCAGCACCGTCAATCCGGAGTACGGCGTCCCCTGCGCATACGTTGCAAAAAACAAACTGAATATGCCGAAGCAAAAGAAAAAGGACGGTTTCGGCTATGCGATTTGGAAAAAGAGATACGATTCTCTGCGCAATGAAAAGCACAAAACCAACAAAAACCTGCCGTCCGCCAAATACGATATAGATGTGTGCGATAAGGCTATCGAGCTTGCTAAACGGCATTATGAAGAAGCACAGATTGATTTTGATTACGCGCAAAATCAGTATGAGCAGGATATGGTTTTACGGAACCTGATCAACGAGGCAAAAGCGGCACTGGGCAAAAAATAATACCACTTTATTTCTTGGAAAGGAGGTGCGAGTGTGAACGCAGAATATATCAAAGCTGCAAGCAAACTGCTTTGCGGTATCACGGACAAGCAGTTGCGTGAGCCCGAAATATGGGACGATATTCTTTCTTCTGTTCGGTCGGGCAGACTTTGGCTTTGGGAAATCAACGACGAGATTTTGCGTATAAAATATTTCTGCAAAGATAAAATCGAACGCGCATCTGCCTTTACCGAAAGCGATAAAAGCGGCGTGCGGTTCGATGATCTGAACGCATATTTTATTAAGGCAATCAAAAGCCGTGATAAAGGATATTTTGAAGCATTTATCCGTTCTTATGAGCCGGTACTGCAAAGCCGCGCCGAACGATTTGTTGCCAATTATAATCTGTCTGCGGACGATACAGAGGACATCAAGCAGATCTTTTTGGAAACATTGTGGTTTGCTTTTCTCGACTATGATGCCGCCGATCCCATTCCGCTTTTGCAGTATGTGAAAAAAGCGGCGGTCATGCGGCAGCTGGATTATATCCGCACGACCAAAAACGCCTGCACCGTGCCGACGCAAAACGGGTATGCCGAGCTGCGTAAGGTTATGCGCATTTATAACAGCGCTCCCGAGCTTTCCGCCGATGCGCGTATTGCGCTTGCCGTAAAAGAGACGGGCTTTGCCGAGAAAAAAGTTACCGTGCTTGTCGCTGTCGGCAAGGCTTGCGAATATCCCATCGGCATTGTCCTGGCAGAAGAAAACGAAAGCGCGGCGGACGGCACCGTTGCGGACGAGCTGATTGAAGATCCGTCCGTATCTCTGTTCGAGGAAGTGCTGCGAAGTATTTACCGTGACAATTTCCGCACCGCCGCCGATAAAATCACACCTAAGGATAAGCAAATTTTATCTCTATCTCTCGGCGTATGTTTTGATTGCTTCGGCGTTTTCAAGCCAGCACCTATGCGAAAATAGCATTGAAGCAAGGTGCGTCAGGCGAAAAAAGTATTGAGAAAAAACGCAAAGCGGCAATCGAAAAGTTTGCCAAGGAACTGTGCGATATGGGCTTTTGCGACGGCGTTTTCTTAAAGCAAACGGCTATAACGGTTATAAAAGAAAAAGGCAAGAAAATAGTGCAGTCAGCCGCCTACGCCTATACACCTACGGTGACGGAAAAGCCGGAGAGATTCTGTATACCGCCGCCGGAAAGCACCGCTTTCAGATCGTCCGCCTTGCGGAATTTGATGTGACCGGCGCTTACGCAGAACAGGCCGCAAAAATCATCGACGGCATGAACGGAAATTTCATCAAGGAGCGGTTCTATGCCATTCCGCTCGAAAAACTGCCCCGCGTCAATAGCCATAACGCAAACCCAAGACTGCCGTTTTATCACCCGGCACACACAGACGGACAGAAATAGTTTCAAAGCCTTCTCTCGATTTTTCGAAAGAAGGCTTTTTTCTGCCGTTTAATTTATGACTTTTTCTTGCAAACCCCGAATAAACCCCTGTTAAACCTTGTGATATTCCAATAAATGTGGTATAATATATCTTGTAGTATTGTATTTTCGTGAAAACGGAGGATTCCGCTATGGATAACAATCTTGAACGCTGGTATTCGATGAAAGAGATTATGGAATATTTGGGCGTCAGCCGTGATACCGTTCTTGACTGGATTGAACGCAGAGAAATGCCCGCCGCTAAAATTGGCAGGCTGTGGAAATTCAAAATAAGCGAAGTTGACGCATGGATGAAATCCGGCGTCGCGGCGGATAAGTAATGCGGTGAGAAAATGGGATTTATAAATTCTTATAAACGACTTGAAAAGTTGTGCAATGAAATTTATGACAGCAACCATGGCGTTTCAGCTTATATTGACGATATGGCAAGACTGGCATCTGCCTCGTTCTATGTTTTTAATTGGAATGATGACCTGAAACAATTAAAGCACTATCGGTGGATTCGAAATCAAATTGCTCATGAACCAAATTGCACGGAAGAAAATATGTGCGAATACGGCGATGCGCAGTGGATTGATGACTTTTACGATAGAATTATGAATCAGAGCGACCCGCTTGCTATGTACCGAAAGGCAACAAGACCTCAGCCTGTCGCAAAACCAAAACAGCCCTATCAATCTCCACAGCCGCAACATACATATTCTGTACAGCCGGTTTCCTCAAAAAAGAAGGTGCGGAAAGCCACTGGATGGATTGTGTTATTGATTGTTGCAGCGCTTGTCGGATTGTTTTTTGTGCTTAAATATCTTGTAAATTAATCGGGAGGTGCGCTATGGCACTTGAAAATAAATTGGGGCTGACAAACGCTGCCGACCTTGCCCGCGAGGAAGAACGCATCAGCAAGAAAAAAGCGCTTGAGCTTTTTGATAGCGGGTTGCTTGATCAATTGGAAGCGGGAAAATTCTCCGCCCTCAAAGCAATTCATAAGTATCTTTTCGATGAAATTTACGATTTTGCCGGAGAACTCAGAACCGTAAACATTTCCAAAGGCAACTTCCGTTTTGCGCCGCTGATGTACTTGCAGGCGGCACTTGCCAACATTGATAAAATGCCGCAATCTACTTTTGATGAAATCGTCGAGAAGTATGTGGAAATGAATATTGCCCACCCATTCCCAGAAGGAAACGGACGCAGCACCCGCATTTGGCTCGACCTTATTTTCAAAACCGAACTTCACAAGGTCGTTGATTGGAGCCGGGTTGATAAAGAAGATTATCTTCTTGCCATGGAGCGCAGCCCGATAAAAGATATTGAAATCAAACACCTTCTGAAAAACGCACTCACCGATGATGTGGATAGCCGTGAGGTCTATATGAAGGGCATCGACCACAGCTATTATTACGAAGGATACACGACCTTCAAGACGGAAGATTTAAGTAAGGAATGAGGTGCAAATATGCCGGATAAGAATTGGCAATTTGAACTTGAAGAATATATAAAGCAAGGCGAACCCGACAGAGCCGAAAAAAGCGAAGCGTGGCAGACAGCCATCGGCTTGCAGGCAGTGGACGGGCTGAACACCTCTGCCTATCTGCTGGATACGGCCAAGGATCACATCGAGGGCAAAATCACCATTGATGAAGCGCAGAAAAGGATTCACAGTTATTATGAGCAGCGCTCTGTCCGCACCGAAACGGAAAACGAAACCAAAGAGGCAGATATCGTTTCGGCAAGAATAACGAAGCTGCTGGGAGAAAAAGCGTTTCAGTTTTCCCCTGCCGAGTGGATTACCATTCACCGCAGATTGTTTGAGGGCGTATTCGACCACGCCGGTCAAATCCGGCAATATAACATCACCAAGAAAGAGTGGGTGCTGAACGGCGATACCGTAATCTATGCGGATTGGAACAGCATTAAAGAAACTTTGGATTATGATTTTGCCACCGAAAAGCAGTTTTCTTATGAGGGGCTGTCGGTTGAAGCAGCGGTAAAGCACCTTGCAAAGTTTGCATCGGATATTTGGCAGATCCACCCTTTCGGCGAGGGAAATACCCGTGCCACTGCCGTGTTTATGATTAAATATATGAAAACCTTTGTCTTCCGCGTCAATAACGATGCGTTCCGTGAAAACTCCTGGTATTTCCGCAATGCACTGGTCCGGGCAAACTATAATAATTTGCAAAAGGGCGTTCATTCCACAACAAAGTTTTTGGAATTATTTTTCTCCAATCTCCTGCTCGGCACTAAACATGAACTAAAAAACCGCTATATGCACATTGATTTTGCGGATGAAAGCGCTCTCCAAAGTATCAATTCCAAAGTTTCAAAGTATCAATTTGATACTTTGGACTGTACCATAGAAGAACTTGCGGTTTTAGAATTGGTCGCAAAGAACCCGGCGATAAAACAGCAAGAAATTGCAGAACAAACCGGAAAATCCATTGCAACGATCAAGCGAATTATGAAGCGCTGCAAGATAAAAATTATATCCGCCGTGAAAGTGGTAAGCGATACGGCAAGTGGGAAGTGCTGGTTTGAGGCACAGGCGAAATGCCGTATGTCGCTACTTAAACCCCATCCCATATCAGTAGCCACACCGCAAAGGCAAAGTTGTCGTTTCATCGTCCTTCTTATACAAGCGGACAGAGATAGTCGTGCTAAGCATGAGAGGCGACAAGTCCAGTTTTTGTGCAAACATATTTCTTTTTTTACAGTGACGCTGATGCCCAAGTCAACAAAAATACTTAGTCAAAATTGTCGACAGCTTCTTTAAATCGCTATCATTCAATTCCAATGAATTGATTTCTTTTGCAATACGCTCTCTTGTTTTGCTTCGTACAACTTTGTTTTC
>ENA-OQEB01000889-OQEB01000889.1-human-gut-metagenome-genome-assembly--contig:-NODE-889-length-11704-cov-2.871988_pt1 | contig 11704 bp, 10 predicted proteins | sample MGYA00242787_ERZ504619 | MGnify/ENA primary metagenome ERZ504619 (study PRJEB26092, sample SAMD00036317) | human gut metagenome | host: Homo sapiens | study: EMG produced TPA metagenomics assembly of... | reverse complement strand
CAGACCGACCAAGTGCTGGCGGTAGCCTATGAATACACATCGGGCGGCGTAACTTACCAGGTGGGCGAGTTTGCCTCCGACATCACCGATACCAAGCAGGCGCTCTTCGTGAAGTCGCTCAAGAATACCAGCAGCAATCCTCAGCAGGGCAACTGGGACTTGATGATGAAGAACGTATACTATCTAGCCTCGCAGATAGAGAAGGACAAGTTCCGCCTCGACGTGAAATATCAGAGTGATACCACGGGCGTATACCTGAGCTATATCCCTGAGCAGCAGGTGAAGAGCACCCCAATCATCCGACTGCTGGGTGCCGACCGACTGGACAATAACAACAAGGCGCACAGCAACGGCTACTTTGACTATGTGGAGGGCTACACCGTATCCAATGGCCGAGTATTTATCCCTAAGGTAGAGCCATTTGGTAGCTATATGCGTGATTACCTGGTGAAGCACGGCGTGGCGGCAGACAAGGCAGAGCAGTATGCCTTTACCGAACTCTACGACAGCACCAAGACCGTGGCTAAGCAGATAGCCGAGAAGAATAAGTATCAGATGGTGGGCCAGTACAAGGGCTCATCAGCCAATGTCATATCCCTCGATGCCTACAATGTGCCGCAAGGTTCGGTGGTGGTAACGGCGGGCGGCGTAACCCTGAAAGAGGGCACCGACTATTCGGTAGACTATAATGCCGGCGAGGTAACCATCCTGAACCAGAGCATCATCGATGCCGGTACGGCTGTCAATGTATCCCTGGAGAGCAATACCGACTATGGACAGATGCGCAAGACGATGTTTGGCGTGAATTGGAGTATGACTTCTCCAAGAATTTCCAGATGAGCGGTACCTTGCAGCATCTCTCTGAGCAGGCGCTGACCAACAAGGTGGCGATGGGAGCCGAACCGCTCAACAACACCCTTTGGGGCATCAACCTGAACTGGAAGAAGGAGAGCCAGTGGCTCACCAATGTGCTCAACAAGGTGCCTTTCCTCCATGTTACCCAGCCATCTAACATCTCCTTTACGGGCGAGTTTGCCCAGTTGATTGCGGGCGAGGCGGGTGGCACGCAAGACAATGCCTCTTATATCGACGACTTTGAGGATACCAAGGGCGCCATCGACGTGATGACGCCTACATCGTGGGTGCTCTCCAGTGTGCCTTCGCTCAATTTCAAGGACGATTACAACGACAAGACCGGACTCTCCAGTGGTTTCCATCGCTCTCGCATGGCATGGTATACCATCGACCCATTGTTCACTCGCCGAGGCAGTTCGCTCACTCCGGGCCATATCAAGAGCGACCTGAAGCAGCTGAGCAATCACTATGTGCGTGAGGTCTATGTGAAAGAGCTTTTCCCATTGCGCGACCAGAGCACCTATCAGGGGGCCACCAATACGCTGAGCGTGCTCAACTTGGCTTACTATCCTAGCGAGCCAGGACCTTACAACTTCAATGTGGCTGACCTCCAGCCAGATGGAACCTTGCAGAATCCGCAGCGCAACTGGGGCGGAATGATGCGTAAGTTGGACACCAATGATTTCGAGCAAGCCAACGTGGAGTATATCGAGTTCTGGATGCTCGATCCGTTCATCTATTCCCGAGAGCAGGCTGATGCTGCCGATTATGGTGGCGATTTCTACATCAACCTGGGCGAGGTGAGCGAGGACATCTTGCGAGATGGCAAGAAATTCTATGAGAGTGGAATGCCTGTGGACGGCAGCAATAGCTTTACGTATACGCAGTGGGGTAAGATTCCTACACAGAGCACCGTGACCTATGCCTTTGCCACCACCAGCGGCAGCCGTGCCCTGCAAGACGTGGGCTTCAACGGACTGACCGATGCCGAGGAGCAGACTTTCTATAAGAGTGCTTATCTGGACCAGATACAGGGCAAGGTGAATCAGGCGGTATTCGACAGCATCTTCGCCGATCCAGCCCGTGACGATTACCACTACTATCGTGGTTCGGACTGGGACGAGATGCGTGCGCCTATCCTCTTGCGTTACAAGTATATCAACAATCCTCAGGGCAACTCACCAGATAGCGACAGCCGCACTGAGAGCTATGATACATCCTATAAGTCTACCCCTGATGTGGAGGACATCAACCAAGACTATACCCTCAACGAATATGAGAAGTACTATCAGTATCACGTCAGCATTCGTCCGGAGGACCTCGTGGTGGGCAACAACTTCATCGTGGATAAGCGAGAGTATACACAGACCATGCGCGACCAGACTCGCTCTACCGTTACCTGGTATCAGTTCCGCATCCCAGTGGATGAGTTTGAGAGCCGTCAGGGCAACATCAACGATTTCTCCAGCATCCGCTTCATGCGTATGTTCCTCACGGGTTTCAAGAAGCCTATCGTGCTCCGATTTGGTACGCTCGACTTGGTGCGTGGCATGTGGCGTACTTACGACCAGCAGTTGGGCGCAGCCAATGGCGGAACCTTGGAGCGAGTGCCGTAAACCTGGAGGAGAATGCCGAGAAGATGCCGGTCAACTATGTGATGCCTCCAGGCATTAAGCGTGAGCAAGACCCTAGCCAGCCACAGTTGGTGGAGGCTAACGAGCAGGCACTGAGCCTCGTAGTGAAGGATATGACCAGTGGCGAATCGAAGGCAGTGTACAAGAACTCCACCCTCGACATTCGCCAGTACAAGCGTATCCAGATGTTTACCCATGCCAATGCCTTGGAGCAGAATACCACCAATCTGAAGGACAATGAGTTGGCGGTATTCATCCGCTTGGGTAGCGACTATAAGAACAACTATTACGAGTACGAGATTCCGCTCAAACTCACGGAGCCTCGTAACAATTATAACCGCTACAGCACATCGGACAGACGACAGGTTTGGCCAGAGGAGAACATGCTGGACGTGGCACTGAGCGTATTTACTAATCTCAAGAAGGAGCGCAACAAGGCGAAGGCGCAGGGATTGGCATCTTACCTGGCTCCTTATACCCAGCCAGATGCCGCTCATCCTGCCAACAAGATAACCATCGTGGGTAATCCTAGCCTGGGCGAGGTGAAGACGATGATGATAGGTGTGCGCAACCTCTCGGGCGACATCAAGAGCGGTGAGGTCTGGGTGAACGAATTGCGCCTGAAGGAGCACAATAGCAAGGGCGGTTGGGCTGCCAATGCCAACCTCAATGTGCAGCTTTCCGACTTTGGTAGCGTGAATGCCTCGGGTCGCTACATCAGCGAGGGCTTTGGCGGACTGGAGGATGGTGTGGCTAGCCGCACCACCGACAATTACGGCACCTATAGCGTAACCGCCTCGCTGGAGATGGGCAAGTTCTTCCCCGACAAGGCGAAGGTGAGCATACCTTTATATTATAGTGTGACCAAGGAGAAAACATCGCCTAAGTATAATCCGCTGGATACGGATATGGAACTGAAGGATGCGCTGGACGCAGCAGGCTCCAAGCACGAGCGAGACTCTATCGAGAATATCGCCGTGACCAAGGTGACGCAGACCAATTTCTCCATCTCCAATGCCCGTGTGGGTATTGCCACCAAGCGTCATCCTATGCCATACGACCCAGCCAACTTCTCGTTCTCATACAGTCATCAGCACCAGAACACCACGGGCGAGACCACCGTGTATGAGCGCAAGGACAACTGGCGAGGTTCGTTGGATTATTCCTGGAGCCCAGTGTATAAGTCGTGGGAACCATTCAAGAAATTGAAGAACAAGAGCAAGTGGCTCGACATCCTGAAGCGATTCGGTCTGAACTGGTTGCCTCAGAATGTGGCATTCAATACGGAGATGACTCGCGACTATTATGAGCTTCAGGAGCGGGATATGGAGAGTGCCATGAGCGGAGTGAGCGGCGTGGACTCCAATCTGCCATTGTCATTCAGCGAGCAGTTCCTTTGGAACAGAGAGTTCTCCCTGCGTTGGGACTTGACCAAGAATCTGCACATGAACTTCCAGAGTGCCACCCATGCCCAGATAGAAGAGCCATACACACCGGTGAACAAGGACCTCTATGCCGACCAGTATCATGCCTGGAAGGACTCGGTATGGACCAGCATCAAGCACTGGGGAGCACCGCTGGATTACAACCAGACGTTCTCGGCTTCCTATAAACTTCCTATCAATCTGCTGCCTATCTTCGACTGGGTCAATACCGACGCAGCCTATAACAGCAGCTACTCTTGGGAACGAGGCACCGAGGACGAGGACGGCAATTCGTATGGCAACACCATCAATACGCAGCGAGAGTTGACCCTCAACGGTTCGTTCAATCTGGTGAAACTCTACAATCACGTGCCTTTCCTAAAGAAGGTGAACGAGAAGTTCGACCGCACGCCATCCAAGAGCCAGATAGAGAAGAAGAAAAAGGAGAAAGAGCAGAAAAAGAAGGAAGCCAAGGAGATAGCCGCCGACCCAAAGAAGGCGCTGCCTAAGAACAAGAAGGCTTTCGAGAAGGAGATAACGCTCATGCCAGATACGGTTTTCAACATCCGCCATGGCAAGAACTCGAAGCGCCTCATCGTATCGGCGAAGACACAAGACGGCAAGCTCTTCCACCTAAAATATAAAAAGGTGGACAACAACCAGATCAAGATTATCTCCAAGGTGGATAGCACCGTAAAGGTGAAACTCAGCGTGCTGCCTAAGGAACCATTGGATAACAAGAAATGGTATAAGGGACTGCAGATGGCGGCTCGCCTGGCGATGATGGTACGCAATGTGAGCATCAATTATCGCAGCAGTTATCTGATGACGCTGCCTGGGTTTACGCCAAGTGTGGGCGATGCTTTCGGACAGAAGAAGGTGGGACAGATGGCACCTGGTCTTGACTTCGCCTTCGGTTTCATCGGCGATGATTACATCGAGAAGGCGCGCCGCAACGACTGGCTGCTCTGCAATGACAGCGTGGCTACTCCAGCCACCACCAGTCGCACCGACAACCTGACCCTGCGTGCCACCCTGGAGCCTGTGAAGGACTTGAAGATAGACCTCTCTGCCACTCGCACCAAGACCACGCAGAAGAGCATACAGTATATGTATGAGGGCACGCCAACCACGCAGAGCGGTGCTTTCCAGATGACCACCATCTCGCTGAGCACAGCCTTCGAGGGCATGGGCAATGCCAACAGCGGCTATAAGAGCAAGACATTTGAGAAGTTTGTCAATTCGCTTCCTGCCTTCCGTGAGCGAGTGGAGGCGCAGTATGCTGGAGCAGTTTATCCTGCTGGCTCGGAGTTGGGCGGTGGCAAGTTTGATGCCTCTCGCACACCGGTCAATCAGTATAGTGGCGATGTGATGATACCAGCCTTCCTCAATGCTTACACCTCGATGGGTGGCAGTTCGCTCTCGCTCTTCCCAGCGCTGAGTCGCCTGTTGCCTAACTGGACGGTGCGCTATGCCGGACTGGGCAAGTTGCCATGGTTCCGCGACCACTTTAAGAGTGTGAACATCAACCATGCCTACAAGAGCATTTTTGCCATCGGCAGCTACAACAGTTACAGCACTTATCAGGAGTATATGAACGGTCTGGGCTTCGTGAGCGATGCCTCTACGAGCAATCCTTCGCCAAGCAGCATGTTCAACATCTCGCAGGTGAGCATCAACGAGTCATTCTCGCCACTGCTGGGTATGGACTTCACGTTCAACAATAACATGACCATCAAGCAGAGTATCGCCAGACGCGTGTGTTGAACCTCAGCATGACGAGTGTACAGATCAACGAGGCGTTGAGTAAGGACTGGGTCATCGGTTGGGGCTATCGCATCAACAACTTCAGCCTCTTTGGTGGCGGTGGTGCCAGAAAGGTGAAAGGCAAGTCTGCGGGCAGCAAGAGCCAGCAGAACAGTAGCAACCAGAGCGTGAAGCAGCAGATGAAGAGAGCCAACCACGACCTGAACCTGCGCATGGACTTCAGTTTCCGCAAGCAGGCTGCCATCGTGCGCGACATAGCCACTATGACCAGCAGTGCCAGCAGCGGCAACAATGCCCTGAAGCTCAGTTTCTCAGCCGATTATACGCTCAGCAAGCTCCTCACCATGAGCTTCTACTATGATCGTCAGACCAACACCCCATTACTCTCCAGCAGCAGTTATCCTACCACCACGCAGGATTTCGGTCTGAGCATCAAGTTCTCGCTGACGAGGTAATGAATTATAATTCTTTTGAAATCATAAAGCCGCTAGGATATTCGTAGATGATGTCCTAGCGGCTTTACTATTTGATAAAAATATAATCTTTACTTCTTATCGTAAGCATGTACAGGGTAGTCGATGGTGTAGTGAAGACCACGGCTCTCCTTGCGCTCGATAGCCATACGGGTGATGAGGTAACCTACATTGATCATGTTGCGAAGCTCGCAGAGCTCCTTGCTTACCTTCACACGCTTGAAGAGGTTCTCGGTCTCCTCATAGAGCAGGTCGAGGCGATCCCATGCACGCTTCAGGCGGAGGTCGCTGCGCACGATGCTACATAATTGCTCATGCATTCGCCCACTTCCTTCACGCTCTGGGTAATCAATACCTTCTCCTCATTGGTCAGGGTGCCCTCGTCATTCCATGCTGGTACCTTGTCGTTGAAGTCGTACTCGTCTACATGCTCCAAGCTGTGCTTGGCAGCTGTGTCGGCATAAACCACTGCCTCGATGAGGGAGTTGCTGGCAAGGCGGTTGCCACCATGAAGACCGGTGCAAGAACACTCGCCAAGAGCATAGAGGCGTTGATGCTAGAACAGCCGTTGAGATCTACCTTGATACCACCACACATATAATGAGCTGCTGGGCGTACTGGTATGTAGTCCTTGGTGATGTCGATGCCGATGCTGAGACACTTCGCATAGATGTTAGGGAAGTGATGCTTGGTCTCTTCTGGGTTCTTGTGAGTAACGTCGAGGCAAACATGATCCAAACCGTGAATCTTCATCTCCTTGTCGATGGCACGAGCCACGATGTCGCGAGGGGCAAGGTCAGACGCTCATCATATTTCTCCATGAAGCTCTCGCCGTTAGGCAAGCGGAGAATGCCACCATAGCCACGCATAGCCTCTGTGATGAGGAAGGCTGGGTGAGTCTCTCCTGGATGGAAGAGGGCTGTAGGTGGAACTGGACGAACTCCATGTCGGCCACTGTTCCCTTGGCACGATATACCATCGCCTCGCCATCGCCAGTGGCGATAACAGGATTGGTAGTGGTCTGATATACGGCACCGCATCCACCGGTACACATCACGGTTACCTTGCTCAGATAGGTATCCACCTTCTGGGTGTCAGGATTCAGTACGTAAGCACCGTAGCAGTTGATGTAAGGAGTGCGGCGAGTAACACGAGCACCCAAGTGGTGCTGGGTGATAATCTCCACAGCAAAGTGATTCTCCTTGATGTCGATGTCTGGATTGTTGCGCACAGCTTCCATCAGTCCGCGCTGAATCTCCGCACCGGTATCATCGGCGTGGTGAAGAATGCGGAACTCGCTATGGCCGCCCTCACGATGGAGGTCGAACTTGCCGTCCTGCTGCTTGTCGAAGTTGACTCCCCACTGCACCAATTCCTTGATTTGCTCTGGTGCCTTGGTTACCACTTGCTTTACTGCCTTGTAGTCGCTGATATAGTCACCAGCGATCATTGTGTCCTGGATATGCTTGTCGAAGTTGTCCACTTCGAGATTAGTTACTGAAGCAACACCACCTTGTGCGAATGATGTGTTGGCCTCGTCGAGCGACGTCTTGCAGATCATGCACACCTTACCTTTATGCGCTCTGGCTACTTTCAGGGCGTAACTCATACCGGCAACTCCTGCACCGATAATCAGAAAATCATATTTATAAACCATGAGTTTATCTATTTCTCAATTCTTAATTCGTTGCAAAAGTAATAATTTATCTTTAAAATGCGTAATAAGAGACGGATTTTTTGTAATTTTGCAGCGAAATTTAAGGTATCGAAGTAGTTTTAGCGGACAAAATGGTACCAAATTCGTCTTTTAGGGCGACATAAAACTGAATTTTTAGGTATGGCAAATAGAACATTTCATAAGCGCTTCACGATGTCGGCTCGCATCGGCATCATCGTCTTCGCTCTTCTGGCGGGATATTTCTTCTGGGTCAAGATGGCCATCATCGGCATCTTGCTCGCCATCGTCATCGTGGGCATGATAGAGCGCATATTGAACACCACTTATACTTTCAAGAAAGTGAAACCCATCGACAGGGATGACGAGATGGAGTATCTCATCGTGAACGAGGCAGATTCTCACAAAACAAGAATGTGCCCGTGTGCGACATTATCAGCGTGAAGACCGTGAAGACTTTCATGGGGCTGGACCGCTGTCTGGTGATAGAGTACGGTCATCACCACATCGTGCTGTGCAGCCTGATAATGAGGAGGCTTTTGAGAAGGAAATCAAGAAAAGACAAGAGTAATTAAGAATTAAAAATTAATAATTATGGCCGAAAAATGAGATAAGGCTATAAGAGATAAGATGGAAAGAATTTTACAAGTGATGATGGGGTGGATGATGGTGATGCTTGCCGCATTGCCGATCAATGCCCAAAACGTGAATGAGGCATCGCTGAATGCTCAGGAGGAAGAGGACAATAAGGAGGAAATCGTTGTTGATTCGACGATGATTGATTCGTTGGCTGTGGATACATTGAAATTGCCTTGGCCAGAGTCGGTGCAGGTGGGCTTGGACAAACTGCTGAAGAGCAAAATGTTTGAGACTTCGCAAGTGGGACTCATGGTTTGGGACCTGGAGGCTGACTCTTGCATCTATAAGTATAATGAGAAGCAGCTGATGCGTCCGGCAAGCACCATGAAACTCTTGACGGCTATCACGGCTCTCGACAAGTTGGGTGGCTCTTACCAGTTTAAGACCCAGCTTAAGTATACGGGTACCATCGAGAATGGCGTGCTGACGGGCGATGTGTATTGCATCGGCGGCATGGATCCCCGATTTAATAGCGATGACATGGCGGCATTCGTCAACAACCTGAAGGAGATGGGCATCGACACCATCCGTGGCAGCGTATATGCCGACCGCTCCATGAAGGACCAGGACCTGCTGGGCGAGGGCTGGTGCTGGGATGATGACAACCCTGTGCTTTCGCCCCTGGTGTTCTCTCGCAAGGACATCTTCATGGACCGCTTCTTGGCTAAGCTCCGTGACGCAGGCATCGAATACGCTAGCTTTGGCGCATCAGTCAAGACCTGCCCTGCCAATGCCTTCACCGTGTGTACCCGATTCCATACGATGGACCAGATATTGCACAAGATGATGAAGGAGAGTGACAATCTCTATGCCGAGAGCATGTATTATCAGATAGCGGCTTCTACGGGCAACAGACCTGCCAGTGCCAAGAGCGCACGCAATGTGGAGCGACAGCTGATACGCAAGATAGGCTTGGACCCTTCGCGCTATAAACTAGCCGATGGCTCGGGACTCTCGCTCTATAATTATCTCAGTGCCGAACTGGAGGTAAAACTCCTGAGATATGCTTATCGCAATGAGAACATCATGGAGCATCTGGTACAGTCATTGCCTATCGGTGGCGTGGACGGCACGCTGAAGAAGCGCATGAAGAATAGCTTTACCCATGGCAATGTGAAGGCGAAGACGGGTACGCTGACGGGCATCATCTCGCTGGCTGGCTTCTGCAAGGCTGCCAATGGCCACGACCTTTGCTTCTCTATTATTAATAATGGTATTATGCACGGCAATAACGCCCGCAATTTTGCGGATAAGGTTTGTACCTTGTTGTGCCAACCATAAACTTAAAAATAAATAATTTGTTATGGAGGAAATTCGTAAGTTAGTAGAAGAATGATAGGATGGGCTGGCATCACGGGTGGTGCTGTGCCTATTCTGCGTCATATATTGCTCACCATTACGGCTGTCTTGCTGGCGATGCTGAGCGACTTGTTGTGCCGTAAACTCTTGGTGCCATTGATTACCAAGATTACGGAGAAGACGGAGGTTAACTGGGATGACATCTTGCTCAATAAGAAGGTGCTCACCTCGGCTTGCCACATCGTGCCTGCTGTCGTGATATGGAAGCTGATGCCGCTGGTTTATCTAGAGTATCCTATCTTCAAGGAAATCTTGGAGCGTGCCACTGCCATCTACATCGTAGTGATGTCGGTGCGCACGGCTACGGTATTCATCGGCTCGTTCAAGGGATTGGAGGAGGAGAACAGTCGTCGTTCTTCCACCCAGCAGTATTTCCATACTTTCTGCGGTGTGCTGAGAGTGCTGATGCTTTTCGTGGCTGGCGTAGTGGTGGTGGCTATCGTATTGGGCAAGGACCCGATGGCGCTCTTTGCCGGACTGGGTGCCACATCGGCAGTATTGATGTTGGTGTTCAAGGACACCATTCTCGGTCTTGCAGCTGGTGTCAGGCTCACGAGCAATGATATGCTGCATAAGGGCGACTGGATTACCGTGAAGTCGGTGGATGCCAATGGTATCGTGGAGGAGATGTCGCTCACCACGGTGAAGGTGCGCAATTTCGACAATACCATCGTCACCATCTCGCCTGCCACCTTGGTGAATGGCTCGTTCCAAAACTGGATAGGTATGCAGCAGAGTGGGGGCAGAAGAGTGCAGCGCAAGGTGTATTTCGACTTCCGCAGCATCCGACTGGTGAGCGATGAATTGAAGGCTCGTCTCCTGGAGAAGCGTTTTGCCACGGAAGAATCCTTTAAACTCAAAGAGACTCCCACCAATCTTCAGCTCTATCGCCAATATATGGAGAAATATCTGCGTGAGCGCTCGGAGGTGAATACGGAGATGACCTTGATGGTACGCCAGTTGGAGGCAACACAGTGTGGTCTGCCTATGGAGTTTTATTTCTTTGTCAAGGATAAGGTGTGGGTCAATTACGAGCATATCCTTGCCGAAATCATGGAGCATGCCTATGCCCTCTCGGCAGAATTCGGTTTGACCATCTATCAACAGTATCCAGAACAGTAAGCGCTGGGAGGGCGGGTTTGTTACCTGCCCAATAAGCAAGATTGTTATTTAAAAAGAAAAATTAATGGAATTTGCTAATACAATCATTTCTTGGTTTCAGGAGAACGGCAGGGCTTTGCTTGGCGCGAGACGAAAGATCCATACGCAATATGGCTCAGTGAGATTATCTTGCAGCAAACTCGCATAGCCCAAGGTTGGGAGTATTGGGAGCGATTCATGGCTCAATATCCCAAGGTGGAGGAATTGGCTGCGGCGAGTGAGGATGAGGTGTTGAGGCTGTGGCAGGGCTTGGGCTACTATTCCCGTGCTCGCAATCTCCATGCTGCCGCCAAGCAAATCGTGGCATTAGGCAAATTCCCTGATACGCTGGAGGACATCAAAGCCTTGAAGGGAGTGGGCGATTATACGGCAGCCGCCATCGGCTCCTTTGCCTTCGATATTCCTGCGGCTGTGGTGGATGGCAATGTATATCGAGTGCTTTCAAGATACTTCGGCATCGATACGCCTATCAATTCTACCCAAGGAAAAAAGGAGTTTGCTGCTTTGGCGCAGAGTTTGATACCCGCAAGTGATGCAGCTGCCTATAATCAGGGCATGATGGATTTCGGTGCCATCCAGTGTACGCCTCAATCCCCTAAGTGCTTGCTCTGTCCGCTAGCCGAAACCTGTGTGGCTTTGCGAGAGGCAGGGTGGAGGAACTACCTGTGAAGCTCAAGACGCTGAAGGTGCAGACTCGCCGTCTTAACTATATATATA
>ENA-OQEB01000888-OQEB01000888.1-human-gut-metagenome-genome-assembly--contig:-NODE-888-length-11707-cov-2.483074_pt1 | contig 11707 bp, 16 predicted proteins | sample MGYA00242787_ERZ504619 | MGnify/ENA primary metagenome ERZ504619 (study PRJEB26092, sample SAMD00036317) | human gut metagenome | host: Homo sapiens | study: EMG produced TPA metagenomics assembly of... | reverse complement strand
CTGAAAATTTTCTATCAATTTTCAATACAGACTCATACGGGCGGAAGCTCAATTCTGTATGGAATTTCTCATTCTGTGCAAAACGTAATGCGAATTTCTTATATACATTTTCTTTATCTTCCGGACGTATCACGAGTTCCATGTCGATGGTTCGTCCTTCGACGCGATCTAATGTGATCGTATCATTATCTATTACTACATCGTTGTACTCAACTCTGTCTTTACGCATTGCATCGAGTTCTTTGATCGGAGTCTGATAAAGTCTTCCGTTTTTGACAGACACTTCTCTCGGCAGACTCATTTGCGCAAACCATTTTGAGTCATTACAACGATGAGCAGTCGTATCCCAGTTCTGCATCCAGGCAATCATAATTCTACGGCCATCCGGTGCAAGCAAAGTCTGCATTGCATAATAATCCATTCCATAATCGACGCTTTGTACTGTCTCTTCTTTTAAGGTATGTGTCTCCGGATCCATCTCTCCGATGATACATAAGGTCCCATTTCCATTATGGAACTCCAGTCCTTCCGGCAACATGTCCTGTGGACTTGTCAGAAGAACATGTTTTCCATCTAATTCGAAAAAGTCCGGACACTCCCACATCTTTCCATAACGTTTTTTATTTTTCTGCCAGTACACTGACAAATTCCCATTCAAATCCATCTGCACTTTTATAAAGAAGAATCTGTCCACTTCCATCTGCCGGACGGCTTCCGATCACACAATAGAAGTACCCATCTTTTTCTTTCCAGATCTTTGGATCCCGGAAATCCACTTTACTTGCACCTTCCGGCAAGTCTTTAGCTGTCAGAACCGGATTCTTTTCATATTTCTTATAATTTTTTCCATCTCCAACAGCCACTGCCTGTGTCTGAATATCCCTTGCCGTTCCATCTTCAAGCGTCTCCTGATCTACAGCAGTATAAATCAGCAGCTGTCTGCCGTCGTCCAGTTCTATTGCACTTCCTGAAAAACATCCTATCTTATCATAATCTTCATCCGGTGCCAGAGCTGCCGGAAGATATTCCCAGTGAAGCAGATCTTTACTTACCACATGGCCCCAGTGCATACTGTTCCAATGTGTATCATATGGATTATACTGGTAAAACAAATGATACTCTCCCTGATAGCAGGAAAAACCATTTGGATCATTCATCCATCCAACATATGGACTCACATGAAAAGCCGGTCGATCCTCTGCTTTTATCTGCAGCCCCTGTTCAGCTTCATATTTTCTAGCCTTTTCTAACATCTCACTCATGAAAATTCTCCTGTTGTTTGTATCGTTATTTTTCTTCACTCAACGACTTCTGATACTCATCAAAGTATTTCTGTTTAATTGAAATATAATCAGAAAGTCCATACTGTTCCATTTTCTTCAGATAAGAATTCCCACTCTTTTCAATTCCGCCATTCAGGATCCAGTCTGCTTTCTTCTGTTCTGCATATTTTTTGATATCTGTATCATACTGAGATACTTTATTGGTATCATCAATGCTCATGAATACGTTTGGATAAACATATTTACTGTTCATATCCTGTAAATAAGTTTCATGCATATTGTCCAGACGCCATTTTGCATCCTCTGGCTGTGTTACATAGACGTCATAATATTCATTCAGAACTGCAAGAGGACCATTTACAGATTGTGCTTCACGTACTTCTACCGGAGACTGATCCCCCAGATCCATGTGTTTCAGCATTTCTCCACCATCTTTATTGGTAGACAGTTCAAAAATGTTAAAGGAATCCTTCTCTCCATAAGTTCCCCAGTTATTCTGCGGTGACTGAAGTGGTGCATACATCTGATCGATCCATGCAGCAGCAAGTGCTGTGTTACGGCAGCTGGATGTAAGAACACATCTTCCACGATCATATCCACTTGTTTCACTGTTATTCTGTCTTGTAATGTTCCGCATACCATCTGGTCCTGTCAGAGCCGGCAGCATAACATAATCTTCATTATTATCAATATTGGCGATATCCCATGTAAAGCAGAGACCATAGCGGTGATTCTTTCCTTTGGCGACATAAGTAGACCACTCTTGTGTAAATGCTTCCGGGTCGACCAGATCCTCTGTTACAAGTTTATGTAACCACTCAATTCCTTCTTTGTATCCTTCCTGAACGGTTGTATAAATAACTTTTCCTTCGTCCGTTACAGCGAAATGATCTCCTGTATCTCCATAGCCTTCTCCAAATCCATTGAGCAGAATTGCCGGATCCTGGTCACCATTATTGATGATAAATGACATTGGAATCACAGCACCTTCAATCGAAAATTCTTTTTCAAGCTCATCTGCATGATCACGGAATTGAATCAATACCTGTTCCAGTTCATCTGTTGTTGTCGGAATCTCGAGTCCTAGATAATCCAACCATTTTTTATTAATATACGGAATATCTCCGATTGCCTGAATGGCTTCTTTCCCAGAACCAAGCTGTTCAATCCATGGGAAGGAATAAATATGTCCATCTGGTGCGGTGCACATTGTCCTGTATTCTGGATATTTTTCAAACACTGCCTGTAAATTCGGCATATATTTATCTATCAGATTTTCCGGCGGAATGATAATCCCCTGTTTTGCATAACGCAGCAGATCATAATCACTCATTCCGGCATTGAATAATCCATCTGGCAGATTTCCAAATTGTGCAAGCGCCAGATTCTTCTTATCAGAGAACTGATCCGATACAAAACAAGTCCAGTCAATATGAACATTGGTCTGCTCTTCCATTCGCTGAAAAATTACTCGTTCATTCGGATCCTGTGTTGATGTAGCCGGTGCACTTGTAATAAAGGAAAGCTCTGCAGTTTCCTTTAATGGAAACTGCACCTCCGATACAGGTGTACCCGGATCAATTTCAGCCTCAAGCTGCTGCTTTTTTCCACATCCTGCAACTCCCACCATCATCGTCAGGGACAGTACAATTGCAAGCAATGCATTTACTTTTCTTTTCTTCATATCTGTATCGTTCCTTTCTTATTAGCCTTTTACCGATCCGACCATAATTCCTTCATCAAAGTATTTCTGGAAGATGGGTACATTACTAACAGTGGTAAACTTGATACTACGATCGTTGCATATTTCAGCTGTTCTGCTACTTTTGCCATTTCTGCTGTACTCTGAATATCAGCGATCATTCCAGCTGTGGTGTATTCTGTACCAGGATGGAACGGAGTACCAGCTGTAATGGCTGAAGATTTGCATCATTCAGATAAATCATTGCATCGAAATAACTGTTCCACATTCCAACAAAAGACCAGAGTGCCAGTACTGCGATGATTGGCTTACATACCGGAAGCATGATTTTAAAGAAATGCTGGATCTCATTTGCACCGTCAATCGCAGATGCTTCTCTTAATTCTGTCGGGATTGACTGATAATAAGTTCTGGCAAGAATCATATTCCATACATTAAATGCTCCTGGAATCAGGATTGCCCACACTGTATTAACCATGTGCAGCTGATTGATCAGGATAAATGTAGGAATCATTCCACCACCAAAGAACATTGTGATCAGGAAAATAACATTGAAAAAGTCTCTTCCTACAAATTCCTTCTTTGACAGTGGATACGCAGCCAGTAATGTCACAAAAACAGAAATTACTGCAAATGCAAGTGAATACAGGAAGGAATTCAAAAATCCACGCCAGATCATTTCGTTCTCTAATACTCTTCGATATGCGTCTAATGTCCAGTCCTTGGTGTTAAAACTCAATCCCTGGTTATTCAAAACAGTAGGATCCATAAAGGATGCGAGTACTACATAAATAATCGGTATCGCTATAGAAAGGACGAATAAACCAAGAATAGTAAATCCGATTCCAAGGATTACTTTGTCTGTCCTTGAATATTTTCTCTTTTTTTTCTCCATCTCTTCTCCCTCTTTTCTATAATCCTTCTCCATCATTCAGTTTCTTAACAACCCAGTTCACAAAGATCAGCAAGATAACATTTACAACTGAATTGAAAAGACCTACCGCTGTCGAATATCCATAGTCTCCATTCAGAAGTCCAATACGGTATACATATGTAGACAGGATTTCTGATGCCGGAAGGTTCATATCTGTCTGTAAAGCATAAGCTTTTTCGAAACCAATACTCATGATATTTCCAGCCTGCAAAATAAACTGAATTACAATGATATTCTTAATTGCCGGCAATTCTACATACCAGATCTGCTGCAGAAGATTCGCTCCATCCATGAGGGCTGCTTCTTCCAGCTCCTTGCTGCATTCGCCAGTGCTGCTGTGTACATGATAGATGCCCATCCTGCGGTCTGCCAGATTCCACTTGCAATGTAAATTGTCCGGAATGCAGAAGGCATTGTCATCCAGTTTGTACTGATTCCTAATACTTTATTCAGTGGGCCTACAGGAGATAAAAGCATACGAACCATACCACAAAGCACGATGACTGAAATAAAGTTTGGCATATAGATCAAAAGCTGCACTTTCTTCTTAATTCCGGTCTTACGAATACGATTCAGAAGCAATGCAAGAATGATTGGAACCGGAAATCCCCACAGTAATCCATAGATACTCAATTTCAACGTATTCATCAGATAGTTCATAAATCTGGTGAAGATAAGAATCGTCTGAAATACTCAAGCCCTACCCAGGGACTACCAAGAACTCCTTTTATTACATTGTAATCTTCAAAAGCAATCAGAAGACCTCCCATCGGGAGATACTTAAAAATAATTGTCAGTAAAAGTCCTGGCATCAGGAAAAAAAGATATAACTGCCAGTTTTTCTTCACATAAGTCATCTTTTCTCTCCACGTTCGCTTGCTTACGGACTTTGCTTGATTTTGCATTCTTTTCATGCACTTCTTCCTCCATTCCATTGATTTTATGAGAACCGGTTACGTAACCGGTTATTTTATGATTTGATATTACTATATCCATTTCTTTCTGTCAACACTTTTGTATACTAAAATAACCGGTTACGTAATCAGTTATTTTATCGTTGCGTTTTTCCATCAAAATTGCTATACTGAAAAATATTATTAACCGTCAGCCATCATATTGAAGGAGATTCAACTTTTATGAGTAAAAAGAAACAGGTAACTTTTGCAGATATTGCGGAATACACCAATTTTTCAAAAACTACAATATCAAGATACTTCAATCATCCTGATTCTCTTACCTTGGAAAACCAGGAAAAGATTTCACAAGCTCTTGACACACTTGGATATAAAAAGAATAAGCTGGCAAAAGTTCTGGCAAATGGAAAAAGTGAATTTATTGGAATCATTGTTCCGAATCTTTACCTGCACTATTATTCTGAGATGCTGACACAATTCCTTTCCAGCTACCGTGATTATCATTATAAGTTTCTTGTTTTCGTCAGCGAACATGGCGCAGAAGAAGAACAACAGTATATTGAAGAACTTCTGTCTTATCAGATTGAAGGACTGATTGTTTTAAGTCACACTCTTCCATCTGAGAAACTCGCTTCCTACCAGATTCCTGTCATCGCAATTGAACGCGAAGCAGAACATATCAGCAGCGTCAATACTGACAACTATATGGGAGCACTTCAGGCTACTTCTCTGTTGATTCGAGATAAATGTGATATATTAATTCACATAAATGTCAATGTGAATAAATCCGCCCCGGCTTATGACCGAATCTGGGCCTTTCAGGCAACTTGTGAAGAATATCATGTGCCATATGATATAGATTTGAGTGTAAAAGGTGCTTCTTATCATGAGCTTTTGGATGTAATCCGAGAGATTTTCAATAAGATAGAATCAAAATACCCCGATCAAAAAGGTATCTTTCTTGCGAACGATACCTATGCTAATATGTTTCTTAATTTAATTTTCCAAAAATACGGGACATTTCCTTCCACTTACGAGATTGTTGGATTTGACAATTCTCCGATTGCCAGCGAGGCAATCCTTCCGATCACAACCATCGGACAGCAGATCGATGTGATTGCAAAAACTGCCATGGATCTTCTGGTCCAGCAGATGGAGGAACAGAAAAAGCGTGTTCCCAAACCATTGGGTGAACCCATCCATAAACAGATTACACCTATATTAATTCGCCGCAATACAACAGAATAATTTATTTCTCATGTAAAAAGGCGGGATCCTTTCCGATCCCGGCTATATATGGGGGGAGAATAAACAATGGAAGTTAACCTTCGATTGCGATGTAACCATCTTTTTCTTCAACGGCTTTCGGTGCTTTCTTCGGAACAGAAAGTTTCAGAATACCGTCTTCATATTTCGCATGGATATCTTCTTCACTGACTGCATCACCAACATAGAAGCTTCTGCTTAAAGTACCAGCATAACGTTCACGTCTGATGTAGTTGCCCTTCTTATCCTGTTCATCTTTATCAAGACCTTTGGCTGCTGACAGTGTCAGATAACCATCCTTCAGCTGAACCTTAATCTCGTCTTTCTTAAATCCCGGAAGATCCACATCCAGTTCATAACTGCCATCAGTTTCACGGATATCCGTTTTCATCATGTTCTGCGCATGTTTACCATAAAGCGGATTCTTCTTGCCCCAGAACTCATCTTTAAACGGGAAGTCCATCCAGTCATCATCAAATAAGTTTTCTCCAAAAATACTAGGCATTAACATAAGTCATCTCTCCCTTTTCTTTTATGATCTATCTTGAAATAAGTTTTAAGTTCTGAACTCGGTTGGTATGAAGGATATTCAAAAGATTTTCTTTCAATCTTTTTATCTCATATCCCTCTTCCTTTGTTCTAGTTGTAATAGAACACTTATTATTAGCACTGTCAAGAGGCGAGTGCCAATTATTCTGTGAAAAATTTGTGAAGCCTTGATTTTACGGGCTTCACAGGGATTTTTCACTTGCTTTCGCACTCTATTTTCTTGATTTGACCACATTTTTACGACAAATCTTTGGAAAAATATATTCGTCTAATTTTCTTACCACATTTTACGACAACGACTTATGGTTTATACCACAGCAGGTACGGTTTCCGGCAGATTCATTTTAGACATCTCATTTTCCACGTGAGACTTCTTTAATTTTCTTTGTCAGGTCTTTCCGAACAATCTTACCGTCAAAGTTCTGACGGAGCTTGTTCTTTATTTCTTCATGGGTACTTTCACCCTCTGCAAATTGCTCCATCTTTCTCTCCTCCTGCGGCATTAACTAAAAAAATCAAACTCGTCCACCGCAAAGGCGATGTCAATCTGGAATGGCTCCCGCTGTGGCATCTGTAATCCCTGTTCATCTGCAATTACCAGATAATAAGTAGCTGTATTGCTGTATTTTAGAGATTTTAGATTAAACTGACAACGGAAAGTTCTTTCTGCACCGTTATCACTGGTCTTATCTGCAATAATCTTCTGAATATCACTAATCTGCTTGCCGTCCTCATCTGTAAAGTAAACCTGATGGTCACTAATCTCTGTCATTAGCTTTGTCAGAATTACTTCGTTAATACACGGAAAGCACTCTGTTCCTACCAAATCTTCTACTGTCAGCTTTTCAAAACGCTGATACAGACGAGCTTCATCCTCAACATAACGTGCCACATCATATAATTGCGGAATGTTGTCACTATGAAGCCATTCAGAAATAAAACCGTCCAGTCCGGCAAGATATTCCTGCCGCATGGTACGGGTCGCCGCGGTTAAAAGCAGATGAATTGCCAACCGCCCAAGATCTGGTTCTTCCTCCACAAATCCGCATCCCTGACGAACCATCGCCCAAAATGCTGCGTCTGCATGATATTTTACAAAATCCTGATAAACCGTATTATTATTCAAATCCAGTCCCGCCTGGAACACACTACGGAGAATCATATTAGGCTGTGCATCTTTCAATCCACAGATTGCCGCCATGACAGCCATGTGTAACTGTGCCGGTGTTTCCGGAACTTTATTCTGCGTGCTAACTTTCAAACGACGGTCTTTCGCATTGAAATAAGCACGATAATTCTTAACCTGTTTCCTCATTGCTGGATTTGATATAAGTCCCATCTCATCCATCCAGATAGAAATCAGATCCGCCCGAAACTCTTCGCTGTAAAGCTCCACATCCAGAAGCCAGTTATCATCAGGGCGGTTATAGACACACGGACTGTAAACCAGATAATTTGTGCTCAAATCATCTACTGAAAGCAGTTTTTTACAGAAAACGCATTATTTCCAGTCAGTGCAATCACCTTTGCATTTTCTAAAACCACTTCATCCAATTTATCCTCAAATTCCTTATCTTCATCGTACCAGAAATGATACGACGCTGATAAAACTCAGGAAGAGGTGCAGCAAACCTGCGATTTAAATCTTGTATTATTTTATCTGTATCCATGCTGTCCTCCTACCTTATAATTTTCCAATTTGCTTTTCGTTTTGTTCCGCTCTGTACCAATCTACCTTTTTCCTGTAAAGAAGCGAACATTCGAGAAACCGTTCTTTTTGACACACCTATTTCTTCCGCATAATACGCCTGTGTTGCAGATGGATTTTTCTCTATAATCTGCAACAACTTTTCAAGCTGCGTCTGTTCCTTATTAAACGGCACTTCATCACCATTAGTGCCATCATTGACGCCACAATCACCGCCAATAGTGCCATTTTCAACGCCACTGGCGTTAATTATGGCGTTATTGGTATCAACCTGACCTCGATAAATATTGATACGCAAATCAACCTCGCCACCAATAAACTCCGGCTCCTGCAGTCCGGCAGCTTTTACTTTGTCTATAATTCTCGGAATGCCGCTTCCCCAATGCTCGATCAGGTTCATGTAAGCAAACGCATGCGCAAGAGCTTCATTTCTGATTTTAGAATAGCCTTCTTTCATGCGCTCCATCGTTTGTCCCATTGGCAGCTTTCCTGGGGAAGTAATCTCTAATCGGTTGTCATATACCGCCACCTGTATCGTACCATGATCCAGATAACTACGATGTACCATAGCATTGATAATCAACTCACGAATGGCATCTGGTGGAATCTCATAAACATCCTGCCGATAAATTCCCACAATAGTAGCGCCTAAATGAATATTTCTCAGAACAAACTGAAATGCTTCGTCGATCTGCTCCCAAAGCGGACCTGTATATTCTCTACGGTCAACAAATACTGCTTTCGTTGTCCCTTTGAACACACCACATTGGGTTGCAACATGAAGTCCTCCGTTACCAGTCAAAATAGCAAAGGCATTGGACGGATAATCTTTTCCATCACGCTCAATCAAAACACCCCAGGAACGCAACTGCTGTCTGCCTACATCTTTAATCGCTGTTTTCTGTTCCTCTGTACGGGCATTTTTGACAGCCTGCTCCCTCATAGCTCTGCAAAGGGCATCAATATCTTCATCTGTAACATTTAACCCAGTACATAAAGCCTGATCGTAGTAACGATTACTGCCCTCAAACAACAATTCTTTTATCATATACTCGTCGGCAAGGCGGGTAGTTCCGGCAACACGGACATATACACCGCCATCTCTGCCAAGGGCCTTGATATAATATGGCGCTGCCTGCCTCTGAAACCTCTACCACAATAACAGTCTTGCCATCAACCGTTTGTAAAGTAATATCCGGGATGATCGCCGGTTCACAGCTGTCTGATACAGCATTGGCAATGGCATCCATTTTCTTGAACACATCTTCCTTGTCAAAGCCAACAACCTCTCTGGTTTTATCAGCAATTCCGAAAATGATTTTTCCTCCGGTTCCATTTGCAAAGGCAACCACAGACTTCATATATTTGATGCTTTTCTCCGGCAGATTCTCTTTGAACTCCACATTCTTCGATTCTCCTGCAAGAATTTCTTCTATAGTCATTGTAACACCTCGCTCTCTTTGGCAGCCTTTACTGCCATATTTTACTTGATTGATGAAGAAATTGAACTCAGTGCTTTGTTTAAAGCAACTTCATCAGCCTGCTTTCTTCTCTCACTTTCCCACATACCGAGTATCTGATAAATACATTCTTTCACAACAGGAAAATACTTTCGGCATTCTTCTTCGCTCAACTCATGAATACCTTTGCTCAAGATTCCGTAAATAGTTGTATTTTTTATGAGTATCTCAGGCAGATATCCCTGTAACATCTTAATTCGTTCAGCCACCCTTGCCTGTTCAAATTCCTCGTCATTAACTTGATCTCCCGCAGTTGCTTTTGCTTGATAAATAAGCCTTTCAAGAATTCGTCTCAAATAAACATATGAACCTGCACCAATACCACTTGCAAATAAACCCTATGGCAGTTCCAAGTTCCTTACGGTCTTCCTTAGAAATCACATGTTTATAAGCATCCAATTCCGGAAACGTCATATCTGCAACAGATGGATACTGCCCAATTTCATCATAGAATTATCTGTTGTCAGGACAATATAATCAAGATGATGTTCCTCATTCATGCTGCAAAACAAATTGGAATACCAAAACCCTTGATACTTCTTCAATTTGCCAGTTTTTCCACTTCCATGCTGTATTTTGTTTTTTTATACTTTCATTAGGTGACGGTGTATTTTCTAGAATATAAGACTTCTGAAGTCTGAAAACCTCTTCCGAAAGTTTCTGTGAATAACATTCCGTATCATCCTCTTCAAAGTGAATATAAGGCTTCATTGAAAAAACACGTTTCTCTTTACACTCTTTGCAATAAGCACTTATTCGGACTTTTCCATCAAGTAAAAAAATTAACTCTTCAATATTATTCTCATCTATTTTCATGGAATCATAAAGTCCAGCCGTTTGCAAAAATTTGCAAAATACATTATCTTTACTGGAAACTATATCGGATGGTATTGAATCAAAAATATTATGTCTCACTTTATTCTCTCCTTTACTACCACTTTTTCAGGCACTTTCTCCTCATATTCCTGTTTCAATTCCTCTGCCAAATACGCATCGCTCATGCAGTGCATATCAGAAACACCATCACGGATCAACTGATAGACCTGGGAATGATAAAAGAAATCCAATGCCGCATCCAGTGAAAGTCCCTGCTGTTTAGCAAAACATTCGATAACACGGCTATATTTTTCTGAAGCAAAATCGGATTTGCTGTCATAGTGTTTCACTCCCTTCAAAATGCAACAGAGACAGTGCTTTCTCCATGCGGAAACACATTTGCTGGTTCGGCTTTTCATAACGCAGGCGTTGATAGCTTCCGTTTTATCAATCAGTCCGTCAAAGAACAGCTCCACGGTATTAAACACCTTATCGTTGGCAACACCACCCACAACAAAGTCATAATCCGTCGAATCTTTTCCGCTGCGGCAGTTGAGAATGAAATCCAGCCATTCTTCGGAATCATTGTTCTCTATTTGAACGCTTTTCTCCGTGATGTGTAAAGATTTCATAAGTTATGCCTTTTTCAGCTCTTTGTTCAGTAGTAATTCCGGTCTGATGATTTGAGCCTTCAGCACTTGAAAGTTGCGGAAGACCTTTTCCATTTTTAATATCATCCATTGTTTTATCTCTATTAGGCACTTCAAAATCCTCCTTTTCTTAATAACACAGCAACCACATACATCATTATTCCAACAATAATTGCAACCATTGCATTATCAAATGCCTTTTGCTTCTTTTGTACGATTGGACGAACTTCATTTACAATTCTTGTATATTTGTCAATCAACCATAATGCTGCATGTGATTCTTTGTTTCGGTATATTTCTTCATTTCTAATGTCTTCACTTTTAAAAACAGCAATTCTTCTTCCTCTTAGTAAAAACAATAAGTA
>ENA-OQEB01000887-OQEB01000887.1-human-gut-metagenome-genome-assembly--contig:-NODE-887-length-11714-cov-1.569345_pt1 | contig 11714 bp, 14 predicted proteins | sample MGYA00242787_ERZ504619 | MGnify/ENA primary metagenome ERZ504619 (study PRJEB26092, sample SAMD00036317) | human gut metagenome | host: Homo sapiens | study: EMG produced TPA metagenomics assembly of... | reverse complement strand
TGCTTTCCTCCAGATCCGCTTCCGTGGCAAAGTGACGCTTGTCCCGAACCGCCCGAAGTGCCGCTTCGTTTACGATATTGGCCAGCTCCGCACCGGAAGCACCGGAGCCATCCGAGCGATTTTCTCGTAATCCACATTCGGCTCCACTTTAATCTTCTTGGCGTGAACCCGCAGAATCGCTTCTCGTCCCTTCAGATCCGGAAGTTCCACCGGTACTCTCCGGTCAAACCGTCCCGGTCTCGTCAGTGCCGGATCCAGGGAATCCGGACGGTTGGTCGCCGCCAGAATAATGACGCCGTTGTTTCCTTCGAATCCGTCCATCTCCGTCAGCAGCTGGTTCAGGGTCTGCTCCCGCTCATCGTTTCCGCCAACCTGGCCCTCTCTCTTTTTACCGATGGTATCGATCTCGTCGATAAAAACAATGCACGGAGCCTTCTCCTTCGCCTGCTTGAACAAATCCCGAACCTTTGAGGCACCCATGCCTACGAACATCTCCACGAATTCCGATCCGGAAATGGAGAAGAAGGGCACATTGGATTCCCCCGCTACGGCTTTTGCCAACATGGTCTTACCGGTTCCCGGAGGACCCACCAGAAGCACGCCCCTTCGGCATAGAGGCACCGATGGTCTTGTATTTATTCGGGTCGTGGAGATAATCCACGATTTCCTGTAGATTCTCTTTGGCCTCATCCTCCCCGGCTACATCGGAGAACTTGATGCCGTTGGTGGACTGCACGTATATCTTCGCATTGGACTTACCCATTCCGAACATCATGGAACCGGCACCGCCGCCGGACTTATCCATCAGGCTCTTCTGCATCCGCTTGCCCAGCCACATGAAGAGTAAGATTGGTAAAATCCACGTCAACAGGAAGCTTGCCAGCGGAGACATGGTTTCGTTAATCTCCCCGGAGAACTTGGCGCCGGATTCCGACAGCCGGTCGATCAGCTCCGGATCGTTCATCTTTGCGGTTTCGTAGATCTTGTCGTCATCCTTCAAAGTAAACACGATTTTATTTCCTGCACCTCCACCTCTTTCACCTGCTTTTTTTCGGTCTGGGAGATAAAGGTGCTGTACTTCACATCTTGAATCTGCATCTTCTGAATATACGGTTTCAGAAAAATATTGATGCACAGAAGTACCATCAATGCACCAATCCAGAAATTAATCACCGGTTTCTTCGGTGTTTTTACCTCGTTCATAATCTACCTCATTTTCTGTGCGAATTAGCACTCTACGTATGAGACTGATAATAGCACATCGATTGCCGTAATTCCACGACTTCACCAACTCTTCATAGGAAAACTACCCAATCGACGAAGAGTAATTCTCCAACAGAAAAAGGAATCCGATTTACACCGGATTCTCCTTTCCTTATCCACCATTTGTTTTTTCGTTACATTGCGGCCGCTTCATCCTCGATGTTGTCTACATGCGGTCCGGCAGCGGCGATTTCTTTCTTCATGTCCGGATACTTTTTTTTCAAAGTTGTCCTGGAACATTTTCGCCAATTCTCTGGCCTGAAGATCGTACGCCTGCTTATCCTTCCAAGTATCTCTCGGATTCATGATTTCTGCCGGTACATCCGGGCAGCTCTGTGGAATGTCCAAATTAAAGAGGTCGTCGTGAACGTACTCCACATCGTCCAGCTTTCCTTCCAGAGCCGCATGAATCATTGCCCGGGTGTACTTCAACTTCATTCTGGAACCGGTACCGTACGCACCACCGGTCCAGCCGGTATTCACCAAATATACTTTTGTGCCATATTTCTCCAGACGCTCGCCCAGCATCTCCGCATAGCATTCCGCTCTCAGCGGCATGAACGGTTCCCCGAACAGTGTGGAGAATGTCGGCTGCGGTTCCTTGATGCCCCGCTCCGTGCCGGCCACCTTTGCGGTAAAACCGGTGACGAACTGGTACATGGCCACATTCTTGGACAGTCTGGAAATCGGCGGCAGTACGCCAAAGGAATCCGCCGTCAGGAAGATTACCACCTTCGGGATTCCGCCCTTTCCCGAAATCTCCGCATTATCGATAAAATTAATCGGATATCCCACACGGGTGTTCGGCGTCAGCTCCCGGTCGGAATAATCCGCTTCTCGGGTCTCGTGATCCAGAACCACGTTTTCCACCACCGAACCGAATCGAATCGCATGATAGATTTCCGGCTGCTCCTCTTCTTCCAGGTCGATGCACTTCGCGTAGCATCCCCCCTCAATATTGAACACACCGTCGTCGGACCAGCCGTGTTCGTCATCCCCGATCAGCTTCCGCGCCGGATCCGCCGACAGGGTTGTCTTTCCGGTTCCGGACAATCCGAAGAATACTGCCGTCTCCCCAGTCTCCGGATCCATATTGGACGAGCAGTGCATCGGCAGCACGTTGTCTTCTACCGGCAGCACGTAATTCATGATGGAGAACACGGATTTTTTTAATCTCTCCCGCATAGCTGGTTCCGGCAATGATGACAAAGTGTGCATCGTAATCGATGATAATCGCCGCTTCCGAATGAATGCCGTACTTCTTCGCATCGCACTTGAACCCCGCACCGCCAGGATGGTGAAATCCGCCTCGCCGTATTCCTCCAACTGTTCCTCCGTCGGACGAATCAGAAGGTTGTGGATGAACAGGTTCTGCCACGCTTTCTCGTTGATGACCCGAATTTTCCGGGTGTACTTGCTGTCTGCACCGGCAAAACCATCGAAAACGAACACTTCTTTCCCGTTCAGATACTCAATCATATCCCCCTTAATCCGGTTAAAAATTCTCCGGTCAATCGGGCGATTGACGCTTCCCCAATGAATCCGATCGTGCACCGCCGGGCTGTCTACAATGTATTTATCGTAAGGAGATCGGCCGGTATACTTTCCCGTTTCCACCGAAAGGCGCCCGTCGAGGACAAGGTCGCTTCCCCCCGCTCCAGGATTTCTTCACCAGTCTTGCCGCGCACAGATTGTGGTGCACCTGACTTGCCTGAATACCCAGCTGATCGATTCCGTACATTTCCATAACTCTCTTCTCCTATAAAAAAAACCTTATATCTTCCAACCATTTCCGACAATGCGAGGAATTCGCTATGCCGGCTCACTTGTAAAGTATATGTAAATATTGTATTATAATCAAATACTTATATTTTTATATAAACTATAGTTTTGAAGTTATATAAGGAGAAGCCATGTTTCAGGGAATGGAATATGTATATGAAGTTTATAAACAGAAGAGTTTTTCCAAGGCGGCGGCCAAGCTGTACATCTCTCAGCCTTCGCTGAGCGCCAATGTGAAGCGGATTGAGAAGAAGGTGGGATATCCCTTTTCGACCGCAGCACCAAGCCCTTGGAGCTCACCGAGTGCGGCAAGCAGTATATCCATGCGGTGCATCAGATTATGACCGCCACCACGGAATTCGAGACCTTCATCAATGACTTTGGGGAACTGCGCACCGGCTCCCTGCACTTCGGTGGGAGCAACTTCTTCTCCTCCTGGGTGCTTCCGCCTTGCTCGCCCGATTCTCCGCCAAATATCCGGACCTGGAAATCTCCCTGGTGGAAGCGAAATCCCGGGAACTGGTGAAGCTGCTTCAGGACTCCCAGATTGACTTTATCCTGGACAACAAGGAACTGGACTTGAAGGTCTTTGACCGGCACCAGGTCGGCCGGGAAGATCTGGTCCTGGTGGTGCCCAAAAATTTCGCCATCAACATGGGACTGCGAGACTATCAAATTCCTCAGAAGGCCATTCAGGACGGGTCCTTCCGTCAGGAAGAATATCCGGCCGTGGATCTCGCTCTGTTCCAAAAGGAGCCCTTCATCCTGCTCCATTCCTTCAACGATACCGGAAACCGCGCCCGGCTCCTCTGCCAGGAATACGGATTTAAACCTCGCGTTGCACTGGAACTGGATCAGCAGCTCACCGCCTACAACGTGGCCGGCTCCGGCCTGGGAATTGCGTTCACCGGAGAACTCCTGATCGGCAGAGCCACCCCGGATCCCAACCTGGTGTATTACAAGCTGGCGGGCGAGAATATCACCCGAAATCTGTACTTCTATTGGAAGAAGGGCCGGTACCTCACCCAGGCCATGCAGGTCTTCATGGACACCATCGTGCGCCACACCCACTTCTAGACACATGAAAAGAGAGTGCATCGCGAAGATGCACTCTCGATTTTTTTACCCGATTCGTATTGTCGAAATCCTATTTGCAGGCAGCCAGGATTGCCTTCAGGTATTCCCATGTTCTTGCGGTGGATGGGATGGACAGCTTCTCGTTCGGAGAGTGAACTTCCATCATCTCCGGTCCGATGGATACCGCGTCGATGGCACCCCACTTCTCCGCCCACTTTCCGCATTCCAGTCCGGCATGAACCGCACCCACTTCCGGCTTTTTGCCGAAGTGCAGTTCGAAGGCATCCACGCAGATGTCCAGCAGTGTGGAATGGTTGTTGAACTCCCATGCGCCGTAATCGCCGGAGAACTCGCACTTGCCGCCGTATGCTTCGGAAACCATCTTTACGCGCTGGCACAGGTTCTTCTTGCGGCTGTCCACGGAAGAACGGATCATCGCACCGGTCTGCATGGTGTCGCCTTCCAGACGGATGAATCCAATGGACATGGATGTCTCTACGATGCCCGGAAGCGCTACGCTCATGTGGTGAACGCCGGTCGGAATCACGAAGAGATACTTCATCAGGTTCATCTGACACTCATCCGAAACGACTTCGGTTTCCATCTCGCCGACTCTCTCCATGGTGATTTTCAGGCCCGGATCCGCGATTTCGTACTCTGACTTCAGCTCTGCCGAAACTTCGCGCATTGCCTTCTCAAATGCGATGCAGTCATCCGGATGCACCAGAACTTCACCGGATACCTTATTGCAAATTGCGTTGGTAACGGCACCGCCGGTGAGGCGGATGATGTTCATTCTTGCTTCTTTCAGGCAGTCCAGGAAAACACGACCGGTCAGATCGATGGCATTGCCTCTCTCTTTGTCGATATCCATTCCGGAGTGACCGCCTTGCAGTCCGTCCAATGCGTACTTGTAGCAAACACCGGACTTCGTTACTCTCGGAGTCTCAAATGTTGTAATGCAATCTACCGCACCGGCACAGCCTACGGTGATAACGCCTTCGGACTCGGAATCGATGTTGATAATTCTGCGAGCGGAAATCTTAGAAGGATCCAGGCCTTCTGCGCCCAGCATACCGATTTCTTCATCCACGGTAATCAATACTTCCAATGCCGGGTGGCTCACCTGATCCGAAGTCAGTACAGCCAGTGCCATTGCGATTGCAATCCCGTTATCCGCACCCAGAGTCGTTCCTGCTGCGGTTACATAATTTCCGTCTACGTAGATTTCCAGCGGCTGGGTTTCGAAATCGTGTTCGTAACCTTCTGCAACAGCGGCAACCATATCCATGTGGCCCTGCAGCATCACCGGTTCAGCGGTCTCATATCCCGGAGTCGCGCCTTTATAAATAATCACGTTACCCAGCTCATCCTGGTAGTATTCCAGATTGTTTTTCTTCGCAAAATTCACCAGATATTCGCTGATCTTTGCGTTGAACTTAGATGCACGCGGAACCGCGCTAATCTCATCAAAGTACTGGAATACACTTTTTGGCTCCAGCATACTTACATCACTCATTACCATAATCCTCCTTGTTCCATTTGGAATAAATCATCAACAATATTATACATTTTTTATACAAATAAACAAGTCGATTACTATAATTTTCTAAATAACAATTATTGATTTTCCGCTTCAGACTAATCTCTAGGTAAAAGAATGCAGTCGTACCGCACGGCTTTTCCGGAGATGGAGTACCCCGGTTTGCGCCCCGCCAGCCACGGCCCCTTCAGCGGCCGCTTGATGAGGATTTTCCTCGGGCCGGCCGCAATCGCGGCGTTCAGCAGGGTCTCTTCCTCCATGCAAGGGGACTCCAGCCGGTGAATCAGCTGGAATTTCTTCTTCACCAGGGCGCTCTTTTGCCGTTCCGGGAACATGGGATCCAGCAGCACCAGGTCCGGAATACCCCCGATGGAATCCTCCGCCCGATTCATTGCCTCGACACTGTCCCCCACGTGAAGCTCCATGCGGGAAACCGGCTCCCGAAGCTCCGGCACCTCCCGGGCCCGCTCCATGGCATCCAGCAGCAAAGCAGCGATGACCGGGTTATACTCAAAGAGGTGTACTCGGAATCCGGCCGCCGCCAGGAGCAGAGAATCCGCCCCCAGCCCGGCGGTGGCGTCGATGGCCACCGGACGCTCTATGCCCTTCATTCGGCCTGCTTTTACCAAAAACTCCCGGTTCAGATTGGAGGGGCGAAGCCGCGGAATCATGTGGGTGAAATCCCCTCGCACCGACAGCTTTCCCTGAACCAGGGAAAGGCCCCCTTCGTCCGTCTGCAGGTGGAGCCGGTCCGGAGACAGCTCGGCGGCATCCGTAACCACCGGGAGCCGCAGCATTTCGGCCCAGCGCTCTCCCGCCGCCGTATATTCTTTGGATGGAATAAACAGTGTTAAATTCATCGTTATAATCCTGTTCTAATTATTAAAAACACTTCTCCAGCATGTCCTCGTCCGGCACTTCCTGCGCAGTCGCACTGCCCACCGCGAAATACACGATTCCGCCCAGCACCAGAGCCGCCACGATTTCGTGGATACCCAGCGGCAATATTTTTACCCGGTTGAAAAAGACAAACGTAATCAATCCCACGGTAGTGGATGCCAGGCAGGCTTTGCTGTTTCCCTTCCGCCAGTACAGACCGCCGATAATCGGCCAGAAGAACGTGGCTCCAGGCCGCCGAATGCGAAGAGGTTGATCCAAGCGATTACGTCCGGTGGGTTCAGCGCAATCAAGCAGGTAAGAATTCCGATCACCGCCGTAATGCCAAAGCTGATTTTCGGCACGTTGGCCGCCGCTGTCGGATGTGTTTTCATCAGCTCTGAGGAAACGTCCCGAACATCCTCTTCCTCTGGGCACACCTTCCGCTTCACGATGTAATTTAAATACAGATCCTTCAGAATCGTGGCCGAAGAAAGAATCAGCAGGGAGTCCACCGTGGACATCACCGCCGCAAGGGTGCCGCCAGGAAAAATCCCGCGGCCCATCCCGGCATGTATTTCATCACCACGTACGGAATCACCTGATCCGTGCTGGCCAGATTCGCGTTCTCCACCAGGGGATACGCCAGAGTTCCCGCCAAATGCATGCCAATCATCAGGATGCCAATCACCACCGTTCCGTAGATCATCGCCCGTGCATGGAACGAGTATCCTTGAACCCCATGCAGCGCACCGCCGTCTGCGGAAGCCCCAGCACCGCAATGCCCACCAGCACCCAGTAGGAAATCATGTACCCCGGCTGAAGGACCGCAATGTCCTTCCCGTAGGCACCCTTCCCCATTAGGTCCCAGCCCGGATTGGACACGTTCAGCTGATTCACGATGTCCTCCATGCCGCCGCATTGGCGAATGATAAAGAACAGCATCAAAAACGTTCCGCATGTCATCACGATTCCCTGCAGAGTATCCGTCAGCACCACCGCCCGGAATCCCCCAAAAGCAGTATATAAAACCACCACCGCGCCGAACAGAAGGAGTCCGGCCCAATAGGGAACGCCCGTCACCGTCTGAATCAGGGTGGCTCCGCCGATAAATTGCCCAATCATCTGGGTGATGAAGAACACCACCAACGCCAGGCCGCAAAGGACCACCACCGCCCCGGATTGATACCGGGCCCTCAGGTAATCGGAAATGGTTACCCCCTGAATCCGCCTGGAAATCAGCGCAAATTTCTTTCCCAGAACACCCAGTGTCAGGAACGTGGCCCCAATCTGCACCCCGGCAATCCAAGACTGAGACAGGCCGAAGGTGGAAGCCAACCCCGGTCCTCCCAGGAAGGAGCTGGCACTGGTATAGGTAGCCACTAAAGTCATGGCCAGGACCAGTCCGCCCATGCCTCGAGATCCCACGAAATAAGAGCTGAGGAAATTTTCCTCCCCCGCCGTCTTTCGGTTGATATAAATTCCGATTCCCAGATTAATCAAAAGGTAGGCACTCAGAATTGCCAGCACGATTAAATGCTTACTCTGCATGATGGGCACCTCCCTCCGATTCTTCATCTAGGTCAAAGTCCACGAAGACTTTGCGCACCAAGAAGATTACTCCCACAACGGCAATTACGAACACCCCCGGAGTGCTGAGCACCCACACAGGGGGAGCCCCAGTACCCGGACGCTGCAGCCGGACAGACCGTAGGCGCAGCCACATTCCACACAAAACAGATCAGAAAGAGGATAATAGTTGCTTTCGCTTCCCGACGGATCTGTTTCTCCTTTTCACTTTTGGACATCTTGTTATTCATTTTTTCTCCTTTCGGTATAGTTTCAACAAAGAATACCATCCGCTGACTATTTTCCCATTATTTCGGCCCGTTGTAAAGAAAAAATAATTCCTTGCATCTTCCTCATTAAACATCTGAGCTAAAAACAGCTCGATTCTAATTGTGTTATCTGCACCGTTCTGCTTCATTCCCATATGCCTAGATTTTCGAGGGCAGTTCACGCTTTTTGACAGTAAAATCAGATTTAGCGTGAACGAAAATCTCCGATTTGGCAGGATTCTAATTTTGACTCGAAGAATCCGAGCCTTTCGTTCACGCTGCAAAGGGTATCCCCCTTCAAAAAGCGTGAACTTTTTTCAAGAAGCTTTTTTACGCACCGGAAATTGAATGGCGAAATCGTGCTAAGTCAGAAATCCGTTCACGCTAATCCGCCGAAATTGTAAGATTAGCGTGAAGTCGTCTCGAAATTCCAGGCATATTTAATTTCTTGCAATCTCAGAACTCTAATTGCCGGATGGACACTCGATGCAGCAGCCTCCGCCAAATGAAATCCGGGAGCAGCTTTTTGGCTGCTCCCGGTGGATTCACGTATGCTATTTTGCTTTCTTCATAACCACGGTGGAGTATGCACCGTTGTACGTCTTTTTGCCGGACTTTACGAAAGCACATACCTTATAGTAGTATTTCTTGTTCTTCTTCAGCTTCTTGTTGGTGAAGGACGTTGTTTTGGAAGATGCGGTCTTGACGCATTTGTACTTTCCCTTCTTGGAAGTTGCCCGGTATACCTTGTATCCGGATGCTCCCGCCGTCTTCTTCCACGCAACCCTCATGGCTTTTTTCTTCGCGGTCAGCTTCACGCCGGTCACCTTGCTCGGCAGAACCACCAGCGTTTTGGACATGGACAGTCCGGAATCGGCTGCCGGCTTGACGGTTACCTTTGCGACGCCCGGGTATTTCGCCTTCAGGATGCCATCCTGGGTGGCAGAAATCACCTTGGTGTTGGAGGATTTGGTGGTCTGAGAGTGGAACAGATTCACATCCTCCACCTGGTTGTAGTTCATCACTACGTAATAGTAGGTTGCACCCTTTGTCAAGGTGTTTTTGTTGTAGAGGTTAACTTTCTTGTCGCAGAACAGCCCCTTCACGTTCAGGCACTTATCCATCACATGGAAGGTCAGCGTATATTCCTTTTCCGAATAATTGGAGTTCGTGCTTCCCTGCGTTGCCGTCGTGTAGAAATCCACGGCAACATAGCAATATCCGGCATCGTTGCGGAAAACGCCAACCCATCCGGACTTCCACTGATCGTCCAGAAGTAATTTCTTCAAATCCGTTAATTTGTTGAACCAGGTGTCGATTGGTCGCATCCTTATCTTCATCATAGAATCCAATGATAAGATCCGGTCCGGCCGTTCCGGAAGGACGCATGGCATTGTAGTATACCGAAATCTCTCCCGCACGGGTAATCGCCATAAGCTCACGAGTATTGTCCCGTTCGATGCTACTTTTTCCGTTCTCTTTACGGTACTTATTAATCAGATCCATTGCCCGGCTTCCGGAGCTTGGACATATATTTCCCGCAATCTTCACCTGGTACAGACCGGAATCCGCCACTGCATTTGCGGAAGCTTTCGCTTTTCTGGACTTCCCCACACTTGCTTTTGCGGAGGTGACTGCGCCGGATTCATTCTCAGCAATCGCGGTTGGCACACCGCTCTTTCCGGATGCGGATTGGATTCCGGCGTGTGCATCCGCCGATACCGCCAGAGTACCGAAAAGCATGATTCCTACGGTCGCCAAAAGGACCGCCAGTACATTTCCTTTTTTCATAATGTTTTTTCCCTTCTTTGAATTATGAATTATGATTTAAGATTTAGCTTTAAATGTCGCTTCTCAGAAAATAATCATCCAATTTCTCTTTTCCGATAAGCGGAACTCTTGGGTGACCGGGCTTCTGACCCTTTTTCTTTCCTACAAATTTCATGCATCTTAGAAAACGCACAAATCCAAACTGCCCTTCGCTGACCCAGAAGGCCGGTAATCTTTTTCCCTTCATATACACATATATTACCGGATAAACCCCCATCCTATACGACTTCATCTTTACCTTGCAGTATTTAATATCGCTAATATTCCAATACTTCCGTCTGTTCAATATCTGTCTGCTGATTACGTCTCCCTCTAACGTAATCTCATATAAATACGGTATCAAACTCAACAGAAAAAAACAGTAATTCCACCATAATTGTAAGGAAATAGATTTTCGTTGTTAGCGGATGATTGAAATACTTACTCATAATTATAAAAACTATCGCTGCTATAGCTGCCAGTATTCCTACAGCCGCCGTACCTGAGTCCTCACGCATTACACAATAGATTGTTCCTTTTTTCTCTGCGTGTGAGGTGCATTCTCTCTCCATCCATACCTTTCTTTTCTACACACTATTTTCCAATTCACAATTGATAGAGGTAGGAATGCAAATACTATTATGAACATGGTTATGCACCTCGCTTTCTATCCATACGATTCATGATTGCCTGTGCTGCATTTAATAGAATAGAAGGAATAACAGCATATGCGATAATCAGGCGACAAGAAGTCTCTCTAAAAATTTCTATTATTTCGGCATCTTTCAAATTGCAAAAATACATGCCCCAAATATACTGCTTTATACCAACCAACAACAGGCTGCACATCAGTTGTATTCCCAAAATATTGATTATTCTCGATTTATTAATTGCACGTTTAAACTTTTTATACTCCGGTTGATTTACCGGATAGTATCGGTCATACCACAAATATAAGAGACTATATAGACAAAATGGATGCTTACTCTCATATTTCTTCAGCCCCTTCCATTTCCCATATTTCCTTAAAAGAAATCGAGCTTCATTTGCTCCACAAACCGATGAACCGAGCACAGAAATTGCGAAACCAATGAACATGTAGCAAACTTGCCAGCTCAGTATTTCTTTCCACAATTCGTAGTTCATTATCGGTTAAAACCACTTCCTAAATTCCGTTTCACAATACGCCCCCATCGCTTTCTTTAACCTGCGTCTTTCTCTCAAAGTTTACCATATGTACACATTTCTATACAAGGGTCCAAATAGTATGGTTCTTCACTTTTTTCTCGGGGATTGCCTTTTGTATAAGGTAAACATTCTTTTCTTAATGATGGACATGAGCGTGTTGGCGTGGGCATGCCCGCAAACCTTTGGAGCACCGTCTGGTCACGCCAACAATTGAATCTCGTTAGCAGGTATCCGGCGCAAATGTTGGACGTCGGCATGCCCGCAAACCTTGGAGCAGCCGTCGGGCACTGCCCAAGCAATTGAAGGTCTACATTACGCAGGTATCCGGCGCAAATGTT
>ENA-OQEB01000885-OQEB01000885.1-human-gut-metagenome-genome-assembly--contig:-NODE-885-length-11717-cov-2.378430_pt1 | contig 11717 bp, 15 predicted proteins | sample MGYA00242787_ERZ504619 | MGnify/ENA primary metagenome ERZ504619 (study PRJEB26092, sample SAMD00036317) | human gut metagenome | host: Homo sapiens | study: EMG produced TPA metagenomics assembly of... | reverse complement strand
TCTCCATAAGGATCGCCTCCTGATAAATTTGCGGAAAGAACAGGGTCGGGCGGGAACAGCGTCCGGCCCGCCCCTGCGTATTCACTTTTCCGTTTTAGGGTCGGCTGCTATTATGCGGGCCACACCACGTCGGTCAGCTCAGGATACTTCTCCTTGATAGCGGTCTCGAAGTTTGCCTTTGCGGTATCTTCGTCCACATTGCCGGTAAAGTAATCCTTGAATGCATTCTGGAAGCTCTCATTCAGCCCTGATCGTACGGACCGGCGTTGGACATATCGATCTTGGCTGCAGCCTCTGCAAACAGAGCGATGTGGTTCTGGCCGCCCAGGAAAGCGGAGCTGTAATCGCTGTTTGCGATCTCGTTCATAGCCTTCTCGTTGTTGGTGTAGTCCTGCGTATCCATGGTGATCTGCTTCATGATGGCTTCATCGCAGGTCAGCTTCTGCATAATATCCTTAATGGTCTCGATGTTGTCGCTGCCGGCTGCGCCGCAGATCCAGGTGCCGCCCCAGTAGTAGGCTGAGGGCCTTCGCACACAGCGTAATCGCCGTAGATACCGTTGCCAACTTCTTCCTTGCCGCCCTCAGCGACAGGAGTCTCCAGAGAGTTGCCCAGCAGGGTGAAGTTGATGCCCCAAGTGGAGTAGAAGAAGCCGAACACCTTACCGGTGGGACCCTGATCGGCTGCCCACTGGCTGTCCCACAGGCTGGACTTGTTGTTATAGCCCTTATCGGTGTACTCCTTGGTTTGATCGACCCACTTCATAATGTTCTCATCAACGGTAACGGTAGTGCCGGTGACCCACGGAGCTGCCACGTTGTTGGAGAAGGTGCGGTATGCATCATCAAAGCCGGACAGCATCTTGTAGCCCTTGGCGGCTGCCTGTGCAGCTACATCATTGAACTTATCCCAGTCGGACAGGTAGGTCTGCACTTCGGCGGGATCATCGGTGCCCAGAACATCCTTGGCGATGCTGCGGCGGTATGCAAACAGACCGGGAGTTGCCTGCCAGGTGGTGCCGCGCTGGCTGCCGTCCACACTAACGATGTCCTTGGTGTACTGGTACTGGCCAGCCAGATCGTCGTCGGTCAGGCCGATGTCTGCCTTGACATCCAGAACGTAATCGGAATCCACATACTTCAGAGCATAGTCAGCCTCGATCAGGAAGATGTCGATCTTGTCGTCATCAGCAGCGCTGTCCTGACTCAGCAGGGCTTCGTCCAGCTTGTTCTGATAGTTGTTGTTCTCGTTGGCATTGATGGTCCACTTCACAACGGTGCCATCCTTCAGGGTGGTGGTGGACTTGTCGGCTGCGATCTCGGAAACTTCCGGATAGTAGTCGTTGAAGCGGCTCTGGAACTCATCATTCCAGCACCAGATGTTCAGCACCTTGCCCTGTGCTGCGGGAGCAGCGGAAGCAGCAGAGGAAGCCGGAGCAGAAGAAGCGGTGCTGGTGGAAGAAGAACCACCACAGGCAGCCAGAGCTGCACCAATGGTCACGGCACCGGAAGCGAGCAGGAAATTACGGCGAGAGATCTTTTTCATAAGGGTAAACCTCCTTCATGGTTTTCCATTATTTACAAAAGTGTTCTTCATAAAAGGTTCCGTAGCAAGAGCCTTTAGAGACATATTAAAGAATGCTGACCGACCCGCCGTCCAGCAATTTGCCGGAAACGCGGATCTGTTCGGGCAGGGTCACACGCGGGTGCTCGATGAGCTCAATGAGCTTGTCGGCGGCGGTGCGCCCCAGCGCGGTGGTGTTCTGCTGATAGGTCACCAGCTGAGGTTTGACCACCCGCGAAAGGTAGATGCCGTCGTAGCCCATCACCGAGATGTCCTCGGGGATCGAAAGGCCCGCTTCGCTGATGGCGTTGTAGCCGCCCAGCGCAGAGAAATCGTCCGGGAAGATGATGCAGGTGGGCGGCTGCGGAAGTTCCAGCAACGCTTTGGTCTCAGCGGCACAGCGGTCGGCATCATGGTAGATGCTCCCGCACATAAGCTTCCGGGATCTTCAGGCCAAGCTCTTCGCAGGCTTGATAGAAACCTGCAACGCGGTTCTCGGTAACGGCGGTCTTTTCGCCGTGGATAAAGGCGATGCGGCGGTGGCCGCAGGCCCATGCCTGCCGCACCAGTGCCTTCAGGCCGAAAACGTTATCCGAGAGGATCGCCATGCGGTTATTGAACACATGATCGATCGTGACCACCGGCACCTCGCTGTTCACCAGCTCCACCACCTGCGGCTCGTAGAAGTTCACGCAGGCGATCACCACGCCGTCCACATTGCGATAGCGGCAGTGCTCAAGGTAGCTCATGCTCTTGCCGCTGATATTGTGGTTGATAAAGGTGATGTCGTAGCCGTGTTTCTCGGCTTCCACCTTGAAGCTATCCAGCACGGCGGAAAAGTATTCGTGGGTCAGGCCGCTCTGCCGTTCATCCACGAACAGAACGCCCAGATTGTAAGTACGGTTTGTTTTCAAGGAACGGGCGGCAGCATTGGGCAGGTAGCCCATACGGTGCGCTGCGGCCCGCACCCGTTCTCGTGTGGCAGGCGAGATATCCGGCTGGTCGTTCAGCGCCTTGCTGACCGTTGCCACCGATACGCCGCATTCCTTTGCCAGATCTTTCAGGGACGGCATCGCTCGTTTGCCTCCTTCCGAAGAACGTTTTACGGGGGATGTTCTCCGTCAAGTCCTTAATCGTTTTCGCAATTTCATGATAGCGTATTTTGTACGAAAAATCAAGCTCAAAAGAATAACTTTCGTTGCTTTTGACTCAATTTTGGCGTTTTGCTCGTTTCTGAAGAACCGAAATTGTGCATCTTGGATGGGTTTCGTTACATTTCGGTTAAAATCAAAAGATTTTCGTTGCAGTTTCGTTATGATTTTCGCCGTATATAATATTACCTATAAATTGTGTTTCAGCGTTTTCGCTTACAGGAAGCACAAAAAGCGTGCTTGAAATAAATTTTCTGAAAATCATGGAAACATACGTATTTATGAAAGATACTTTCAGAATTTTTTTAGAAAATCCTCTTGCTTTTTTGGCCTGCTTGGGCTATGCTAGAAGCAAAGAGAATGCTTTGACCGTCTGCCTTAATCGTTTTCGCAAAAGCGATGCCGCCGGGGCTACCGGCAGCTGATAAGGAGGAAGCATTTATGAAATTCGGCCATTTTGATGACGCACGCAAAGAATATGTCATCACCACTCCGCAAACGCCCCTGCCCTGGATCAACTACCTTGGCAGCGAGGATTTCTTCAGTCTTGTTTCCAACACGGCGGGCGGCTACAGCTTTTACCGCGACGCTCGGATGCGCCGCCTGACCCGCTACCGCTATAACAGTTCCCCGCTGGATATGGACGGCCACCACATTTACATCAAGGATGGCGATACCGTCTGGAACCCCGGCTGGCAGCCACCAAGACAGAGCTGGACAGCTACGCCTGCCGCCACGGTCTGGGCTATACCATTCTGGAGGGTGAGAAGAACGGTGTTTCCGCTGCGCAGGAGCTGTTCGTGCCCACCGGCGATGCCTGTGAGTTGGACCGCCTGACTTTGAAAAATAAGACGGATGCCATAAAAGAGCTGGATGTGTTCAGCTATGTGGAGTTCTGCCTGTGGGATGCCATTGACGACAGCTCCAACTTCCAGCGCAACTTCTCCACCGGCGAGGTGGAGGTGGAGCCGGCCATCATCTACCATAAGACGGAATACCGTGAGCGCCGCAATCACTATGCGGTATTCTGGAGCAATACGCCCGTTACCAGCTTTGATACCACCCGCGATGCCTTCTGCGGTGTGTATGGCGGCCCTGCAGACCCGCAGGCCGTCCGCACCGGGCACTGCTCCGGCAGCATTGCCCACGGCTGGGCACCGGTGGGCGCGCTGCACATCCATGTCACCCTTGCACCGGGTGAGGAAAAGAAGATCCTCTTCGGTCTGGGCTACATCGAGAACCCACAGGAAGAAAAGTTCACGGCTCCCGGTGTTATCAACAAGGAGCGTGCCCATGCCATGATCGCACGCTATGCCACCGATGCACAGGTGGACGCGGCCCGCAAGGCGCTGGCCGACCACTGGGAAGCTCTGCTCTCCACCTACCATCTGGAATCCGGCGAGGAAAAGCTGGACCGTATGGTGAACATCTGGCACCAGTATCAGTGTATGGTCACCTTCAATATGAGCCGCTCGGCCAGCTACTTTGAAAGCGGGACCGGCCGCGGCATGGGCTTCCGCGACAGCTGTCAGGATCTGCTGGGCTTTGTACACATCATTCCGTCCCGCGCACGGGAGCGCATTCTGGATATCGCCGCCACCCAGTTTGAGGATGGCAGCGCCTACCACCAGTACCAGCCCCTGACCAAGAAAGGCAACCGCGATATCGGCACCGGCTTCAACGATGACCCGCTGTGGCTCATTGCCGGCACTGCCGCCTATCTGCGCGAGACCGGCGACTGGTCTATTCTGGACGAGCAGGTGCCCTTTGATAATGATGCCAGCAAGGCACAGAGCCTGATGGAGCATCTGCGCCGCAGCTTCAACTTTACCGTCACCCACCTTGGCCCCCACGGCCTGCCGCTCATTGGCCGCGCCGACTGGAACGACTGCCTGAACCTGAACTGTTTCTCGGAGCACCCGGGCGAGAGCTTCCAGATCACCGGTCCCAGCGAAGGCCTGTGCCGAAGCGTGTTCATTGCGGGCATGTTCGTCAAGTACGGCCACGAGTACGCCGAACTGTGCGACCACCTGAACCTTGCCGATGAAGCCGCTGCGGCCCGCAAGGCCGTGGACGGCGTGGAACAGGCGGCCCTGACTTCTGGCTGGGACGGCGCATGGTTCCGCCGCGCCTACGATGCTTTTGGCAAGCCTGTTGGCAGCAAGGAGTGCACCGAGGGCCAGATCTTCATTGAGCCGCAGGGCATGTGCGTCATGGCTGGCATTGGCAAGGAGACCGGTCAGGCCGCGCAGGCATTGAAGAGCGTAGAAGAACGGCTGGATACCAAGTACGGTGTGGTTCTGCACCAACCTGCATACACCAGTTATCAGCTCAATCTGGCGAAATTTCCAGCTATCCTCCGGGATACAAGGAGAACGCCGGTATCTTCTGCCACAACAATCCGTGGATCAGCTGTGCCGAAGCCGTTCTGGGGCATGGCGACCGGGCCTTTGAGGTGTACCGCAAGACATGCCCGGCCTACATCGAGGATATTTCCGAGATCCACCGCACCGAACCCTATGTTTACAGCCAGATGGTGGCCGGTAAGGATGCCCCCACCTTTGGCGAAGCAAAGAACAGCTGGCTGACCGGCACTGCCGCATGGACCTTCTTCAATGTGAGCCAGTATATCCTTGGCATCCAGCCCACGCTGGACGGCCTGAAGGTAGACCCCTGTATCCCACACACGCTGGGCGGCTTCACCGTTACCCGCCGCTACCGGGGCGCAACCTATCACATTGCAGTGGATAATACCGCTGCAGTCCAGTACGGTGTGAAGAGCGTCGCTGTGGATGGCAAGCCCATTGAGGGCAGCCTGCTGCCGCTGGCACCGGAAGGCGCTGTGGTAGAGGTGCAGGTGACCATGGGATAACCTTTACTGCATTTTCATAATTTCTCCTTTGTGCTATTCTGAAAGAACAGCGGCCTCCGCATTACGACCCTGCTTGGCATCATAATGCGGGGGCTTTTTGTTTGGCAGTTTATTTTGCCGGGAATACTGTTTCTGTTGTATCTGTTTTTTCACAACCTCAGCTTACAACAAAAAATGAGATAGGTAACCCCTTTCGGGGAAGTCTATCTCATTTTTTGTTGGAGCTATTTTGCAACGGCCCCCTACTGCCGCCAGAACACCCCATGCTTATTTCAAAAGCAATCGCTTTTCTGATACTCCAGCATCAGCCCAAGAACGATTTTCAATCCTGTGGGCAAGCTGGCAATGTCCACCCACTCCTGCCGGGTATGCGCCGATCCGCCATCTATCGTACCAATGGTATTGGCCGGGATACCCAGCGACAGCGGGATGTTGCTGTCCGTGGAGTTGGGCGTTTCGTCCGGTTCACGGCCTGTGAAGGTGCGAACAATCTCTTTACTTTTTGCCGTGAATTGACCGAGTCTTTTCTGGTCAACAGGGCCGTTGCCGGGACGGATGCCTAGCAGCTCCACCTCAAAATCGCCGCCTCTGCCATTCCAGTGCGCTACAGCACGACGGAATTTTTCTTCCATCTCTTCCAGACAATCCTGTGCGGTGGAACGGAACTCATACAGCATGGAGGCCTGCTGTGCAATGGAGTTGACCGTTGTGCCGCCCTCGATACGCCCTACATTATAGGTGGTGCGGGAGCGTACCGGCGGTTGGATCTGGTACAGTTCATTCACGAGTCCACACAGCAGTTGAATGGCACTGGGGTCGCCAAAATTTGCATAGGAGTGACCACCGGGCGTTTTACAGGTGATCTTATACCGATAAGAACCCACGGCACTGCTGCAGCAAAGCGGCATATAGATATCAAAAGAATAGAACCCCTGAATACGGGTGCCGTACTTGGCAAACAATGCCTTGGTACCGTCCAGATTGCCCAGACCTTCTTCGCAGGCATTCGCCACCACCAGCACACCATATTCCAGCGCCGTTTGTTTCTGGATCAGATATTTTGCAGCCATCAGCAAGTTGACGAGGTTGGCAGTATCATCGCCGATGCCCGGCGCAAATAGCTTGCCGCCCGCTTCCCGCAAGGGAAGATTTTCTACATCTGGGAACACAATATCCGTGTGGGCGGCAAAAACGACCAGTTCCTCAGTGTCCGGCCCCAGTTTGCAGATCACATTTTTAGCGCTGTCGATGCGGACATTTTCTGCCCCTTGTGCCCGGAGCCAATCCCGGCAGAATGCTGCCCGAAAATCCTCCTTTCGGGTCGGCGCAGGCATCTTTCCCAGTGTGCGCAGCAGTTCCAGCTGTTCGGTGCGGCATTCTTCTGCATAAGCTTCCACCTGCGCTTTTGTCTGTTCGTTCATAAAAACTTTCCCTCCCTGAACACGCCGAAAACCGCAGACAGTTTCCTGCCCGCGGTTCCGGCCTTCATTTAGCCTTCTAAGTCTTCACCATTGGTGGCGATACACTTCTGATACCAGTAAAAACTGTCTTTTCTACTGCGAGCCAGTGTGCCGTGACCGGCATCGTCCTGATCCACATAGATCACGCCATACCGCTTGGACATTTCCATGCTGCCGCAGGAGACCAGATCGATAAAGCCCCACATAGTATAGCCAATCAACTCCACGCCGTCCTTGACAGCTTCCTTCATCTGCTCCACATGGGCTTTGATGTAGTCGATGCGGTAGGGATCATGGATGGAGCCATCAGCCTCTACCTTATCCACAGCACCCAGACCATTCTCGGCAATAAATACGGGCAGCTGGTAGCGGTCGTACACCTGATTCAGGGTGACACGCAACCCCACCGGATCCTTCTGCCAGCCCCACTCGCTGGTTTCCAGATACGGATTCTTGTTGGCCATGATCAGGTTGCCGCTGGTCTTTTCCCAGCCCTGCTCCGTAGTAGACACCTGCGAGAAGTAGTAGGAAAATGCTACGAAATCGATGCTGTTGTTTTTCAGGATCTCAGCATCCCCGGGCTGCCAGTCGATGTGGATGCCTGCTGTTCAAAATACCGTTCCATATAGCAGGGTACTTGCCGCGGGTCATTACATCCAGATAGAACCAGTTGGAATACTGGTCGTCCAGGATCATCTGCATCACATCATCCGGTTTGCAGGTGGCAGTAGGTGGTGAATCGGGCGATCATGCCGCCGATTTTGCTGCCGGGCAGGATCTCGTGCCCCTGCTGAATGGTCAGTGCATTGGCAATGAACTGATGGTGCAGGCACTGGAAGATTGCGTTCTGATAGTCCTCTTCCTGATCTTCGATCAGGCATACACCGTTGTAGGGGTTGAACTTGCCGGCATTGAACTCATTGAAGGGCAGCCAGTAATCCACCCGGTCACCCAAACGCTCGAACAGGGTGCGGGTGTAGCGCACATAGCACTCCACCGTCTTGCGGCTCTTCCAGCCGCCGTACTCTGTTACCAGATGCAGCGGGATATTGTAGTGCAGAATGGTAGCGAATACTTTGATGCCATGGGCATGGCAGGCATCGAACAGATCCATGTAAAACTTCAGCCCTGCCTCGTTGGGCTGTGCATCATCGCCATTGGGGAAGATGCGTGCCCAGCAGATGGAGGTGCGCAGCACCTTGATGCCCAGTTCCGCAAACAGTTCCAGATCTTCCTGCCAGCGGTTATAAAAATCGATACCATGACGGAACGGATAATGCTCCAGATCCTCAAGGTCTGCAAGAGCGGCCTTGAATTTTTCGTCGTTCATGCGGCGGTTGGATTTTTGGGTGCGCTCTTCCTTCGTCCAATTGGGGTCGAAATACCGCAGATCCTGCGTATCTAGCCCTTTGCCATCTTGCAAAAACGCACCTTCTGCCTGAGAGGATGCCATAGCACCGCCCCAGAGAAAGTCTTTCGGAAAACCTGTTTTCATCATGATACGCTCCTCTTTTACTGTTCCTTCTTGTTCATCACAAAGGAGATCACAAAGCCGGATATCCATGCGATTGCCATAACGATCAGCAGCTTAAAGAAGTTGTTGCCGTCATCCACATAGGTGGCGATGCTGGTGATGCCGGGCATGGAAAACGCATAGGTCACAACACCCATCAGCATGGCGCTGGCACCGGCAATGGCACCGCCTGCCATGGCAGCATACAGAGGCTTCTTTTCCGGCAGTGCAATACCGTACAGGGCAGGCTCGGTAATGCCAAGGATGCAGACCAAGCCGGTAGAAATAGCGGCAGAACGCTGCTCACTGGGCTTCTGCTTGAGTGCCCATGCCAGAACAGCACCGGAAACAGCCAGATTGGAGTAGAAGAAGTTGGGCAGCATATAGTCATGACCCAGAACTTCCAGATTCTGCAGCTCTACGGCAGACCAGCCTTGATGCCAAAGATAATGGTAAGCGGAATGATGCCGCAGAACAGCGCACCTGCAAACGGATCAGCGTGGGTGAACAGCCATGCAAAACCACTGGTCATGCCCTTGGCGATCCAGTTGCCCAGAGGAACGGCAAAACCCAGAAACAGCGGTGCAGAGATCAGGAAAGACAGCGCACCGGAAAAGACGATGCGCAGATTTTTGGGCATATGCTTGTCGATGAGATGGAAAATGATGGAGAAGATCCACACCGACAGAATAACCGGGAAGATAGAACTTGTAGTTATAGGCAGGGATATTGATAGGGCCAAAGGCATAACCGGTGATGCCTTCTTTCGGCGAGAGGAAGGTGGAGTACATCAGGATACCGGCAGTCATGATGCCGAAGATCTCCTTGACCTTGAACCGCTTTGCTGCTGCGTAGCCGATGATGAACGGCATAAAGTAGAAGGGTGCATCGCCCACAGCGTTGAGCACGGTGGTGATATCCGACTTGGACGATACCAGACCGATCGCAGTGAGCAGGGAGACAATACCCTTGATCATACCGCCTGCCACAATGGCATACAGACCGGGCGTCACACAGGATGCCAGTGTATTCAGACCCCGGGTGATGATGTTGGGCTTTTTCTCCGGCACATCATCTGTGGCAGGCTCTGCCTCCACAGCACCGCCGGCAGCCACACCGGACATTGCAAGAAACTCTTCGTACACTTCCGGCACGGTAGTGCCGATGACGCACTGGATCTGCCGCTGGATTCTACGACCTTCAGAATGCCGCTGACTTTACTTAATTTATCCATGTCCACTGCGTCACGGTTGACCGGAACGATGCGCAGACGAGTGATGCAGTGAAATACGTTCTTGATATTTTTGCTTCCGCCGACAGCGTCCAGAATTTCTGTACAAAGCTGCGTATATTCAGATTTCGTTGTACTCATGAAAAGTCCTCCTTGTGCGGGGCACCGCAGTTTTATTCTGGCTGCTGTCGCTTGGATGTTCCAATGCGTGCAGCCTGCATTCGTTCTTTCTCTTGCCGGCATCCTTATCATACCGGATTTCGACAAAGTTTTCAATTTCCACAAAAAAGGACTTAACTTACCAAACTTAATATGATATGCTTGCTTTGAGGTGATACCATGACCAATCAACAGCTGGAAACATTTCTATTTCAGTACACCGAATCGGAGCAGCGGCATCTCCGCGAACAGCCACCGCAGCTTTCGCCCCGCTATCGCAATATCCCCAAAGTGGTCTATAACGGGCGGGAGATGTACCAGTCAATTTCGGAAGCCTTTTGAAAAATCGTTCGGTTTGTGTCAATAAGGAATCCCGTTTTACCGTCATTCCAGAGCATATCCACTCGGTGATTGAATTTTTGTATGTGTATTCCGGACACTGCACCCAGATAATCAACGGTCAGAGCATACAGATGGCGCAAGGCGATATCTGTATGCTGGATACTCATGTCCCCCACAGCATCCAGCCCCTGGGCAAAAACGATATCGTCATTACGATTGAGATGAAAAAGGAATATCTGACACAGGCTTTTTGCAGCGTCTGGGCAACAACGGTATCATCAACGGTTTTTTGATCAACGCCCTTTCTTCGGAGGCGGCTCACGACCAATATCTATTGTTCCACAACCGGGAGGAGACGCCGATCCATGCGGTCATTCAAAGCATTCTCTGCGAATCCTATGACCCGCAAATTTGCGGCGACAAAATGATCGATGCCTATATGATCGTGCTGTTCTGCAAAATTCTTCGACAGTACCGCAGTCAGAGCTTTTCGCCAAAGGCCAAAAGCCAGTGGAAGATCGTGGATATTCTGGATTATCTGGAAGCAAACTATCTAACCGTCACCTTGCAGAGCACCGCCGACCATTTTGGTTTCCATCCCAATTATCTCAGTGCTTTCATCAAAAGGGAAACCGGGCGCACCTTCAAAGAACTGGTTATCCTGCAAAAAATGTGCCAGGCCTGCTTTTATCTGACGAATACAGATTTCCCCATCTACGAAATCGCACAAAAGGTCGGCTATGACAATCTTGGTTTTTTCTACCGGAAGTTCACTGAGCTTTATCATATGACGCCACAGGAATTCCGGGAGAGGAAGGCTTACGCATAAGATTGGATAATCGTTCAATTTTCCGAAGAATACAAAAAATCCGAACCCTTCTCCTATCGAGAAAAGGTTCGGATTTTCTATTTTAGCGGCAGGCCTCCCGATAGACATTCCTACGGGTTGGGAACCGCGGCGGAATCTGGCGGTCAGGGCCTTACGGGTTGCGTTTGCTGATTTTTCTACAACCCCTTGGCAGGGCTTTGAAAAATCAGAACGCGGCCCCAACAACTCCTCCCTGTTTCAGCCGCTGGCTGCGGTCGTCGTCGTTGCTGTTCAAGTCCTCTTCCGCACCGAAAAAGAAAAACCAGTACACATTGTGTACTGGTTTTTCTTGGTGCGGATAAGAGGACTTGAACCTCCACCGAGTTGCCCCGATTAGAACCTGAATCTAACGCGTCTGCCAATTCCGCCATATCCGCATATTCTGTTTTGTTTGCGAGCTGTGTTACTCGGAACGATAGTTATTATACCAGATATGGCAGAAATTGTCAAGCATTATTTTTATTTTTTCTCGACAAAATTTTGCTTGAATTGATGCATTCTGAATGGCAACTGCAGGGCGAAATTTTTGCCAAAGTGTGATACAATAAACAGGACGCG
>ENA-OQEB01000884-OQEB01000884.1-human-gut-metagenome-genome-assembly--contig:-NODE-884-length-11722-cov-1.595688_pt1 | contig 11722 bp, 8 predicted proteins | sample MGYA00242787_ERZ504619 | MGnify/ENA primary metagenome ERZ504619 (study PRJEB26092, sample SAMD00036317) | human gut metagenome | host: Homo sapiens | study: EMG produced TPA metagenomics assembly of... | reverse complement strand
CGAAAATATGATTACCTTTTCTTTGTTATCTTACTCATGATATCAAGATTTTTTTGTTTGTCTTAGTGAGCTGTATTTAAAGCGGAACCCGCCTTGAACCATTTAATTTGTAAATCATTATACGTATGGTTAACCGGGAATGATTCTTGCGTACCATCCGCATGAAGAAGAACGGCCGTCAACGGTTTGCCCGGCTGAAAATCTTTCAATCCGATGATCGAGATATGGTCATTCTCGCGGATCTTGCTGTAATCCTCCTTATTGGCAAAAGTCAGTGCTAACATTCCTTGTTTCTTCAAGTTTGTCTCGTGGATACGGGCGAAACTCTTGGCTAGGATCACTTTTACATTTAGGAAGCGGGGCTCCATGGCTGCATGTTCCCGGGAAGAGCCTTCACCGTAGTTTTCTTCCGCTACGACGATCGAGGAAATACTATTTGCCTTGTATTGTTTCGCTACGGCAGAAACTGCTTCATATTCATTGTTCAGTTGATTCAATACAGAGTTTGTCTTCCCGTTGAAAGCGTTTACGGCTCCCATCAACATATTATCCGATATATTTTCCAAATGCCCACGGAAACGTAACCATGGACCGGCCATCGAGATATGATCCGTCGTACATTTACCTTCAGCCTTGATAAGAAGGGGCATATCCGTGAAATCCTCTCCATTCCAAGGAGCGAAAGGCTTTAATGCTTGTAGGCGGTTGGATTCCGGATCGATGTTCACCACTACGTTCTTACCCGTAGGTGCCAGATAGCCGTTATCCTTTACCTCGAAACCTTTCGGCGGAAAATCCGAGCCTTTCGGTTCTTTCAGTTTCACAACCTTACCATCCTCTGTCTTCAAGGTATCGGTCAAAGGATTGAAACATAGATCACCTGCGATGGTCAAGGCCAGTGTCAGTTCCGGAGAAGCGACAAAAGCATGTGTATTCGGATTACCGTCCGCACGTTTAGCGAAGTTACGATTGAATGAAGTAACGATCGAATTCTTACGGGTATTATCATCCGTATGACGTTTCCATTGTCCGATACAAGGACCACAGGCATTCGCCATAATGGTTGCGCCAATCCGTTCAAAATCACCGATAATACCATCTCTTTCTGCCGTATAACGGATTTGCTCGGAACCCGTTGATGATCAAGGGTGCCGCTACCGGTATTTTATCCTCATAAGCTTGGCGAGCAATAGATGCCGCACGGCTTAGATCTTGATAAGAAGAGTTGGTACAGGAACCGATTAATCCGACCTCCATCTTTCGGGGATAGCCATTCGCTTTTACTTTTGCGGCAAACTCCGAGATAGGCGTAGCTGCATCCGGCGTGAACGGACCGTTGATATGCGGCTCCAATTCGGAAAGGTTAATAACGATTACACGATCGTAAAACTTATCTGGCTCGGCACGAACGTCCATATCCGCTTCCAGATATTCACCGATAGCTTCGGCCCAGCTCGCTACCTCGTCACGTCCCGTGGCACGAAGATATTGAGCCATTGTATTATCGAATGGGAATAAAGAAGTAGTCGCTCCTACCTCGGCACCCATATTACAGATCGTAGCTTTTCCGGTCGCTGAGATGGAGGCGGTGCCCGGACCGAAATATTCGATGATAGCGTTCGTTCCACCTTTTACGGTTAAGATGCCCGCTAGCTTAAGAATCACGTCCTTCGGCGAGGCCCAACCATTCAAACTACCAGTTAACTTAACACCAATTAGTTTCGGCATCTTCAGTTCCCATTCCATTCCGGTCATGACATCCACGGCGTCGGCTCCTCCTACTCCGATAGCGACCATTCCAAGTCCTCCGGCATTCGGGGTATGTGAATCAGTTCCTACCATCATACCGCCGGGAAACGCATAATTTTCCAATACCACTTGATGGATAATGCCTGCTCCGGGTTTCCAAAAACCGATTCCATATTTATCGGAGACCGATTTCAAGAAATCATAGACCTCGCTATTGCTTTTGGTAGCCGTATCGATATCCGTCTTGGCTCCCATATTCGCTTGGATCAAATGGTCGCAATGCACGGTAGCCGGTACTGCGGATTTTTCTTTTCCGGCGTTCATGAATTGTAAAAGCGCCATCTGAGCGGTGGCATCTTGCATAGCCACACGGTCGGGACGGAAATTCACATAATCCTCACCTCTTTTGAAAAGGCGAGTCGAGTTTTCATCGTATAGATGCGCATATAAGATTTTCTCGGCCAAGGTCATCGGGCGACCACCGATACGTTCGCGGGCTGTGTCCACTCTTCTGGGGAAATTCGCATAGAAATTTCTAAGCATGTCAATGTCGTACACCATATTCATATTCGTTTTTTATTGTAAGCCTTTTCGCAAATATATTTATCTATAACCAGCTAAAATGTAATAAATAAGACATCTGCCAATGAGTCTTTGTTTTTATTATCAACAAATATATAATATAATGAAATACAATTTGTTCGATAATTTCTATGAGGTTATAGAGGTTATTTATAATTTCCCGGATAACTTAGAAAAACGGGCTAATCGCACGTTTATTAATAAAACGTACCATTAGCCCGTTTTGTTCAAGCCTTGGAGCTGTTTTTTCTACTTATCGAGACTTTCTTTCCATCTTTGGGCATAACTATGCAAAATAGATGCGATACCCTTTCCGATCCGGACATAATCTTCCCGTTTAAGGTTGGCTAAAGATGTGCGGATAGACCACTCGGGAGCATCAAAACCTCCTCCGTTCAGTAAAACCAAGGAAGTTTCCTGTGCCAGACGGAAAACGACATCCAGAGGTTCGTAATTCTTTTTTAGATATTCCACGAAATCATCCCCATAGAATTTCTTAGCCCAGACAAGCATATCGATCTCACTATAATATCCCGCACGCAAAGGGTCGTCTAATAAGGTGAATCCGGTGCTTTCCCACAATGTGTGTAAACGCTCGTGGATCATATCCTGCATCCTTTTCTTATAGGTATTTTCCGCATCTAATAGAGCGAAAGACGCAAACAGAGACATTTGTGTTTGTTGTGGCAAGGAAAGACCGGCCGTATGATTCAAGGCTACTTGACGGCTATCGGCTACCATACGATCAATAAAGCGGATATCCTCGGGATGTAAGGATAGACTGCTATATCGTTTTTTTAGAAGCTCCTGTTTATCTCTTGGCAATTCACGGATCATCCGGTCGTAAATATTATCTTGATGTAAAGCGATTATCGCCAATCTCCATCCGGTTGCCCCGAAATATTTGGAGAAAGAATAGACACATAACGTATTCTTTGGTAATTCGGCCATCATCGAGCGAAAATGCGGAATAAATGTTGCATACACGTCATCCGTAATAATCATAAGGTTGGGATTGTCGTTCCGTACGATCTCAACGATCCTATTCATCAATGCTTTTGTCAATCCGTATGAAGGCGGGTTGCTCGGGTTTGTTATGAAAGCGGCTTTCACGCTAGGATCTTTTAGGACATCTAAATCCTTTTCTTGATATTGCCACGTGTGATAGCCGTCTTTTGTCATCTTCAAAGCTTTTATCTCTATGACATTAAAAAGATAACGGGCCTGTTCCGGAATCTCTATATAAGGAGTGAATACCGGAGCGAAAAGGACGATCTTGTCTCCCTTATTCAACAAGAAATTCTGCTGCAAGGAATCGAAGATGTAACACATGGCGGCAGTTCCGCCTTCGGTAGCGAAAAGGTCGAATACTCCCTCGGGGGCCGGTTGTCACATAATTCTTGGTCTAAATAATCCCGCACGAGCATTTCCGTATATTTCAAGATACGATCGGGAACCGGATATTGATCACCAATGACACCTTCCGCCCATTCATATACAAGCTCATTCTCATCTACACCTTTTTCCGTGACCAGATATTCATAGGTACCTTCAATAAAGTAGCGCCGGGAGATTGCGCATGTTTCTTTAGAAACTGTACGAAGCGAGACGCGATCCTTTTGCGGTTGGGAACCCTGCGGCTCCGGCCATCTCATCTGCCAATTCGGTTTCCCGCTGGCATTCCTCCAAGCGAACTGCCCTAATAGGAAGAATGCCTCCCGTGGAACCGTACTGATCCAGTTTGGATTTCCCCTTCCTGCGTTCAGCATGATGTGCGTACTTTTACGAGCGCTCTCATCCGCTAACTCTATCAAGATGTTCTTTAGCTCGAAAGGGCTAATCTCCGACATCTTTTTCTCATATTCTCTCGTGACATGTATTTTCTTCTTGTCCATACATTATATATATTACATGATTAGCACAATAACGACACCCCAGATGATTAATAAAGTATTACCCACCGCATAGGTAACGGTATAGCCTAAGGCTGGAGTCTCACTTCCTACGGCATCTTCCACCGCTCCTAATGCGGCAGTTGTCGTACGTGAACCCGCCGTACAACCTAAAGTAATAGCCGGGTGGAACTTAAAAACGTAACGTCCCATCAGAATACCGATGATAAGCGGGATAGATGTCGCTAAAGCACCGATAATAAATAAACTTATACCGACTTCCTTCAATCCGGTCACGAAACTGGGACCCGCCGTGATACCGACTACGGCGATAAACATATTCAATCCCAAATTATTTAATATCCAGACGGAAGGCTCCGGAATACGCCCGAAGGTCGGATGCTTAGAACGAAGCCATCCAAAGACGAGCCCGGCTATCAAAGCACCTCCACTCGTACTTAGGCTAATCGGGACACCCCCGAAATGAATCGCGAGCGAACCTAAAATTCCCCCTAAGAAAATACCGATACCCACGAAAATCAAATCGGTCTGATTGGTTGGGCGATCGGGATATCCTAAAGCCGTCGCCGCTTTATTTACCTCTGATTTCATGCCTACCAATTCCAGCATATCACCGGAATCTATCACCGTAGCGGCCAAGACCGGGATATTGATACCCGCACGCCTTACGGACTTGATGCTAACACCATGCATGAACGATTGATTGCGTAAATAGCAGATCTTTTTCCCCACGTATTCCTTATGGATCACTAGTACGGGTAACGTCTCTGCCGGAAAATCAAGCAATTCAATGTCATTGACCTCGTCGCCAATCCAGTTCTCCTCTCCGATCACGAATTCCCGGCGACCGCTTAGGACAACCTCATTTCCGGTATGTAAAACCAAATCCGGTTTAACATCGGTTACTACATTATTAATACGGACACGCTCCACGAACAAATGCCGTCCTAATTGGTCCAGATATTCCTCCAACTGCTTTACGCTTTTACCCTCCTTGAACCATTCATTACTAATCTTATAGGCCCGGAAAGTTACCGGACGGGCGGCAGGCATAAAGCCCGGTTGCTCGCTCTCGTCGTTATTTCCCATTTTAGCCTCTAGCTCTTTACAGGCTTTTTTTCACGTAGTCGAGTCCTCCTAAAAGACGTGGCCCGATATCACTCACTAACCATGCGGATCCTGCCGTACCGAAAATATAAGTTACCGCATAGGCCACGGGCATCACGTTGACCATAGCGCTTTTATCCGTATCGCTAATATTCATCTGTCCGATCGTATCTTCGGCAACTCCTAATACTGCCGACATCGTCTGGGAGCCCGCCAATAATCCTGCGGCCTCGCCTGCGTTATATCCCATAAGTTTCGCCAGTAAAAAAGGAGCGATCAAGCAAAACACACACATGACGGCGGCGAAAAGCATTTGAGGAAGACCTTCCTTTTTCAATCCCCGGAAGAACTGTGGCCCAACACTATATCCTACAGCGAAGAGGAACATCAAGAAAAAGACGGACTTTAACGGTCCGCTTATATCGATTTTTAATTGCCCGATCAATACACCGACCAATAATACGCTGGTAACCGTTCCCAGCGTGAACTTCTTTATCTTAAACTTGCCAATCCAGAAACCGAGAGCTAAGGTTATGAAAATAGCTAGCTCCGGATAATGTTGAAGTAAATTAGTTATCCATTCCATATCTATTTATTTAATGTTAAACAAAAAAGATGCTATTGAAACAGGGATTCTTTGAAAGATGTTGTTACTTTTCGGGATTATTTATATAAATTTGCGACCGCTTAGGTGATAGAGTTTGTCTACCGACAATTCTATAAAAGGGAATCCGGTTAGAATCCGGAACAGTGCCCGCTACTGTGAAGCTCTTGAAAAGGAAAGCGTTCTGCTATGCCACTGTCTTAAGAAAGATGGGAAGGTTGCTTTCCGAGCCAGTCAGGAAACCTGCCAAGCGAAGTAATGATTAATTCCTCCCGGGGTTAGGAGTAATTAAGAGGATAGAAATATCACCTATATCTAAAAGATGTTGGAGACGGAATAATACGTTGTCTCCGTGGGATTGATATGTAATCTAATTATTAATATATTCATATGATGAGGAAACACTTACTATCTTTCTTCCTGCTGGTCATCAGCCTAGTTTGTCGTGCGCACGATGGCGAGAATTTTGTAGCATCCGATTTATTCGCCTCTTTACAACCGGGCGATAAGGCCGCTTTATTGATGGTACATTTTGGAACAACCCATGATGATACCCGTGCCTTGACAATCGACGCGATCAATCAAAAAGCGAAAGAAGCTTTCAAAGATGTTGAGTTGCGTGAGGCATGGACTTCTCGCATTGTAATGCGCCGCTTAAAAGCTCGTGGCGTAGAGAAACTGAACCCGATCGAGGCCTTGGAAAAATTAAAGACTGATGGTTATACACATGTCTTGATCCAATCCACGAATATAATCGAAGGTATCGAGATGGAATCCTTACGTAAGGATGTTGCCACCATGAAATCTTCTTTCAAGGAGATTCGTATCGGTAATCCTTTATTGTATACACCGGAGGATTATGAGGCGGTAATCGCCGCTATCATAAAAAATGGGGCGAAAGAAGGCGCTACTTTATTGGTAGGCCATGGCACTTATACACCGGCGACGGCCCAATATGCTATGTTGGATTATATGTTGAAGGAGAAGGGATTCAAGGATTATTCCGTAGGAACCATCGAGGGCTATCCTACTTTTGATACGATGGTAGCCCAAGTAAAGGCCAATGGAACGAAGAAAGTCTTGTTGATGCCATTTATGTTTGTTGCCGGAGACCATGCGAAAAACGATATCGCCGGTGATTGGAAAGAGGAATTGGAAAAGAAAGGCTACGAGGTAAGCGTATTTATGGAAGGTCTGGGACAGAATCCGGATATCCAGAAGATCTTCATCGAACATGCCCGTTTCATGGCTAAACATAAGATGATCGATATCGTTGATAAGAAGAAAGCTTATGCGGTAGAGAAGGACTAAAAAAGTTCACTACACAATGTTTTTTATTCCTTTCGGAAGAAAAAGTAATTCCTTCCGAAAGAAACTAAATTTTCATTCGAAGGAAAATGGAATTTCTTTCGAAAGGGATTTCACATGCATACAATAAACAGTTATAATGCTAAATATATGAAAAGAGTTTTGACAATCTTACCGTTGACAGCCTTATGTATCAGTACGATGCAGGCACAACACAAGAATGAGTACACGAATTTCGCCGATACGACATTCAATATTCAAGAAGTCGTAGCGACCGCCGCACGCAAGCCACGTCCACAAATCACGAAGTTGGACGTACCTATGAAATATCTTCCTATTTCAATTAATAGCATTACGGCGAGTAGTTTGGAGTTGCGAGGTATCCGTAATATCCAAGATGCGGTACGCTTTATGCCGGGCGTACGATTCCAAACATCTTATGGCGCATTTCAACAATTGTCGATCCGTGGTTTCGATCATTCTATCATGATGATAGACGGTATCCGCGATGAACGTTCGGCAATAAACAACTCTTATCCCGTACCCGATCTATCCTGTATCGAGTCTATTGAATTATTAAAGGGACCGGCTTCTGTACTTTACGGACATTCAGCGTAGGTGGAACCTTGAATATCGTTCGTAAATCCCCGTCAGAGAAACAGAGCGTTAACGCCCGATTGGCCTATGGTAGTTACGAGAATAAAGAGGCGACGCTTGGCATGGGCGGTAAATTGGTCGGTCCGGTCAATTATTACGCCAATGTCAACTTTTCCGATCAAGAGGGCTGGCGTGATAATGGCAACCGTCGCTTTTCCGGTTATCTGGCATTGCAAGCTAAAATGACGGAACGTGACCTATTAGATGTTCGTGGAGGTTTTAACCGCGACTTCTATGGAACGGAGATTGGTCTTCCCGATTTAATGGCAAATGATGTATATAATGCGCAAACAGGACAGTTATATCTCCATAAAAATGATATGCTACCGGGACTTGACCGTGAGGCTCGCTACAATAACGAGTCCGACTTTATGAAGAATCACGCTTGGAACATATCGACGCAGTACACACATACTTTTTGGAACAGTGCGAAACTAACAGATCGCCTTTCTTACAATAACGACGATATCAACTATTTTGGGACGGAAGCCCTCGACTATCTCGAAAGTGATGATCCGATCTATGATCATTATTATATGAAAAATGGCCAGAAAAAATATATCTGTTTGGACAGTGTATATCTTTCTTTCCCGCTTCGCTTCTCCCATATAGCCAAGACGGTAGCCAATACGCTCGAGCTAAGCGGTAAATTCAGGACGGGTGAGATAAAGCATACGTATATGGGAGGTTACTCTTTCGTCGCCTTGAATCGTACCAGCTATTCGGGATATAATTTAGGAGATGATGTTCAGGGTCCCGGCCTTTATTCGCATGTACCGTTTATGATCCGCATAGCATGGGATATATGACCAGTAAATTCTCGAAAGCAACGGTTACGCATCATTATTCCAACAGCCTTTATCTTCAAGATATGGTTGAGTTCAACGAGCAATGGAAGGTATTAGCCGCTCTACGTTACGACTTTTTCCGTTATATGTCCGCCAGCGCTACAACTCCTACCGGACGACGTGAGTATGAGGAACATTCAAGCTTCAATATGATAAAGAATAAGGCGTTGACTTATCGTTTCGGAGCGGTCTATCTGCCCCATCCGAATACATCCATTTATGCTTCTTTCGCTTCTTTCTTCAAACCGATCCGTACGTTCTATCAAGATAATGTCGTTTATGTAGGAGGTGATGGAAATCGTTTCGAGCCTGCTCGCAATGAGGAAGTATTTAAGCCGGAGAAAGGATACCAAGCGAGGTGGGGCTTAAATATCAATTGAACAATATATTAAGCGCCAATGCCAGCTTGTTCTATATCCGGAAGATGAACAGTACGGCTACGTTGACCAACAACTATCAAGTGGAGGAAAACGGCGAGACTACCACGATGAGCGTAATCGGACAGGTGGGTGTACAAGATTCCAAGGGTTTTGATTTTGATGTCACTCTTTCTCCGGTAAGCACCTTAGCGCTGACGATCGGTTATGGATTGAACGACTCCAAGATCCGGGAGATGAAAGAAATAAAGGATCCGGAATTGATCGAGGCTATCTATGGCAATAACCCGGATGAGACAAAGCAACAATTGAATAGCCAAGAAGGAAACTGGCAGAGCAACGTACCGAACCAGACTTTCTACGCATACGGCAGTTATACCATCCCTCGGGGTGTCTTGAAGAATCTGGAATTTCACTTGAGTAGCAGTTATACCGGTAAAGTATACCGTAATACATCTAACAACTCTTGGTTCGATCCGTATTGGGTAACCGATTTCGGTATGTCTTATTTGTTGAACAACAATATTCACCTTACATTCAACTTGAATAACTTGTTTGACAACAATTATTATAACCAAGCGCTCGGACAACAGATGGTGCCAAGCATGCCTCGTAATTTCCAAGTGGCTATCTCCTATACATTATAATATATAGAACATACGCTCATGAATCTATTGACAAAGATCATGCAATTTATACACAGGATACTGGGCACGGCACTCAGTATCCTGTTCCTCGTTTGGTTCCTATCGGGATTGGTAATGATCTACCATACGTTCCCGCGAGCGGACCGGGCCGATAAACGGGCGAAGATGGATATTCTCTCTCCGGAGAATCTTCCTTCGTTAGACCAGATAGAGAAACGTTTACCGCAGAACGAGCGGATAAACCATGTTACCTTAAACAGCTATTTGGGACAAACTGTTTTTCATCTCCGGACGGAGAAAGGGAGCTATGATATTCCTGCCGACTCGACGGAAAGATTACCCGTAATCGACTGGAATCATATCCAACGTGTGGCATCACTATGGAATACCTCTTCCATAGCGAAGGTAGATTCCTTGTACACCTTGGACCAATGGATTCCATTCGGTCGTTTAAAAGAGGAATTTCCGATCTATAAATTCCATTTCGCCGATCCGGAACGACATGAATTATACATATCCTCTAAATCCGGGGAGGTTTTGCAATATACGGATAAAAACAGTCGTTTCTGGGCTTGGCTCGGGGCGATCCCTCATTGGGTCTATTTCACTTCCTTGCGGCAAGACGCTGAATTATGGATAAAGGTAGTTGTCTGGTTATCCGGAATCGGGTGCGTTATGTGTATCGCCGGGATCTATTTAGGAATACGGGATTTCCGGTTAGCGAGGAGACGTCATTTGATTTCCCCTTATAAGAAGTTCTGGTATAAATGGCATCATATTCTTGGGGTGTTATTCGGTTTATTCGTCCTCACCTTCTGCTTTAGTGGTATGATGTCTTTGGCTCGTGTACAGGATTGGGGGTTGAAAGCCAAGCTCGATATAAACCCGGTTCAAGAACTGCGGAAGATGGCTCCTTCCCCACTCGATTATCCGTTGGATTACAGGGCGGTCGTACAAGCCTATCCCGGCCAGATCCGTCAATTGGAATGGAGTAGTTTTGGTGATATACCCTTTTACATCGTACAAACAGACACGAAGGATATTGTCGTGAACGCAAATAAGAGTGACGGGATATCTTTATTGAACCTGCGACCGGAAGAAATCCGTTCCGTATTGTCTCAGATACATGGTATCGGGACCACGGCTGATATCAAACTGTTGGATGCTTATGATACGTATTATATCTCACGAAAAAGGAATTTAGAACTCCCGGTCTGGAAAGTATCTATTCAAGACGTGGATAATAGTTGTTATTACATTAATCCCCGTAATGGACAATACCGTTATGTAAATACGCCGTCTCGTTGGAACCATTGGATGTATCCGGCATTGCATAGCTTGAATCTGAAATTCTTGGTAGATCATCCGGTCTTATGGAATATCGTGATGTGGGGAACCATGTTGGGTAGGCACGTTCGTTTCCTTATCCGGTGTATGGCTTGCGATAAAATATATCAGGCGAAAAGCGAGAAGAAAGAAGTAAAGCCTGTATATTTGTATTATATTTATTGAGAACATTGTATTATAAAATAGATTTGAATGAATAAAGGCAAGATTATAGTCGCCGGAATCGGCCCCGGTAGCGAGGCCGATATAACGCCTGCGGTTTTGGCCGCTATCCAAAGCTCGGATGTCATCATAGGATATAAATATTATTTCCGTTTTATCACCCACTTGCTTCGTGAGGGAACGGAATGTATAGATACAGGTATGAAACGTGAGCAAGCTCGTGCCGAGCAAGCTTTCGCTTATGCGAACGAGGGAAAGACGGTTTGCGTGATCAGTTCCGGTGACGCCGGTATTTATGGCATGACTCCTCTGATTTATGAGATGAAGAAAGAATCCGGAAGCGAGATCGAGATCGAGTCGTATCCGGGCATCAGCGCTTTCCAGAAAGCATGCGTCCTTCGCTTGGCGCTCCTATCGGACA
>ENA-OQEB01000883-OQEB01000883.1-human-gut-metagenome-genome-assembly--contig:-NODE-883-length-11723-cov-1.792860_pt1 | contig 11723 bp, 17 predicted proteins | sample MGYA00242787_ERZ504619 | MGnify/ENA primary metagenome ERZ504619 (study PRJEB26092, sample SAMD00036317) | human gut metagenome | host: Homo sapiens | study: EMG produced TPA metagenomics assembly of... | reverse complement strand
TCTTTGACAATTCTCTGCGGATTATATTCGTCCATAATCAAGTCATGGGCAACCCTCTTATCGCCGAGTCCCCTTTTTATAACCTCTTTTGTACGAAGCTCCATCTCGTCAAGAACTCTTCTTTTGAACACAAAATTAGTTTTCTCATTGGAGAATGAGCTCATAGCTTTTTCAATGTGATCACTGTAATCGTAGTATTTCTCCATCGTTTTTTCCTTTACTGTTTTATAATGTCATTATATCAAAGTGCATTATAAGCCGTCAATAAAATTCAATAAAAAAGAGATGATTTTCATCATCTCTGAAAGGTTATTTTTCTATCAGGCAAACGCAATGAGCCGCAATACCCTGCTTTGCTCCCGTAAAGCCCAAGCCCTCTTCGGTAGTGGCTTTAACGCTGACAAAATCCACATCCAAATCAAGCGCTTCGGCAATGTTCTCACGCATTTTTACTATATGCGGTGCAAGCTTCGGCGCCTGTGCCAAAACGGTTGCGTCAAGATTGACAATATGATAACCGTTTTCCTTCAAAAGCTCATATACGCATTTCAGCAATTTAAGGCTGTCCGCATTTTTATATTTTTCGTCCGTATCGGGAAAATGCTTTCCTATATCGCCGTATGCCGCAGCACCCAAAAGCGCATCGGAAACAGCATGCAAAAGCACATCGGCGTCCGAATGTCCCAAAAGACCTATTCCGTTATTTTCAATTTCGACTCCGCCAAAATGAGCTTTCTGCCCTCAACCAGCTTATGAACGTCATAGCCGTGCCCTATTCTAATCATAGCTGTTCCCTCCTATATAAAATCGCCTGTGCAATATCGGTGTCCTCGGGCGTTGTGATTTTAATATTTTCATAACTGCCCTCGACCATTTTAACCTCTGTTCCGTATTCCTCCAAAAGCTTACAATCATCCGTAAACATCTCGGAATTTAACACATTGTCAATCGCAGACAGATAAAGACGTCGCTCAAACACCTGCGGAGTATGTACCGCCCAAAGATAATTTCTGTCGGGCGTGCGGTTATAAAGCCGTTTTCGTTTACAACCTTAACCGTGTCCTTTACTCTGACGCCTGTTGCCGCAGCACCTGTCGAAAATGCCTCACGAACGGTATCCTCGATTATTTTTTCGGTTACAAGCGGTCTTGCGCCGTCGTGAATGGCAAAGTATTCCGAAAGCGGAGAACTGCGCCGTATAGCATTAAAAACGCTTTCCTGACGTGTTTTTCCGCCCTTGACTATATCGGTTACCTTTAAGACCTTGTACTCCTTTATCATAGCGAACATTTTAGGAATGTCCTCCTCCCTCGCCGCAACTATGATTTCGTCAACCATATCGCTTTGAGAGAATGCCAAAAGAGTCCTTATAAGCACAGGGACGCCGTCAATAAGCAAAAACTGCTTATTGACGCCGCCCATTCTTGTTGAGTTACCTGCCGCAACAATAACCGCCGTTACAAACGGCTTTGCTTTGGCAAATTCTTTGTTCTGTTCTAAAAAGCTCATATTATCACCGTTAAAAAATTATATGAATAATTTTCCCCTGTGATAACAGTTTACATCATTTTTTCGATTGTTGCAAGCTTTATGCAAAGACAAAGCACTTCTGCCGCCTTGCCAATGTCCGTTACACTCGGGAATGTCGGTGCGATACGAATGTTTTTATCCTCGGGGTCTTTGCCGTAGGGGTATGTTGCACCAACGCTTGTAAGCACAACGCCGAGCGACTTGCAAAGCTCGCCGACTCTCATTGCGCTGCACTGCTGAGTGTCAAGCTGATGAAATAACCGCCGTTCGGCTTTGTCCAGGAAGCAAGACCCGTACCTGCAAGCTCCTTTTCAAAGGTATCGATAACAACATTGAACTTAGGCTCGATAAGAGCTGCATGCTTTTTCATATGAGCCTTAATTCCGTCGAGGTTTTTGAAATATTTAGCATGTCTTAACTGATTAAGCTTATCGTGACCTATCATCTGAGTGTTAAATCTCTTTTTAATCATCTGAATATTCTTATCGGAAGCCGCAAGACAAGATACACCTGCACCGGGGAAGCTTATTTTTGATGTAGAAGTAAATTCTATGAAATAATCCTCTGTGCCGAATTCCTTGCAAGCCTCAAAGATATTGAGAACCTTGTCGGGGTTTTCCAAGAAATCGTGAACTATATATGCGTTATCCCAAATAACTCTGAAATCCTTTGCGGCAGGCTTCAAAGCAGCCAACGCACGGACTTTTTCATCAGAATATGTTACGCCTGTCGGGTTTGAATACTTCGGTACGCAGAACATACCCTTAACGCTTCTGTCCTTAACAAGCTCTGCTATCTTCTCAACGTCGGGACCGTCTGAAAGCATGGGAACGTTTATCATTTTAATTCCGTAATATTCGCAAATTCCGAAGTGTCTGTCATAACCGGGAACATTGCAAATAAACTTAATGTCGCCCTGCTGACTCCACGCTTGTCGCCTGCTCCTGTGAGCATACACTGTGTAATATAATCAAACATAAGAGTAAGCGAAGATGTACCGCCGAGAATAATATTATCACTGTCAACCTCAAGCATCTCCGCAAAAAGTCTCTTGCACTCGGGAATACCGTCAAGAACACCGTAGTTTCTGCAATCCAAGCCGCTTTCACTCTTACAATCGCATACGCCGATAACCTCTTTAAGCATATCCATTGTCAAATCAAGCTGTTCGCCGGCAGGCTTTCCTCTTGACATATCAAGCTTCAGATTTTGTGCCTTGAGCTCTTCATACTGTTTTTTTAATTCATTGAATTCAGCCGCCAGTTCCGGCTTGCTCATCTGAGAATATTGCATAAATTCACACCTCGAAATTTATTTTTATATTAAATCAAATAGTATTTTAATACATTATATTAAAATATGCAATATTGTTTTTCATTTCTTGCAAAAATTCTCAAAAAAAGACAAGCAACCGTAAAAGTTGCTTGTCTTTTAGTACAATTTACCTAATAAAATTACTTTTCTTCAGCTACGGGCTCGCTTACCGTGTTAGCTCTCAATCTGCGGAATTCAAGTTCTTTTTGAATTTTCTCTTTCTTTTCGCCTGTGTAATCGTTGAAGAACATCGGAATCATTGTAAGAGCAAATCCGATTGCAGGCAAAATGGTAATCATAAAGAAAAGACCTGTTTTTGTCTTTTCGGACTGAACCTGAATAATACCGTCGATAGGAGCCTGAAACTCGCTGACTTTAAGAACAACGCTGACAGCATAAGTTGCAAGACCTGCCGAAACCTTGCTCAAAAGTGTTTGGAAAGCGAAGCAAACGCCGTCTGCTCTCTCGCCCGTTTTCCATTCGATATAGTCAACACTGTCTGCGATAAGCGCATATGTAATAACGTTGTAAATACCAAGCGGAACACCCATAAACACAAGGCAAAGAAGTACAAGATAAATGTTGTTGCAGCCGATAAACCAAAAAGCAACGTGAGAAATTATGCCGAATATCGACGAGCCGATATAAATTGCTTTAAGTGAGAAGCGTTTTCTCAATGCAGGCATAATTATCATTGCGGGAACCATTCCTATACCGACCGCAACTGTGAGTGAGGTCATTTTGAAGCCGTTGGGGATAATTCCGTAATTGTCAACGCCGATAAGATAATAATGGATATATGTAGCGCAAACATTTGCCATTACCATCGTCGAGCCGAGAACAGCCGAGAGGATAACGATAATAAGCACCTTGTTTTTACCGATAAGACGGAAGTTTTCCTTAAAGCTTCTTGTGTCCTGTCTCTCCTCGTGCACTCTTTCCTTTGCCGTAAAGAAAGGAATGATTGAAAGAACAGCCGCAATTGTTCCGAAGATGATTGCCGATACAAAATAGCCCTTTCTCAAGCCGAGAGCATTTTCAGCGACAAGAATCGGGATAAGCACGGTGGGAAGAATACCGCCTGCGGTACTGCCGAGTCTGCCGTTTGACAAAAATCTTGTTCTCTCGACCTCGTTCGGTGTGATAACCGAGCTCAAGCCCCAGAACGGAACGTCCTGAATTGTGAAAGCGATACCCCAAAGGATATATGTTACAGCCGCATAAGCTACCTTTGCGGAGTAAGACGAAAACTGCGGTGCAAAGAACAAAAGAATTGTTGTAACCGCAATCGGAACGGGTGAGAAAAGAAGGTAAGGTCTCATCTTGCCCCCATTTTGAATGTGTGCGGTCAACAATCATACCCATAAGCGGATCGTTGAGTGCGTCGAAGATACGTCCTGCAAGAATGATATTTCCTGCGTGAATCGGGTCAAGTCCTGCCGCATCCGTATAGAATATAAGCAAGAACATCGACATAATCGTGTAAACGCCGCTACGGCCGAAAGCCGCAAGCGGAAACGTTATTTTTTCCTTTAGCGTCAAATAAGTCTTTTCCATTACAGTCTCCTAAATACCTTTTATTTTTTTCGGGTAAAGACAGCCGGCAAAATTTTAGGATCTTTCTCCCCTGCCGAAGTCATTTCCCTAACGAGCATTTCTTTGAGTTTCTTCCTCTCGGAAGCATATTTCGGGTCTTTTATAAGATTATGTTTTTCAATCGGATCTTTTTCAAGGTCATAAAGATAATCTTCAAAATAAACCGATGCATCATGCTTTACATAGCCCGTCGGCGCAAGAGTTCTTATTGCATATTTATACTTTTTAGTTCTGATAGCACGGCCGCATTGGCTCTCGCTTATCTGCATAAATACGCAATCACGCTCCTCGCCCGTTTCAAGCTCCTTCAAAAGCGATTTACCCATATAGCTGTCGGGTATATCAATGCCTGCTATATCAAGCAATGTAGCGGTAAATCTATAAGCTTACAAGTCTTGAGTCAACCTTGCCGCCCTTAAATGCGCCGCCCTCGATAATCAACGGTGTATGCGTTGCGCTGTCATGACAAGAACGCTTATACTCAAGGTTTCTTGTCTTGAAATGAGAGCCGTGATCGCTTGTGTAAATGATAACGGTATTATCGTAAAGCCCTTTTTCTTTAAGCTTTTCAACCAATCTTCCGACATTGCTGTCAAGGCTGTTTATCGCCGCCATATAGTCGGGATACATCTCTTTATAATCGCCCTTTAAGAAAGTCAAATCGTCGGGCAAGGGATAATCCTTAAATTTAGGAACAACATCCTTAGGTCCTTCGTAGCAATGGTGGTCGTTCTGATGATGAGGCTCAATTTGAGAAACAAACATAAAGAACGGCTTGTCAGAGGTCTTTTGGTCAAGGTATTCCAATGCAAAATCATTTATGCAATCGGCTCTGTAACCCTTAAAGTCAAGCTTGTTACCCTCTGCGTCAAAAACATATCCGTCGTAGCCGTGCGAAGTAAATTCAAGCACGTCGCAGCACGCCACCAATCCTTATATCCGCCCTGAAGCTCCTTCGGAATAGCAGTTTTTTCGCAATGGAAGCCGATATTCGGAAGCCTGTCGGAAGCAAGATGCCATTTACCGACGTAAGCGGTTTCATAGCCTGCCTCATTAAAATACTCTGCAAGCGGTTTAATATCCTGCGGAAGAGGTATTCCGTTCCAATAGCACTTGTTCTGCGTTGCGTAAACGCCTGTTTGCAGGCACGCTCTTGCAGGGCCGCAAACGGGCTGACAGGTATAAGAGTTTTCAAACTTTATACCGTCCTCGGCAAGCTTCATCAAATTAGGAGTTGCCGTTTCGTTTACGGTATCCCAGCGCTGTTGGTCGCTGAAATAAAAAATTATGTTCGGTCTCAAATTCTAACCCTCGTTTCCTTATTTTATAAATGCGGTAACGGCATTGTAAAGGCTCAAAGCCGCCACGGCACAAACAGAAGCCGTAAACACGGTTCTTATTGTTTTTTCATTACACTTTCTGTTGAGCTTAGCTCCGAAAAATCCGCCTAAAATCGCAGCCGGAATAATAACAAGCAAATACTTGACATCAAATCCCTCAAAATGCGTATTTACAAAGCTTGTTATCAAATTTGACAGCTGTGAGAAGAAAATAATCGCTACCGAGTAAACGGCGGCGTCTCTCATTGTAAAAGAAAAAAGAATAGTCAGCACCGCAACATTGATAGGTCCTCCCCCTATTCCGAGGAAAGCGGCGGTCATACCGAGCAAAAGTCCCGTCAAAGATATGAGAGCAGGATTTTTTATGCTGAATTTCTTAACATTCAAATTTACGGAGGCAATAACCAATATCATAAGAGCACAGAGAAGAGCTGACTGTATTCCCTTGACGATATCGGGCGAAGAGCTGTTCGCAAGTGCGAGCGAAAATAATTTATTACCCGTAAAGCCGCCTAAAACCGAGCCCAATGCAAAAAGCAGGACAAATTTCATATTTATAGGCGTTTTGTTCTTAAGATGCTTTGCCGTCGAGGTTATCGACATCGAGAAAACGGCACAAGACGAAAAAAATGCAACCTGCACCAAAGGATGAAAACTTATAACATCCAAAACGGGCTTAATTACGACGCCGCCGCCGAGACCGACAAAGGCGCCGAGCAGCGTTGCTATAAAAATAACAGCACCGTATATAATAAAAATCATTAAAAATCACCAAAAAACATTCTAACACAAATTACAATTTTATACAACTGTTTTTTTATGCCCCTTGAACTTAACATCTAAATTTGATAGTATATTAAATACTTATTTAAGGAGTTGGTAAAATGCTAAAGCTAAAGCCTGCACTCAAGGACTATCTTTGGGGAGGAACAAAATTAAAAACGGACTTCGGCTTTCAAAGCGATAAGGATATAGTCGCAGAGGGTTGGATGTTATCCTGTCATAAGACGGCGAAAGCATTGTCGAAAACGGAGAATTTAAGGGTAAAACTCTCTCCGAGGTCATAGAGCTTTGCGGCAAAGACGTTCTCGGCAAGGATTGTGAAAAATTCGACTTTTTTCCAATCCTTATAAAGCTGATTGACGCCAAAAAAGACCTGTCCGTTCAAGTTCATCCCGATAACGAATACGCAATGCGTGTTGAGGGCGAATACGGAAAGACGGAATGCTGGTATATCCTCGACTGCGATGACGGCGCAGAGCTTATATACGGCTTTAACCGTGAAATCAGCTCCGAGGAATTCAAAAGCAGAATTGAAAACAATACGTTTCTTGATGTTGTAAACAAGGTTAAAGTCCACAAGGGAGATATGTTTTTTATCGAGGCAGGGACGCTTCACGCAATAGGCTCGGGTATTTTGCTTGCGGAAATTCAGCAAAATTCCAACACCACTTACCGTGTATATGATTATCAGCGTAAGGATAAAGACGGAAATCTCCGTCCGCTTCACATTGACAAAGCGGTTGACGTAACTAAATGCGAAAAGCCGAAATATGACATTAAGCCCGTCGGAGAAAAAGAAAAAACGGCATGCGGTACAAAGCAGCTGCTTACAAAATGTGACTTATTTACTGTCAAAGAATACATAATTAACGGAACTCAAAGGCTGTTTGCAAGCGACAATTCATTCGTTTCATTGCTTGTAACGGACGGCTGCGGTACGATCGAAAGCTCGGGCGAAAAGCTCGAAGCACATAAGGGCGACAGCTTTTTTGTCTTTGCAGGCTCGGGTGACATTGAAATCAACGGCAAATTAAACATAATATCAACTGAGGTATAGAATAAATGGCAAAAAGAACCTTTAAGAGTACAAAAATAGCCTGTTATACGGGCTATTTCGTGCAGGCAATTATAAACAACTTAGCTCCACTGCTCTTTGTAATCTTTTCGGATAAATATAAAATCGACCTTGCGACAATCGGAAGCTTAATAATGTTAAACTTCGCAACGCAAATGGCAATTGATATTTTATCGGTTAAAATAATCGACAAAATCGGTTTCAAGAAAATAACCGTATGCTCGCATTTGCTTGCATTTTTAGGTCTTGTAATGCTCGGTGTTTTGCCTGAGCTTACCTCGCATCATTTCCTTGCGATAGCGGTATCGCTTATGGTTTCGGCTGTCGGAAGCGGTATGATTGAGGTTACAATAAGTCCGATTGTCGAGTCTCTGCCGAGTGATAAAAAAGCGGCGGATATGAGCTTACTCCACTCGTTTTATTGCTGGGGACAAATGCTTGTGGTTGCACTTTCAACCGTATTCATAAAACTTGCAGGCGGCGATAATTGGAACATTTTACCGATAATTTGGTCGGCAATTCCGCTTATAAATATGTTTAATTTTATGAGCGTACCGTTTATGCCGCCGATCGAGGACGACAAAATCATTCCCGTTAAGAAGCTTTTGAAATCAAAGGCGTTTATCGTCGCAATGATTATTATGTTCTGCGCAGGTGCAAGTGAAATCGCAATGTCGCAATGGTCGTCCTTCTTTGCGGAAGAGGGCTTGCACGTTTCAAAGCTTATGGGCGATTTGCTCGGTCCTTGCCTGTTTGCGGTGCTTATGGGTGCAGGCAGATTGTTCTACGGAATTTACGGCGACAAAATCGACCTTGTTAAAATTATGTCGGCACTTTCCGTTTTGTGTATCGCCTGCTATCTTATCGCATCACTGTCAAACAACAGTACGGTTTCTCTGCTTGCGTGCGCCGTTACGGGACTTTCGATAAGTCTTTTCTGGCCCGGTACATTTTCGCTTGCGGCAAAAAGATTTCCGAACGGCTCGGGCGGACTTTTCGGCATACTCGCCCTGCTCGGCGATATAGGCTGCGGAACAGGTCCGTGGCTTATCAGCTTCATAAGCTCGGCTTACAAGTCGGCTAACCCTGCTTTGAGTGAGGGTGCGGCGCTTAAAAGCGGTCTTGCATACGGCTGTATCTTCCCGATAATTCTTATAATAGGCTTGATAGTGCTGAAAAAGGACACGGACAAAACCGAAAAAGCCGAAAACCGATAAACAAAAATCAGCTCCGACGAAAGCAAATGCAAGCGTCGGAGCTGTAGTTTTATTCTTAATTTTTATTCATTTGTTTCGTCGGATGACTTCGGTTCTTCCTCTTTATCCGATTCTTTCGTGCTCTCTGACAATAATTTTTCTTTAATGTCATCAAGTTCCATATGAAGCAACTCATACAAAGCACGCACCTCTGCCAAAACCTGCTTCAATGCCAAAAACAGGCATACAATCGCAATGCTGAGAAATATAGGTGCAAGGGTAAAAACTTCGGTAAAAATCATTCCGAAAATGGTATAAATAATTAAAGATATAACAGCTATAACCAAAAATGTTGTCATAATATTACCCCCGTAAGTACACACTTTTTATTTTATTAAAACCATTTGCCTACAAATTCATAATACATTATGAATTCATCCTTGTCAACTCAATTCATCATCTTAAAAGCCCCAAAGCTTCGCATTATTGCTATTTGCTGTTGACAACTTTGATATACAGTCATATAATAATATAAAAGTTGTCTTCAGGGCGGGGCGAAATTCCCCACCGGCAGTAAAGTCTGCGAGCCTTTCGGCTGATTCGGTGAAATTCCGAAACCGACGGTATAGTCCGGATGAAAGAAGATGTATTACGCTACATTTTTTGCCCCGAGGTCTGTCCTCGGGGCATTTTTTGATGACAACTTAAATTTTTAGGAGGTCATCTTATGACAAAAGTAAAAAAATCCGATTTGAGAAAAATCACAGTAACCGCAATTATGAGCGCAATAGCGGCAATTCTCCAATTTATCGAGTTTTCAATACCGATAATTCCGAGCTTTGTAAAGCTTGATTTCAGCGATTTGCCTGCTCTCATTACCTCGTTTGCAATCGGTCCGTGGTACGGCGTAACGGTTGAGCTTATTAAAAATCTTCTCCACCTCCCTTTGGCTCATCGGCAAGCGTGGGCGAAATTTGCAACTTCCTTTTAGGCTCTGTTTTCTGCATCACGGCAGGCTTTATCTATAAGAAGCACAAAACCCGTAAAGGTGCGGTTATCGGCGCTTTCCTCGGTGCATTATTTATGGCACTCGCTTCGCTTCCGATGAACTATTTTATCGTTTATCCCGCTTATGTCGTTCTCTATCATATGCCCATGGACGCTATTATCGGTATGTATTCGGAAATCTTACCCGGTACAGACTCGCTCGCAAAGGCGCTTACAATATTCAATCTTCCCTTTACCTTCCTCAAGGGAATTGCGAACGCAATTATTTGCTTTTTGATTTACAAGCCTCTTTCTCCCGTAATCAAGGGCAAGAATGTGTAAATAATATTTGAACTCTTGTTTACGCTGTTGACAAAGAGCATATACAGTAGTAGAATATACACGACAAGAAAATAATCATCTCCTTATAGAGAGTGGCGGAGGGACAGGCCCTGTGAAGCCACGGCAACCTGCTTATGCAAGGTGCTAATTCCTACGGTTTATCCGAAAGATAAGGTGTTTTAAGCACCTTTCGAGGTGCTTATTTTTTATGTTAATAAATTTTTAGGAGTACCAAAATGGCAAAGTATCTCTTCACATCAGAATCAGTTACAGAGGGTCATCCCGACAAAATCTGCGACAATATTTCAGACGCAGTTCTCGACGAAATCCTCAAGCAAGACCCCCACGGCAGAGTCGCCTGTGAAACAACCTGCATTACAAACCAAATTACAGTAATGGGCGAAATCACAACCACAGCCGATATCGACATTGAAAAAATCGCAAGAGATGTCGTATGTGAAATCGGCTACGACAGCGACGAAAAGGCTTTAACGCTCACACCTGCAACGTTTCGACCTTTATCGACAAGCAGTCAAGCGATATAGCCTTAGGCGTTGATAAATCCTATGAGCTTAAAGAGGGACAGCAGGAGGATTACAATCTTCACGGTGCAGGCGATCAGGGTATGATGTTCGGCTATGCCTGCGACGAAACACCCGAGCTTATGCCCCTTGCGATTTCACTTGCTCACAAGCTTGCAAAACAGCTTACAAAGGTTAGAAAAGACGGCACTCTCCCCTATCTTCGTGCCGACGGCAAAACACAGGTTACCATTGAATATAACGAAGACGGCACACCCGTAAGAGTTGACACTATCGTTATTTCTTCACAGCACAGCGCCGATGTTGAGCTTGAAACTATCAGACGTGATATTCTTGAAAATGTTATCAAGCCCATCATTCCGCAGGAGCTTTTCGACGACGATACAATTATTTATGTAAACCCCACAGGCAGATTTGTTACAGGCGGTCCCACAGGCGACTGCGGCCTTACGGGCAGAAAGATAATCGTTGATACATACGGCGGAGTAGGCAGACACGGCGGCGGCTGCTTCTCGGGTAAGGACCCGACAAAGGTTGACCGTTCGGCAGCTTATGCGGCAAGATATGTTGCAAAGAACATTGTTGCGGCAAAGCTTGCTAAGAAGTGTGAAGTTCAGCTTGCTTATGCAATCGGTGTCGCTCATCCCGTATCGGTTATGGTTGACACCTTCGGCACAGGCGTACTTTCGGATGATGTTCTTGAAGAAATTGTTTCCGAAACCTTTGACCTTCGTCCCGCAGCTATCATTGACTATCTTGATTTGAGAAAGCCGATTTACAGAAATCTTGCTGCTTACGGTCATATGGGCAGAGAGGAATTGGGCGTTAAGTGGGAGCTTACCGACAAGAAAGATATTCTCCGCCAAAAAGCAGGCTTATAATTAAATATTCAAAAGCACACAAAAACCGCTGATACATTGGCTGAGTGTTAATAAGGAAGTATTGGTTTCTCGCATAAAAATCCATTATGCTTTTGCCAAAAAGCCTCGCAAGGCGACAGCCTTGCTTCATTTCTCGG
>ENA-OQEB01000881-OQEB01000881.1-human-gut-metagenome-genome-assembly--contig:-NODE-881-length-11728-cov-2.882079_pt1 | contig 11728 bp, 15 predicted proteins | sample MGYA00242787_ERZ504619 | MGnify/ENA primary metagenome ERZ504619 (study PRJEB26092, sample SAMD00036317) | human gut metagenome | host: Homo sapiens | study: EMG produced TPA metagenomics assembly of... | reverse complement strand
TTTTTATTTTACATATTGCCATCTTTATCTTCCATACTAAGCAATAACGTATGTTCAGAACGTTCCATGTGATATTCAGAAGCTTTTTGTGCAGCAACTGCATCACCTTGAGCAATAGTATCTACAATACGACGATGTTCTTCTAAAGTTTCTTCTAAACGACCAGGATAAGCCATGGATTTTGCACGGAAACTTGTCAATTGTTCGCGTAAATTATAAATAATACCTACTAAACGATTATTTCTGCTTGCTTGATATAAAATATCATGGAATTTCGTATCAGCTTCAACGATTTTTTCCATATTTTTTTTCTTTTATAGCTTCACCAATGACAACTAATAATCTTTGTAAATGTTCAAGTTCTTCATCAGTGATACGTTCAGCAGCAAGTCCACTAGCTAAAGAATCTAGTGAAGTTCTAATTTCAAAAACTTCATTAATATCTTTAATGGATAAATTGGATACATATGTACCACGGCGAGGCATCATAATTACATAGCCTTCTAATTCCAATTTACGAATTGCCTCTCTAACAGGAGTACGACTAACACCTAGTTGTTCAGCTAAATGAATTTCCATTAAGCGTTCGCCTGGTTTTAAAATACCTTTTCTTATAGCATCACGCAAAGTTTCAAAAACTACTTCACGTAAAGGTTGATAACTATCTAACTTTATCGGTGTAAGTTTATTGCTCATGTTTATTCCTCCATTAAAAATTTTTTTCTGCTGTTTTTACAGCAAATACATCTGCATCAAAATCCAACTGTATTTTACTTACTATATCTTTTGCTTTTTGACTATCTTCTACAATGGCAAAGACTGTTGGACCACTGCCAGACATCATTGCAGCCATTGCTCCATAATCAGAAAGTTTTTGTTTTATTTTAGCTATCTCAGGATATTCTGGGATAGTTACATATTCTAAGACATTGCCTAAAGATTTACAAATACCTTGTAAATCTTTTTTTATCAAAGATTTGCGCATTGCTTTATTATCAGGATGAATTACACTATCTTGCACTTTATGATAATTTTTATATACCCATGCTGTAGATACATCTACTTTTGGTTTTACTAAAACAATATTTGTTTTTGGCATAGCTGAAATTTCTTGTAAAATCTCACCTCTACCAGTCGCTAACATTGTTCCACCCATCAAGCAAAATGATATATCTGAACCTAATTGTTCTGCCATCTTACATAAAGCATTAATGCCTAAATTCATTTCAAATAATTCATTTAATCCTCTAAATACAGCAGCAGCATCTGTGCTACCACCAGCTAATCCAGCAGCTACTGGTATTCTTTTGATTAAATTAATTTCTACACCACTGTTTATCTTATATGTATCTAAAAATAATTTTGCTGCTTTATAAATTAAATTATCTTCTGGCTTTGCTACACCTTTGACATCACCATGAAGTATAATACCTTCTTCTGCATCAAGTTTAGTAAAAGTCAATGTATCAAATAAATTAATAGATTGCATAACCATACTAACTTCATGATAACCATCTGTTCTTTTGCCTAAAATATCCAAAGTAAGATTTATTTTCGCATTTGCATTTATTGTTACCATCTTATTCATCCTATCAATATCTTGTACTTAAAATACATTACTCATTCTTAAAAGATTTTATCATTCTATCAATAAAAAGTCTACTATCTCATATATTATTGTTAATTCTATCAATTCAAAAATCTTTTTTCTACTTGTTACAACGAATGTACTTAAAAGTACAAAAGGCAAATATTTAACCTTCATAAATACTTGCCCTTCATTATTTTACAAATTTATCAATCGCTTCTTTTAATTTATCAATTGCCTCTTGGTCATTTTCCTTTACCGCTTCTACTAAACAATGTTCTATATGGTCTTGCAAAATTATCTTAGAGACATTTTTTATCGCTGAATTAACAGCTGATAATTGGATTAATACATCACTACAATCTCTATTTTGCTCCACCATACGTTTTACTGCACTTAAATGACCAATAGCTCTTGATAAGCGATTTAATACAGCTTTTGTCTGCGTATGTTGTGTGTGTATGTCCATGATGAGCATGTACCGTTCCGTCTTCATGAACATGCCAAGCTGAATTTATTTCCTTATCATTATCATTTATTTCCATTTAGCAAAAACCTCACTTTTTTTCTTGAGCATTCTTTGCCAAAAAAATCTCTTTTTGTAATTCGTTAAATTGTTCCATAGACATTACTACAATGTTTTTACCACTACTGCGCTGTACAATCAATGTTTCTTTTTCATCAACAACTTTATCAGCATAAATAGTAAATTCATTTAATAAATCAGAAGATGATATAGCCATCATATATATCACATCCTTTCCAACTAAAATAATAAAATATAACACAATTTATATTAACAAGAAGAAATTCCCAATCTAGGGTGCTTCACAGGTTTTAAACTACGTTTGCGAATAATCGCTAAAGCCTCACTCATGGAAATATCTTCTCGTGAAGAATTTTCTTCAAAAACACAAATAGGATTTTTCACACCTATCTCTGAAGCTGGCATATATACATATTCTAAATTGACATTATCGCCATAGATAACACCATCACATAAATTAGCTTCAATCAAAGTTCTCATAAAAACCTCTTTACTCTAAAACATATTCTTTCGCCACAATACTGTCGCACAGATACCAGCTAAAAGCACAGCTAAAATACAAATATCCAAAAATGCCAATGGATTTTCTGACATAGGCACTTCCACATTCATACCAAAAAAGCTAGAGATTACAGTCGGTATAGCTAAAATAATTGTCATAGCAGCCAAAAAACGCATTACTAAGTTCAAGTTATTTGACATTATCGAAGAAAAGGTATCAGCAAGCCTAGCCAAAATTGTACTATACATCTCAACCATTTCACGAGCCTGTTTATTTTCAATAATTACATCTTCTAGTAAATCTTCATCTTCTTCATATAACTTTATGATATTTTGCAAACTGTGATTAGAGCGCAAGCGCATGAGTTTTTCAAGCACTGCACCATTAGAACGCAAAGAAGCATTAAAATACGTAAGTGCTTTTTGTAATTCCAATAAACGTAAAATCTCTCTATTTTCAGTGGACTCACGCAATCTAGCTTCAATTTCATCAGAAAGTTTATCTATTTGACGAAGATATTTCAAATAATATGTAACAGATTTGTACAAAATTTGAAATAAAAAACGTGTTTTCTTGAAGGTGCGAAAAGAACGATATGTTCTTTCATTAAAATCTGAAATCACAGGCGTATCTTCTAAGCATACAGTGATAATATAATCTGGAGTCAAGATAATCGCTAATGGCAAAGTATCATAAGATTCAAAGGTTCTCATCACTGGCACATTAGTCAAAATCATAATCGAATTATCTTCTATATCTGTATGTGAACGTTCCTCATTATCTAGTGCTGAACGCAAAAAATCTGGTTCTACTTGAGTTAAATTACCTACTACTTTCAATTCATAAGGAGTAGGCGCAACTATATTTATCCATGCTCCTTTTTCCAATGATTTTAATGTCAATTCCTTTAAAGGACCTGTTTCCATGGATTTATAGATTTTCAACATTGCGATAGATTTCTCCCTTCTCTAAAAAACCTACCACAATTTATTATTTAACTAAAAATTTTGTAATATCTTTGATAAATAATCGGGTAGGTATCCTCTATATTTATTTTCTTGATAATTTAACTTGTTACTCTCCGGATACTCGTCCATAATTATTCACCAACCTTTGTAATTTAAGATATTGCATAATTAAGTATAATTCATATGATATAACTTATCAAGCATATCAATAACTATAGTTTTTCCTCTCACTTAACTTTTTAAATTAATAGTTGACAACTATAAAAAAACTTGCTATACTTATATAGCAACTAATGGAGAGGTGTCCGAGTGGTTTAAGGAGCTGGTCTTGAAAACCAGTGATTCCGAAAGGGACCGTGGGTTCGAATCCCACCCTCTCCGCCATTAAATTAAATGATACAGGGAAATATTTCAAAGTGTTTCAAAGTCTTGATAAATCTAGTATTTAAAGGCTTTTTAGTAGTTTGAAGTATTTCCCTTTTTTCATTGCTTTTAAAAAGTTTGCCCCTTTTTAATAGACTCTTATCATTTAAAAATTTATATAATACAATCATTAATTATAGAATTAAACTTATTGTACAAAAATAGATAAAATCTTTTTCTAAAAACAGATTGACTATAGGGCGACACTATACTTTATAATAGAAAAAAATATTTCAAACCGAGGTTTTTCTATGTTAAACTTACGTACAATGTATAGATTACGCCGACTTATTAATGTTATGTTACCTGTATTAGCTACGCAATTAGCAATCATTGGCATGAACTTTTTTGACGCTACAATGTCTGGTCATGCTGGTGCAGAACAACTCGCTGGTTCGTCTATCGGTGGAAGCCTTATGATGCCTATTATTGCAAGTTCTACAGGTATTTTAATGGCTGCTACGCTATAATCGCCCATTTGATTGGTAAAAATGAAAAAGATGGCATAGCTACTGTTATTCATTCCGGACTGATTTTATCTATTATTATCGAATTGATTTTACTTCTAGCTTATTTCTTATTTATTGATGATATTTTAGCTATCTTAACACTTGAACCTGATGTATATTATATAGCTAAATACTATATGTTAGCTTTAATCATTGGTTTAAGTGGTGGCTTATTAACTTTTCCACTTCGTTCTTTAACAGATACTGTAGCAGGCACTGCTGTTTCCATGAAAATTTATCTATTAGCATTACCTATCAATGCCTTTTTAAACTATTGTTTCATCTATGGTAATTTTGGTGCCCCTAAATTAGGCGGTATCGGTGCAGGTGTAGCAACTGCAATCACTTATTATATTTTACTATTTATTTTTATCGCTATAATTATCAATAATCCCCAATTTAAAAATCTAGCTCTATTCAATTTTAAATTTTCCTTAAAAAGTATCAAAGAATATTTAGGCATTGGTATTCCTAATGGCATGGGTATTTTTATGGAAGCTAGTTTATTTGGTTTCATCATCATCTTCATCAGTAAATTCGGTACAAATTATATAGCAGCTCATCAAGCGGCTATGAGTTTTTCTAGTGTTTTATATATGTTACCATTGAGCTTTTCTCTAGCTTTAACAATCATCATTGGTATTGAAGTAGGGGCTAAGCGATACTTAGAGGCTAAAAAATATGCTTATCTAGGTTTAATTGTATCCTTCCTTTGCGTATTATCAATTGTCGGCTTAGTATTTTACTTCCGTAATTATATAGCACTTTTATATGCTACAGATATTACTTTATTGACATATATTGCTCATTTCTTAATTTATACGGCAGCATGGCAATTATTCGACGCGATTGCTTGTCCAATCCAAGGTATCTTACGTGGTTACAAAGATGTAAAAGCTGCCTTTTATGTAAGTATGCTTGCTTATTGGGGTATTTGCTTACCTTTAGGTATGTTTCTTGATTATTTCATGACTCAAGGAGCATTTGCTTATTGGCAAAGTATGGTACTTGGTGTTGCTACTTCTGCTGTATTATTATTTTTTAGACTTCGTTACATTGAAAAACGATTTATTTAATAATCATATAAAAAAGGAGAAATTGAATTTAAATTCAATTTCTCCTTTTTTATTTGTCTTTTATAGCTCTTATTTTTTTGCTAAATCTACCATTAATTTTACTGTAGCTGCTTCTACTGATAATTTTCCTGCTGGTATTACACCTGCTCTGCAAGCTTTTATACCAACTTCATATCTATCCATATGCACTCCATCAAATAAACATTGTGTAGTACAAACAATTTTTACACCTTGTTTACTAAGTTCTTCAATAGCGCCTACAATATCTCTTTGTTTATCTTTGGCAAAAGGTATTCCACCTGCACCATATGCTTCGATAACTATACCTTTATAACCCATTTTAGCTAAATTAAATAAAAGTTCACTATCTAATCCTGGCATGATTTTTATTTGCGCTACTTTTAATTCTAACTCACTATGAACTTTAAAAATTCCATTCACTTGAGGATTTTCATATTCATTCCATTTTATATTATTTCCTTCAAAAGTAGCTACTGGCATTTTATTTATACTTTGAATTGAACGCATATCTTCACTGTATAATTTTTTAGCCCATAAACCTTCTATTATTTGACCGCCACAAACAGCAAATACACCTATTTTTTCTGAACTTGCCATCGCAAAAGCTGCGTTTAAATTAAATTTTGCATCAGTCTTTTCTTCTTCAATAGTTAGTTGTGAACCAATTACCACTACAGGTTTTGCTAAATTCTCCAACATATAATGAAGCGCACAACATGTCCAATTCAATGTATCTGTGCCATGAGTTATCACAAAACCATCATATTGTTCATATAATTTTTCAATATACCTGCGATATATTGCCAATCTTCTGGTTGTAGATTTGTGCTATCTAACTGCATGATATCATAACAATCTATATGACCATAATCTTTTAAATTCGGTACCATCTCTAACATTTCTTTAGCTGTAAATCCTGGTACAAGTCCATTTTCACTAGGACGTGAAGCTATAGTACCGCCTGTTGCTAACCAACAAATTTTCTTCATAAAATCCTCACCATCATTTTAATTCATTATTCATTTCATTATCCAATTCACTTTGATATTGTTCATACGCTTCTATATCATATTTTAGACCAGACAAAGCTCTTTTCGCTATCGCTACAGGGCAATCAGGCGTACAAACTGGACATTTTCCGCATAATTCTTCTACAGCTACTAAAGCTTTTTTTACTTGTTCTACAGTTGCCATATATTTACTCCTAAATCAAACTTCCATCAATTATTTACAATATCTGGAAAATTAGCTCGTAAATAATCACCTACTAATTCTCCGATATGTTTTTTACCTTCAAAATCAGGATGCAGACCATCAGTTGTCATATTATCTGCTAAATAACCTTGTTCGTCCATCAAACCTGATGCCACATCTACATGATACGGTTGTTTTTCTATCCATTCATTTATTTTTAAACGTTCTTTATTCCACCCTTCACTGATATCTAAATTTATAACAGATTTCATTCTTGGTGGATTTACAGAAGTTACTGTTAAAAATACAGGAATAATATTATGTTGCTGACATTTTTGTTTTATCGATGTTAAATTATTGATTACAGTTTCCGCTTTCACCCCTGTACGTATATCATTAACACCCCCCATGATAACTAATATCTTAGGATTAAATGATAATACATCATTATCAAAACGATTTAACATATTTAAGGTTAAATTTCCGCTAAAACCAATATTTAATACAGGCAAATTAGCATAAGTTTCCCAATTATATAAAGTCGCACTAGGTGGAGTGCTTACAGCTCCCCCTCCATGGGTGATACTATCGCCTAATGCTGCCACTTTTACATTATCTTGTTTTACAGTGAAATAACTATTTTTAGCTTCAGCTAATTTATGGTTATTTTTGTCATATGCCTGTACATTGAAAAAATAAAGTCCTTTTTTTGTATAAGCTTTATTATCATAATAATCCATGCCTTGTGGGCAAGTATATGATGCTATTTTTTCTATATTATTAAAATCATATTTAGGCACATAAAATACATCTATTTTATAATGGTCTGCATTTTTTACAGGCACCCATGAATATACAGGATAAACTGGCATATAATCCATTTTATCAAAATGAGTAGTGATTTTTAGCGGTGATATTTCTACATCTTTTGCCACCAAATATGTAGTATATTCACGTCTGCTAAAATCTTCTAATTTATATTCATCACCCTTGTTTTGCCAATTGAGCTTATACATTTCCCCCTTGTGTAATAATCTAGGTTTTGTATAATCTGATACTGGCACTTTATTTTCATCTAAACCTCTGACTTGCCATTTTAAATTCTGTGATAAATCCACTTCACTATTATCTAATTGATAGCCAGATGCATAGATATTGTATTTTGTAAATAATACTTCTTGCGTATCTATATTTTTTACAATTAATTCATACATAACAGCATTTGGGATTTCTGGCCAATTTAAAATAGCTGACTTAAACTCTAGATTTTCGACTTTATTTTCAGTAGCATTATCTAAAGTTTTACTTGGTATGATATTTTCGTCTTTAGCTAATATTGTAGTTTTTTCTTTTTTATCCGTATCTTTATCAATATTATCTGTATTATCCATCTTATCTGTTTTTATTTTAGCTTCTTTTGTTTGCACTAAAGCTTGTTTGGAAGGAACTTGTGCAAAGGTTAAATTTACATTCATAAAATTTAAAATGCTTACAGCTAATACAGTTCTTATAAAAAATTTTTTTAATTTCACTTTATTCTCCCTACTAAATAAAACAGATAGAAAATTCTTCAATCTTCTATCTGTTTAAAATATTTTTAAGTTCTAATATCTTTTGCGTTTAGATGAAGAAGCAAAGCCTAATTGTTCCCTATATTTCATAACTGTTCTTCGTGATATTTTCATACCATTTTCATTCAAGATATTTGTTAATTGTTGGTCACTAAGCGGTTTTGCTTTATTTTCATTTTCAATGAGTTCTTTTATTTTTGCTTTTACCTTATCAGCGATTATGTCTTCTTCTCCGTTTTGTTTGCTTACACTACCTGCAAAAAACTTCTTCAAAGCCACTATACCATAAGGCATTTCCATATATTTATTAGCAACTGTTCTACTAACAGTTGATTCATGTACACCAATATTTTCAGCAACAGTTTTCATAAGTAAAGGCTTCATATAGGACAAGCCTTTATAAAATACCATTTCTTGTTGTTTTACAATCTCATTTACTACTTTCAATAAAGTTATACGTCTTTGTTCTATACTTTTAATCAACCAAATGGCAGAATTTACATGTTGCTCAATATATTTTTTACTATGCGTATCTAATATATCTCTTTTATAGCAAAGACTGTTTACTCGTAATTTAGGTACATTCGTTTCATTTATAATTACTTCTAACTGTCCGTTAATATCCCTAACTACTACATCAGGTACAATATATTCTAAATTTTCTTTACCAAAAGATGCTCCTGGTTTTGGGTTAAAAGTGCGAATTATATCTATCGCTTCTTGTACTTGTATAGGTTCTACATTTTCTAATGTAGCTATCTCTTTTATTTTTCCCTCAGCTACTTTTGGTAAATATTCATCTATAATAGCTTTTATAATTCCGTCATATACATTAATTTTCTTTGCCTGTATAGCTAAACACTCTGGTAAATCTCTCGCCGCAATTCCTATTGGTTCTAATATTTGAATTTTTGCCAAAACATTTTCTATTATCTTTTCATTTATTTTCAATAAAGATGATATTTCAGCTGTACTCACTCTTAAATATCCTGCTGCATCTAATAATCCAATGATATATCTAGCTACTTTTATCTCTTGTTTATCGTTAAAAGTAAAATCCACTTGTTCTGATAAATATTCTTCTAATGTCTGATTATTTCTCGTGAACTCTTTTACTTTAAAATCATCGTCATTTGCTACAGGTTCAGGCTTTTCATCATCTTTGTTTAAGTATTCTAAAAAATCCATAGTTTTATCAAAGTTAGAAGCAGGCTCAAGCTCATGTTCTGAGCTTGAGTCTATTTCTAAAGTCGGATTTTCCATATATTCTTTTTCGATGAGTTCGCCTAATTCATGGGCAGATAATTGTAAAATATTTATGGATTGCTGAAGTTTTGGTGTCATTAACAATTTTTGTTTTAAATTTAACGATAATGACTGCTTCATTGTTTTTTCCTCTTTAAATTAGCATTCAACAGGTTCCATAGCTGCAGCGAGTGCTGCACCAAGTGCAGAACCACCATTTTCTAATACAAGTTCTAATTTGTCAGCTTCTTCGCCTAAAATTTCATAAATAGCTTTTTGCATATTGTCTTTTATTGTAGGCATTTTTTCATATACAGAACCATCTACAGCTACAAATTGTTTTGGAATGCCACCATTTGGATATAAATGCCACATAATACCGCAATAAGTAGCAACTACTAATCTTGCAGAACGGCTAGCAATTGTTTCAGCTAAAGCTTTTACCCAAATAGCATCATCTGTAGTTATATCTGCATTGATTTTTGCTTTTAATAAATCACATACTCCATCTAAATTATCGCTGTTATCAGCTAAAATAGTGGATATATCAATACTTGTGAATTCTACTTTGCCAATATTCCAAGCATCATCTAAGCAATAAGACAATAATTCACCCATATAACGACCAGAAACCATTTTTTCTAACGTTGTTCATATGGTTTTTCAGATTCCATATCTAATTTGTAATCGTATTTATTGATAGCGAGTTTATTAAATCCGCCAGATTCCATATTTATAACCATTGCAGGTTACCCATGCCAGTGAATGTTTCATAATAGCATGTATTATGACCTGTAGCATAGATAGAACCAATATTTACATTACCTAATTTGTATGCAGCTGCTAATAAAACTGCTACTGTATCATTGATAACTGCTGTTGGTTCAACATTTGTAAGATTTTTACGAGCTAAAGCTGCTTTTAATAAATCATTTACAACTTCGCCTTCAACGCCTTTTGTAGCAAATTCTTTAGTCCAAATAATAAGACGTGCATTATAAATATTTGTCTGAGAAGATGGGAAGGAGAAAGTATGTCCTAATAAGTATTTTTTATCGCGATTGCCATCAACAGCTTCTTCTACCATATCAGCGATAAAATCAAATAATTCATCAGCATTTGCATCAGCGCAAATAAAATCATATTCGCCTGGCACTACTAATGGTTTAGCAACTTTTTTAATAACTTCGAATTTGCCTTCACCATCTAAACGAATTAAAACTACACGAAGATTTGTGCCACCAAAATCAAGTGCTAAGTATTCTCCTGTTTCTCTACCAGTAGGTAAACCGATATAAGATGGTAACATACGTAAAGAAGATTCTCCTGTTTCTTTTACGCCATGTTCTATATCATAGCGAAAAGATGCTGCTACATCTTTTATGGCATCGCTATCAAGTGTAAATTCATCAATCATTTCTTGAAATTTTTTGTTATCCATCGAATTATTTTGCCCCTTTTTTATCTAAAAGTGAACTACTCTTCATTAAGAAATGAGAGCTTCTTGGAAAATAATTAGTAATCTAACTATATCTGCCAAGCACTACGGCTAGTCCCTAACCTGAATTTATATAATGATTTACATTTTATTTATCAATATTTTGTATAAATTAGGCAATTTTTGCCCATTAAGTTAAAATCTTCCTTTAGGAATTACTTCCATCCAGTTTCCATCTGGGTCATTGATAAAATAAATACCCATTTCTTTATTTTCATAGCAAATGCAACCCATTTTTTCATGAAGTTCATGCGCTTTTTCATAATCGTCTACTTCAAAAGCTATATGGAATGTATTATCACCTAAATTATAAGCTTCTTTTTGACCTTTTATCCATGATAATTCTAATTGATGAGTTGTTTCATCATCGCCCATATAAACTAAAGTAAATTCTGGTGTATCTAAACGGTCTACTTCTTTCAAGCCTAAGGCTTTATTATAAAAATCAATTGATTTTTCTAAATCTAAAACATATATATTACTATGCAAAAATTTGAAATTCATACCCACACCCCATATCTATTGATCTTTTTATATCTTATTTTAGCATAGATTAGAAAGTTGAACAAATTACGACATTTTCCTT
>ENA-OQEB01000880-OQEB01000880.1-human-gut-metagenome-genome-assembly--contig:-NODE-880-length-11730-cov-5.988451_pt1 | contig 11730 bp, 16 predicted proteins | sample MGYA00242787_ERZ504619 | MGnify/ENA primary metagenome ERZ504619 (study PRJEB26092, sample SAMD00036317) | human gut metagenome | host: Homo sapiens | study: EMG produced TPA metagenomics assembly of... | reverse complement strand
CGCTTCTACTGGGGCGGAAAACCTGCGCATATCAGGTAGACGAAAGTCCGCTGCTCGGCGGAGCCGCATATATCATCATGCTCAAACATTCTCGCTGCGCTGCGAAACTGCGCGTGGAACGATATATGGGCGGCTCCCGCCGAGCAGCTACGTTTACGTGCTAGCAGCTATGCCAGATTCCCTACCATTAGAACCTGCAAAGGAGAAACCGGAAAAAATAAATATAGTAAGCCGATGCGAGAAAGGAGGTTTTCCTTTATCGCATCGGCTTACTAGAAAGAAAGGCTTTTATTTTTCAAGCGAGTAACCGCCCGCCCGCCTCTCACACATATCGTTCCACGCGCAGTTTCGCAGTGAGCGAAGCGAAGCGAGAATGTTTGAGCATGGAATGATATGTGTGAGAGGCGGGCGGGAGGGATATGAGCGCCCTAAGCGACGCCGCTGGAGCCGAAGCCGCCGGCTCCTCGGTCGGTTTCGTCTAGTTCTTCTACTTCTACGAGGTTGACCGTGGGGACTTCTTGGATGACGAGTTGGGCGATGCGGTCGCCTTTGTTGATTTGGATGTTGTTCGTAGGGTCTAGGTTGATGAGGATGACTTTAAGTTCTCCTCGATAGTGAGCGTCGATGAGGCCAGGCGTGTTGACTATAGACAGGCCCTGCTTAATGGCCAGGCCGCTGCGGGGCTGGACGAAGCCGGCGTAGCCGTCGGGCAGGGCGATAGCGAGGCCCGTGGAGACCAGACGACGCTCAAAGGGCTTCAGAATGCAATCCTCGTTGGAACGCAGGTCCAGGCCGGCATCCGTAGGATGGGCGTATTTGGGAAGTTCGACGGTTGGGTCGAGACGCTTAATGTTAACGGTAATGTTGGACATGAAATCACCTTAGCTTGTCGAGCTCTTGCAGAAACTCATCGACGTCTTTGAAGTCGCGATAGACCGAGGCAAAGCGGATGTAGGCCACTTTATCGATCTTGGCCAACCGTTTAAGAACCATATCGCCCAATTCGTGAGACGTAACGGCCGTGAGCGTACGGGAGCGAAGCTCAACCTCAATATCGTCAATGATCTCGTTGAGCTTTTTAGTGTCGATATCACGCTTGATCGTGGCGCGCATCAAACCGACCAGCAGCTTATTGCGATCGAACCGTTGCTTGCTTCCGTCTGACTTAATGACCTCGATAGGGTCTTCACAACGCTCAAATGTCGTAAAGCGATAATTGCATGAGCAGCATTCGCGACGGCGCTTAATGGTGTTATTAGATTCCTGCATGCGGGAATCAACGACGCGGGTATGTGCCTTGCCGCATTTGGGACAGCGCATGGTACCTCCTCTAAAACGATTACAAGGGTACCATGCGACGGTACTTAAATCTTAGGAACGTGCGGGAACTTTAAGATGCGCACCGGCATCGAGCGAGCCATGCTCCAGGTGATTGACGCTGCGGATCATCTCAGAGGTCTCCTGTGTGGAAAGACCCTCAATCGGATGCTCCTGGGCAAGCGACCACAAGGAATCGCCAGACTGAACACGGACGGTCTCGTAGGTAACGTTGGATACCGACTCGGCATATGCGGCGTGACGAGCGCTGAAAATCGAGGTGGCAAGTACAAAGAAGAGCGTGAGCGCAACGGCAAGAGCGGCGATCGTCGAGGCCTTCAGGGCAGCGGGGGCCGAAGCCGTGGTGACGCGCTGGCTGCGGGAGGGCTTACCAGGCAGTGTTTGGAAACCAGATCGGCCGCCTTTGACAACCGTGAAAGCCGGCGCCGCAGGCGCTCGAGCTTAAGGGCGAGGTTTCCCTGGACCATATCAGTTGCATTCATCATGTTCTCCTCTCGCGTGTTTTGCTGAGAACAGTTTTATCAAGCCGCGCGGACAAAAATGTCTAGCGCGAGAACGAATGTTCGGTTATTATTATCTTCGAACAGTTGTTCCTGTCAAGCAATAATCGAACATTTGTTTGACATTGGCAGAGAGGATCCCCTGATGGCTCGCAAAATTACCAAGCGTCAGCAGCAGATTTACGACTTCATCAAGGAATATCAGCAGGAGAAGGGCTATCCGCCCAGTGTGCGCGAGATGGCATCGGCCGTAGGTCTCTCCTCCCCCAGCACGGTGCATGCTCATCTCTCTGCCCTGGAGGCTCGAGGACTGCTCAAGCGCGATGCCACCAAGCCTCGCGCCCTAGAGCTCTTTGATGAGGACGGATCCTCTGTCTCGATTTCCAAATCCGATGAACCCACGGCGCCCCGCGGAACGGTCTCGCTGCCGCTCGTCGGTCGCGTCGCGGCTGGGATTCCCATTCTGGCCGAACAAAATATCGAGGACACCTTTACCATCCCGACCGAAATCGCCACAGACCAGGCTCCTTTATCCTTGAAGTGCACGGCAGCTCAATGATCAATGTCGGCATCTACAACGGTGACTACATTATCGTTCGCGAGCAAAAGAGCGCGATGAACGGCGAAATCGTCGTGGCTATGATCGATGGCTCGGCGACTGTCAAGACGTTCTACAAGGAGCAGGGGCGCGTGCGCTTGCAGCCCGAGAACGACACTATGGAGCCCATCTATGCGACGAACCCCGTTATTTTGGGTAAGGTTGTCGGATTAATGCGCCGGTTCTCGTAATGCAAAAACGCATCACCATATTTGATACCGTCCGCGGGTTTACGATGCTGTCGATGGCAGGTTTTCACGCCTGCTACGATTTGGCCTACCTATATGGATGGGATATGCCATGGTTTACCGAAACGGTTTTCCAGGATATCTGGCGCGCAAGTATCAGCTGGGTATTTTTGTTTATCGCCGGTTGGATGTGCACGCTCTCGCGTAATAACGTTAAGCGCGCCCTCAAGTACGCGGCCGCAGCTTTGGTCGTATGGATTGCAACTACACTGGTATCAGTCGACGATTCGGTAAACTTTGGCATCATTTATTGCATGGCGGCGTGCACCGTGGTGGTTGCACTCACCCGTCCGTTACTTCAAAAAATGCCGGGCTCGTGGGGCATCGCAGCGTGCCTTGTTCTTTTTGCCCTAACCTGGGGCATTCCAAAAGCGGTCTACCCACTCCCCTACCTGGCATGGCTTGGATTCCCGGGCCCGGTTTTGTTTCGGGAGACTACTATCCGCTCATTCCGTTTGTCTTTATGTACCTTACCGGCTTCTTTACTGCCAGGCAGCACAAGCATCAAGCCACGAAGCGCCGACATGGGCATACGCCAATCCCATCCCGGCGCTCGCAGTCCTCGGTCGGCATGCCTTACCGTTCTACCTGCTCCATTAGCCTGTCATTCTAGGCGTGCTAGAGCTCGTTTATTCCGTACGATAGCGCTCAAGACGCGGCGCGATTCGGGCCGGCATCTTTGCCACAATGCGAACGCCGTCCTCTAGATATTCCTCATGCAGAAGGGTTCCCTGCTCATGCACCAGCGTAATGAGGGCGCCCTCGCGATACGGAATATCAGCGGAGAGCAACACATCGGTGGCAGCTGCCTCACGAGCAATACGGTCGACGAGATCGTCGAGCCCTCGCCCGTCTGGGCCGAGAACAGCACGGCCTCGGGATAGCGACGATGGAACTCAATCGATCGACGCTATCGAGTAGGTCGATTTTATTGAACACCGTAAGCGTCAAACGCTCACCGGCACCGATCTCGTCAAGAACGCGATCGACCGCCTCAAGCTGGCGCTCGTAGTCCTCGTCAGAGGCATCCACAACTTTAAGGATCAGGTCGGCACCAAGGACCTCAGACAGCGTGGACTTAAAGGCATCAACGAGACCATGCGGTAGCTTTTGAATAAAGCCAACGGTATCGGTAATGGTCATACCACGACCACCGGGCAAGCGATACGAGCGCGTCGTCGGATCGAGCGTGGCGAACAATTTGTCCTGAGAAAGCACCGTGGACCCGGTCAGGCGATTGAGCAACGTCGACTTACCGGCATTGGTATAACCGGCTAGGGCAACGCGAAACGCCGGCGACTCGATACGACTCTTTGACTGGACATCGCGGCGCTGTTCGACCTGCTTAAGCTCACGACGAAGCGCAGCAATCTTGTTGCGAATCAAACGTCGGTCAACCTCGAGCTGGCTTTCGCCCTGGCCAAAGCGCGAGCCAATGCCACCGCGTGTCTGCTCTTTAGCAAGATGGCTCCACATACCGCGCAAGCGGGGCAACAGATACTGCAATTGGGCTAACTGGACCTGCAGGCGGCCCTCACGGGTCTGAGCGTGCAGGCCAAAGATATCGAGAATCAAAGCCGTGCGATCGATAATCTTCACCGGTTCACCCACGGCTTTCTCCAGATAAGACTGCTGCGAAGGCGTTAAATCGTCATCGAAGATAACAACATCGGCATCCATACGATGCACGAGCCCGCAAAGCTCCTCAACCTTACCGGAGCCGATAAACGATTTTGGATACGGCTTAATCAGACGCTGTGACAAACGCGCCACACACTGGCGCCAGCCGTATGAGCCAGGCGCTCAAGCTCGTCAAGCGAACGATCGAGCGGCCAGGCGTTATCGCGCCACTCAACTCCGACAAGAACGGCGCGTTCGGGCTCAGGCGCCGTGGGAACGAGGGGAAACCGAGCCATTAGGCCGCCTCGATACGGTGAAGGATATCCTCAACGACCTCATCAACCGCAAACTCGTCCATGTCGAACCACACGATGCGGTTATCGCGTTTAAACCACGAAAGCTGACGCTTGGCATAGCGACGCGAACGCATCTTGATGAGTTCGCGAGCCTCATCCATAGAAATCACGCCGTCAAAGGCATCGATGATCTCTTTATAGCCAATCGCCTGCATCGAAGTCAGGGCATCACCCAGCCCCTGGTCCATAAGACCACGAACCTCATCAACAAGACCCTGCTCAAACATCAGATCGACGCGTAGGTTAATTCGCTCGTAAAGCGCCTCACGATTACGCATCAATCCAAACCACAGAGCGTGATAATGCTCGCGCGGAACACTAAACTGCAACTTTTGCTGCGCGTAGGACACGCCATCATCGTGCATTTCCAGCGCGCGAATCACGCGACGAACATTATGGGGGTGGATGACCGCGGCGGACTCGGGGTCACGCTCGGCAAGCAGCGCGTGCAGCGCCTCCTCGCCAATGCGCTCGGCAAGCTCCTGATACCCCGCGCGGCGATCGTCCTCAAGCTCGCCCGAGGGAAAATCCATCTCATCCAGGGCCGCCTTGAGATACAAGCCCGTACCCCCGCAAAACACCGGTAGGCGGCCCTCGCCCAGCAAGCGCTCAACATGTACACGAGCGTCTGCCTGATACAACGCTGCAGAATATGCAACGCCCGGTTCAACAATATCGACCAGGCGTAGAGGCGCCGTGCATTCCTCTGGTGCCATCTTGCAGTGCCGATATCCATGCCTCGATAGATTTGCATCGCGTCACACGACAGCACTTCGGACGAAAGACGAGCCGCTAAACGATCTGCGACATCACTTTTGCCAACCGCGGTCGGACCGACAATCGCAACGGCGGAAAGGCCTGCCCCGGGAGAAATCATTAGCGCGGCTCGCCCACAACGGATCCGGACAGATACCACGTCTTGGCGACGTCGATGTCAACATCGACAATCTTGCCAATCAACTGATCGATGCTGTAGCCCGCGGGAATCGGTGCATGAACGGTCTGATTCTTAGGACTCTTGCCCAGCAGCACCGCGTCATTCTTTTTGCTCATACCCTCAATAAGCGCCGGAACAACGGTGTGGAGCTCACCCTGGTTATACTCGTGCGCTGTGGTCTCGATAACCTTCACCAGACGATTGAAGCGCTCAAGAATCACCTCATGCGGCGTGGGATCGTCAATCTCGGCGGCCGGAGTACCGGCGCGCTTGGAATAGATAAACGTATAGGCCTGAGCATAACGGACGGTCTCGGCAAGCGAGAGCGTCTGCTCAAAGTCTTCCTCGGTCTCGCCGGGGAATCCCACGATGATATCGGTCGAAAGCGCGATATTGGGCATGCGATTTCGGATGCGATCGACGAGTCCCAGATAATCCTCGCGCGTATAGCGACGATTCATCTCTTTAAGGATGCGCGACGAGCCCGATTGAACTGCCAGGTGCAGCTGCGGCATGACGCAGGCGTCTCGGCCATAGCGTCGATAGTCTCGGGCAGCAGGTCTTTGGGGTGCGAGGAAGTAAAGAAGATGCGCTCTACACCCGTATCGCCCACGGCACGCAACAGATCGGCAAAGCGCGGCTTGCCAAACAGGTCGCGACCATAGGAGTTGACGTTTTGACCCAGCAGCGTGACCTCTCGCACGCCCTGGCGTACTAGACCGGTGACCTCGTCGACAATCTCCTCGAAAGGGCGGCTCTTTTCGCGACCGCGCACATACGGCACGATGCAATAGGTGCAGAAATTGTTGCAGCCCGTCATTATGGGGACCCAGGCGTGATACTGGGTCTCGCGATGCCACGGCATGCTCATAGCATCCGTGTCCTCGTGTTCATTGGTGCGAATATGACGCTTGCCGTCCAAGAACGCCTCGGCAATGAGCTCGGCAACATGCGCGATGGAATGCGTGCCAAAGATAACATTGACGTTATCGACATTGGTGAGCAGACCCTCGCCGTCGCGCTGCGCGATACAGCCGCCCACGGCGACCACGCGCTTGCCCGAGGGCGAAGGCGGGAGGCTCTTACAAGAGTTGCACTGACCGTACAGACGAGTATCGGCGGCCTCTCGCACGCAGCACGTCATGAACACGACAATGTCAGCATGCTCCGGATCGAGCGCCATGAGGCAGCCATATGAGTCGAGCAGACCACTCACGCGCTCGGAGTCGTGCTGATTCATCTGGCAGCCAAAGGTGCGGATAAAGTAGGTTTTACCGGCAAGAATATCGCGTACGGAACCCTGGTTCATGTGTATAAGTCCTAACGAGGTGGAATAAGCGGGATCAAAGAGGGCGGGCAAAGAGTAAAAACTCTATGCCACAGGCTTAACGTCGTCCATCACAACGTTATCCATGGCAGCTCGATTAATCTGATGAACGTAAATAGAAAGACGGATGGCCGTGCGCGACTCCCCGTTGATGAGGATGTCGGAGAACACCGGCGCGCAGGAAATATCAAACCCGGTCGGAATCAAAAAGCCGCGCGCGATAGCCACGGCCTTAATTGCCTGGTTGACGGCACCCGCGCCAACACACTGAATATTGACGGGAACACCATCTTTGACCATGCCGGCAATGGCGCCGGCAACGGACGCGGGCGATGATTTGCTTGATACCTTCAGGCAATCCATGAAGAAACTCCTGCGTTTAAAAGTACGTTTTAACTGCAATAACTGTATCGTACCGAACGGACTCGGTAAAGATGCTATTCCTCTTTGGCAAGGTCGAACGTCACGGTAATACGATCACGCGAAACACGAATCTTGGGGTCGCCGCAAAGGTTGAGATAGTACCGCGATGCAAGATCGTTAAAATCGCGCTCGACGGCTCGCGAGAACTGCGCCATGTCGTCCTTGGCGATACGCAACCCGCGACGATCTTTGGCGAGATCAACCGGAGCAGACGCATGTGAGGACGAATCGCGCTCGCGTAGCAGGCGTGCGGTCACACCGCGAACGGGCTTAATCTGGCCCGCCAAGATACGATGCGCCGTACGCTCGGACATCTCAAGGCCCAAACCCGAACAGATACGGATAAAGTCTTCCGCATCCGAAGCAAGACCCAGACGATCGACCACGGGAAGCTCGGCTTCGTCGTCGATAAACAAAAGACGTGAAGCATCGAGACGGCTGGAGGCCTGCGCATGCAGCGTCGCGGCAATCTCGGACGGAGACCCCAGATAGACATCACAGGCGCGCAGCTCCTCGAGGGCAAACTCGCAGGCGGCGCGAATGATGTTGTGAGGGCCACGGGCGCAGACATAGTGACCGTCCTCGTCCTTCACGGCCTGAGGCCAGCTGGACTGATCGGCGCGCTCGCCAAGGCGGTCGGTAGCGACGCTCACCTTAAAGACCGAGCCAAGGTCAACATCCGACGTGACAACGCGTGCCTCGTCGGTGTTTTGCTTAATCGAGAACAAAGCCATGCCTCGACCGTGAACGCCCCAACGGTCCATCTTCATACTCTCGAGCTTGGAGGTAACGCGGGCATCAAAGATGCGCTCCTGCATATCCTGCGGCACGCCCGAGCCATTATCCAGAAAGACGAGCGTACGGACGCCATCTTCCTTGGTCGTGGCGAGATAGACCTTGTCGGCGCCGGCATCACGAGCGTTGCGCAGCATTTCGATGACAATATCCTCGACATGCTGAATGTCGTGCTTTGCCTGGCGCCGCTCGGCCTCCGAAACGCGGAGGCGGACATACCCCTCGCCAAGGTTCTCCTCGACGCGAAGGTTGCCCTCCCCCGACATCGACGCGATAAATGAGATGAGCTCGTTCGCGTCGTTCATGTTATTTAGCGATATCGACAGCGCGGCTCTCGCGAATCACGACGACGCGCACCTGACCGGGATACTCCATCTCTTCCTCGATCTGATGGGCGATGTCATGAGCCAAGACCGTGGACTGAGCATCGGAAATCTTGTCCGGCTGAACCATGACGTGAACCTCGCGACCAGCCTGCATAGCATAGGTACGCTCGACGCCGTCATGGGAGTTGGCGATCTCCTCGAGCTTCTCAAGCGCTTGATGTAGTTCTCGGCCGATTCGCGACGGGCACCGGGGGCGAGAGGCAGAAACGGCATCGGCAGCCTGGACCAGAACATCGAGCACCGTGTTGGGATCGACGTCGGCGTGATGGGCCTCGATAGCGTGAACGATAACGGGCTTCTCGCCATAGCGACGGGCGAGCTCGGCGCCGATAACGGCATGCGGACCCTCGACGTCATGGTCGATAGCCTTGCCAAGATCGTGTAGCAGGCCGGCGCGCTTGGCAGTCACAACGTCCAGGCCAAGCTCGGAAGCCATCACGCCGCACAGGTCGGAAACCTCGAGGGAATGCTGGAGCACGTTCTGACCAAACGAGGTGCGGTAGCGCAGAGCACCCAGGGTCTTAACGATCTCGGGGTGCAGATCGTGGATACCGGTATCGAAGGCAGCCTGTTCGCCAGCTTCGCGCACGCGCTGCTGAACCAAGTCGGCGGCCTTGTGATACATCTCCTCGATGCGGGCAGGGTGAATGCGGCCGTCAGCGATAAGGTTCTCAAGGGCCACGCGGGCGGTCTCGCGACGGACCGGATCGAAGCTCGAAAGCACAACGGTCTCGGGCGTATCATCGATCACGAGGTTGACACCGGAAACCTGCTCGAAGGTGCGGATGTTGCGACCCTCGCGGCCAATGATGCGACCCTTGAGGTCATCGGAAGGAATGTGCACGGAGGTAACGGTAACCTCGGCAGTGTGGTCGGCGGCACAACGCTGAATCGCCAGGGAGAGGATCTCCTGAGCGGTCTTATGGCACTCGGCGCGAACCTGCTGCTCGGACTCGCGAATGATCGTGGCGGCCTCGTGGGTAACCTCGCCGCGAACCTTATCGAGAAGCTCCTTGTGAGCGTCCTCGCGGGTCAGGTCGGCGATGCGCTCGAGCTCCGAGGTCTGCTTGGCGCAGAGCTCCTCAAGCTCGCGGGAGCGCTTCTCGACCTGGCCAGCCTGGCTGGACAGCTGATGTTCACGCTTGTCGAGGGCATCGTTGCGGCGATCGAGGGACTCCTCGCGCTGCATCACACGGTTCTCGAGCGTACGAATCTCGCTCTTACGCTGCTTGTCCTCGGCCTCGGCAGCCTGCTTATTCTTGATGATCTCTTCCTTTGCCTCAAGCAGAGCCTCTTTTTTGAGGGTCTCGGCCTGGCGCTTTGCATCACCGATTAGGGACTCAGCCTGTGCGTGAGCCGACTGGATCTTTTCGTCGGCCTCGTGAAGACTACCCTGCTTGGCGGTGCGCATGTAGGCAATGGCGGCGATGGCACCCAAAACAATGCCAACGAGCGCTGCGATGATAGGCATGCTCACTCCTTTTTATGGATTCGTTACACAACAAAGCGAACCGTCCTTACGAACGGCTCGCGACATTTGAGTAATATGGGCGCAGCTTATGCGGGTCGGATACAGATAAACATATAAACAAACTCATCAAAGATGAGCACATATCACAAAGCAAATGACAGTGTTTATCGTACGTTGAACCGCAACAACTGTCAAATAAATGGACCCAGCACGGCGGCTAAAAGGCGGTGAACGGCAGGTGCGCAAAACACATGTGTCTAAACTGCACATTCCTCACGTTCGGCATCGAGACGCGCCTTAACGGCATCGGCGGCGATGTGGTACGAAAAGCCCTTACCCATCAAAAACCGAACGAGTTTTTCGAATCCACGTGTCTCGGGAACGCGACGCTTCGCGAGTAAAGCCGACGCGCGAGCCAAGTCGTCCTCAACGGCAAAATAATCCTCGGGATAGCCGGGGATATCATCGAGTACGACATGGCGGCGCTTGAGCTCGGTCTCAATCTTGCGCTGTCCCCAGCCGCGTCGTTTGCGCTCCTCGATAAAGTAGGAGCAAAAGCGGTTCTCATCTAAAAAGCGATACTCAGTGGCACGCTGGACGGCAAAATCAATTGCGGGTTGGCGAAATCCGTAACGAGCCAGCTTGTCACGGACCTCACCCGTGGCATGGTCGCGGCGCGACAGCATCTCAGTCACCATGGTAAGCGCGCATTTACGCTCAATGAGCTGTACCGCTTCGCGAAACTCATCCCAATCGCAGGAAGATCGGGGCGTTTTTTAAGAAACAGGCGAGCAACACGAACAGGAATCCAGATGGATCGTTCAAAACCGCCCTCGAGCTCACAGTCGATATGTGCACAAGGCTTTTTTGATGCATACCCACTCGAGAACGAGGAGGCCGCCTTCTTATCGGGAAAGACGACCGTGGCCTCGGTCACCATATACGACATGAGGGCATCCGCTACTCGTCGTCATCATCGAGCATCGCGGAGCCATCGATGGCGTAAAGCTCATCGAACTCCTCAGTTTCGGCTGATCGGTCAGCTCGACCTCGGACGGAGCATCGTCATCGAATTCAAGGCCACAGGCGAGGCGAACCTTATGCTCGATCTCGTCAGCACAATCGGGGTGTTCGCGCAGGAAAGCCTTGGCGGCCTCGCGACCATTACCGAGCTTATCCTCACCGTAAGCAAACCAAGAGCCATCTTTTTGCAGATACCGCACTCGACGGCCATGTCCAGAATCGAGCCCTCTTTAGAGATGCCCGTGCCGTACATGATGTCGAACTCAGCCGAGCGGAACGGTGCGGCCACTTTGTTCTTAACGACCTTGGCACGCACACGATTGCCGATGACCTCGTCCTTGAGCTTAATGCTGTCAATGCGGCGAATATCGATACGCACCGACGAGAAGAACTTGAGGGCGCGGCCGCCCGTCGTAGTCTCGGGGTTGCCGAACATGACGCCGATCTTCTCGCGCAGCTGGTTAATGAAGATGCAGGTCGTTTTAGATTTGGCGAGCGAGCCGGCGAGCTTACGGAGCGCCTGGCTCATCAGACGGGCTTGAAGGCCGACCGAAGTATCACCGATCTCGCCCTCGATCTCGGCACGCGGAGTCAAAGCGGCGACAGAGTCGACAACGATGGCGTCGATGGCGCCAGAGCGCACGAGCATGTCGACGATCTCGAGCGCCTGCTCGCCCGTATCGGCTGGGGAAATGAGGACCTCATCGA
>ENA-OQEB01000879-OQEB01000879.1-human-gut-metagenome-genome-assembly--contig:-NODE-879-length-11736-cov-2.144457_pt1 | contig 11736 bp, 12 predicted proteins | sample MGYA00242787_ERZ504619 | MGnify/ENA primary metagenome ERZ504619 (study PRJEB26092, sample SAMD00036317) | human gut metagenome | host: Homo sapiens | study: EMG produced TPA metagenomics assembly of... | reverse complement strand
CAGAACATCATCTAGCAACTGATGCGTACGTGGACGCTGAACCGACCGCCACGGAAGCAGCGCCGATACTTGCCCAGCAGATTTCAGGCGAAACCCCCACCGTATGCATTGTGCCACGAGTACAGAAAAGCTTGGATGAGCAGACAGACCGCACCAAAGCAAAAGCCGAGGTATTCACACCATCATGGATGGTGAACCAGATGGTCAACAATCTTGATGAGGAATGGTTCGGAAGAAAGCACGTGTTCAATACGGAGCAGGAAGACCATTCCTGGATTCCTACGGAGGGAAAAATCACGTTCCCCTCTACGAAAAAGCACGGCTGGCATGACTATGTGGACAGCCGCCGATTGGAAATCACCTGCGGTGAAGCCCCGTTCCTGGTATCGCGCTACGACGCCGCTACAGGAGCAATGCTGCCCATCAGTCAACGCATTGGCCTGCTTGATCGCAAACTACGTATCGTAGATGAGCACACAGAAGATGACCTGACGTGGTGGAAGTGGACATTGCGGGCATTCCAAAGCGTATACGGCTACGAATTCCAAGGCGACAGCCTGCTGATCGCACGCGCAAACCTGTTGCTTACCTTCGTAGATCATTACCGCAACAGATTCGGCACCGACCCGGACAAGAAGCATCTCAAGCAGATTGCGAATGTATCGTCTGGAACCTTTGGCAGATGGATGGACTGACCGAGACGATACCATTCCGTAAGCCACCTGAGCAGAAGTCGAATTCGACATGCTCGACATGCTGACCATGCTTGATGAACCCAATTCGCAAGACGTACCAGCATTTGTCCGGTTATACGACTGGAGAGCAAAAACTTCGTTATCATATAGCCAACTGTTGAAGGGAGCAAAACAATGAAGTTCGACTATATAATCGGCAATCCTCCATATCAGATGGAGGACGGCGGAGCGGGAGCCAGCGCAACTCCCGTCTATAACAAGTTTATCGATGCTGTCAAAGAACTTGACCCCTCTGTACTGAGCTTGATCATTCCGGCCAAGTGGTATTCAGGCGGAAAGGGCCTAGATCAATTCCGTCAGGAAATGCTCAATGACTCGCATATTCGTCGCTTGGCCGACTACACCAATTCGCTCGACGTATTCCCCGACGCGGATATCGCAGGTGGAGTGTGCATTTTTGTACGCGATAAAAGCTATGAGGGGGGGGGCTGCCACTATTCCAATACGCATAACGGAGTTACCACAGACTGCCAGCGCTTTCTCAATGAATTCGAAACACTAATCCGTTACCCAGTAGCCGAACGCATCGTTAAAAAAGTAACTTCTTTAAAAGAATCGACCCTCGACAAGATGGTCTCCTCCAGAAAGCCATTTGGTCTTTCCACTACAGCAAAGCCTTCATCTAGCGGCAAATTAACATTACGGTACAACAAAGGCGTTGGACCATTCCGCAGAGAAGACGTCATCTCTGGATTTGGCATGATCGATCAATGGAAAATCATTATTTCTCGTTTGTCTGCTGAGCACGCAGGTCAACCTGACAAAAATGGGCAATTCAAAATCCTATCTACGATGGAGAAGATTCCGCCAAAAACTATCTGTTCAGAAACGTATCTTGTTGCCGGTTCCTTTGACACCGAAGATGAAGCCGATAATTTCATGACGTATCTGAAAACAAAATTAACCCGTTTCCTTCTCGCTCAGATTGCCATGACTCAACAAATCAGTAAGGCTACTTTTGCATTTGTTCCCACACAAGATTTCACCAAGCAATGGACTGACGAGGAGCTGTTCAAGAAGTATAAATTGACCTCCGAAGAAATAGCCTTCATTAACAGGATGATCAAGGAGATGAACTGATGAGCGTTTCCGATATCACAGGCAAGGTCAAGAGCACTCAACCGGCACTCCCCCAGATTTATGCATACACTACTCCGGAAATCCGCCGTCATGACGGCTGGACGAAAATCGGTTATACCGAGCAGGACGTAAACGTCCGTATCGCGCAACAAACTCATACGGCAGATGTCATCGCGAAACTCGAATGGCATGGCAATGCCACTTATGAGGACACTGGCGAAGTGTTTCATGACACTGATTTCCATACCTATTTGCGCAATCTCGGCATCAATGATCAGCCCGGCACCGAATGGTTCGAGATTAATCCTCCGAACGCCAAGGCAGGTTCCATGAGTTTCGCGAGAATCATGGAATTCTTGACGGTCTCGGAGCCTCCGATTATGAACTGCGAGCCGAGCAGGAAGCTGCGATCAGCAAGACCCTGGACTATTTCCAGTTGCACGAGCAAGGCGAGTTCCTATGGAACGCGAAGCCGCGTTTCGGCAAGACTCTTGCCGCCTATGACCTTTGCAAGCGCCTTCCCACGCCAGGAAAGGACGGCAAGGCGAAACGCATTCTCGTTGTGACGAATCGTCCCGCGATTGCGAATTCCTGGTATGACGACTATGTCAAGTTCGTCGGCACCGATTCCGGCTGGCGGTTCATCAGCAGTGTGGACGCTTTGGCTGGCAAGCCATATTGCATCAGCCACGATGAATACCTGCATCTTGCAGGCAAGGGCAAGCTTCCGAGCTCCATCGAGTTCATCAGTCTGCAGGATCTGAAGGGCTCCATCGAGTTCGGCGGCCATTACGACAAGCTAAAGTATGTGGCGGAATACGAATATGACCTGCTCGTCATCGATGAAGCTCACGAAGGCGTGGACACGTACAAGACGGACGTGGCGTTCGATCATATCAAGCGCAGGAACACACTGCACCTGTCGGGAACGCCATTCAAGGCCATCGCGAACGACAAGTTCCCTGAAAACGCGATCTACAACTGGACATATGCGGACGAGCAGCAGGCCAAAAGGGACTGGAACGATCCGGAACTACGCAACCCATACGAGAACCTGCCGAAACTCAACATGTTCACGTATCAAATGTCCGACATCATCGAGAACGAAGTGGCGAAGGGCATGCAGATCGATGGTGAGCAGACCGAGTACGCATTCGATCTGAACGAATTCTTCGAGACAAAGGATGGGCGATTCGTTCACTATGACGATGTGAAGCGTTTCCTCGACGCTCTGACCACACAGAAGAAATACCCGTTCTCCACGCCAGAGTCGCGTGACGAGCTGCGCCACACGTTCTGGATGCTCAACCGCGTAGATTCTGCCCGAGCCCTTGCAAAAATGCTCCGACAGCATGAAGTGTTCAAGGACTATGAGATCATCCTTGCGGCCGGGGATGGCAAAATCGATGACGACGAGGAGAACGAGAAATCGTTCGACAAGGTCCGCAACGCCATAGCCAAAGCGGAGAAGGGCGGAGAAGGTGTCAAGACGAAGACCATCACTTTGTCGGTCGGTCAGCTGACCACAGGCGTGACGGTTCCCGAATGGACAGGCGTGCTCATGCTATCAAACATGAAGAGCCCGGCGCTGTACGTGCAAGCCGCGTTCCGCGCGCAGAACCCCTGCCTATTCAACAGGAACGGCAAATACCAGCGTAAGGAAAACGCGTACGTGTTCGATTTTGACCCGGCACGTTCGCTGACTGTGTTCGAGGAATACGCGAACGACCTGTATTCCGGCACCACATGTGGAGGCGGCGATACCGACTCACGCAAACAGAACGTGCGTCGGCTGTTGAACTTCTTCCCCGTAATCGGCGAAGACGAAGACGGCGAAATGGTGGATCTGGACGCCGAACAGGTGCTCTCCATCCCACGCAAGATCCACTCGCGCGAGGTTGTGCGCCGCGGCTTCATGTGTGATTTCCTGTTCCAGAACATCAGCAACATCTTCCATGCTCCGGCCGAAGTGATTGAGACCCTGCAGCAGCTGGAACCGTACAAGGCTCCGAGAGAAGACCTCGGAGTCAAGGCAGGAACCGCCGATGAACTCAATCTCGATGAGAACGGCGAAGTGTCCATTCCGAATGAGCAGGTCATCGGCAAGTCCAAGGATCTGTTCGGGGACAAAGTGTATGGCAATATCAACAACGAACTTAATTCCGTGATCGACTCCATTGTCTCCGAGAAACCGGAGAATCCCGAAGAGGATTTCCTTGCCGATCTCCAGAAAGCTGTTGGCGTCAGCGTCGCCGAACCGTTGGTCGAAGCCGCCAAGCAGAACTACGGCTCCGATATGAAGGCTTCCCAACAGAAGAAGGTCGAACGTAAGATCAAGCCGATGTGAATAACCGCATCAACCGCGAGTACGGCGACTACAACATTGAGAAGAACCGTATCGAACGTGACCGTGCGCAAGCACTCGAAAATGCCGGGAGCCAAGCTGAGGAAGAGCAAATCAATCAGGCACATGACGAACGGATTGAAGCCGCTCGTCTGAATCTTATTGATAATCTTAAGCAGTCTCGCAGCGAAATAGTTCAATCCGCCGGCGAAACCGTGGTGCGTGAGATCGAGACCGCGAAGAAGGAAGCTCAGAAAAACAGCATCGAAGACGGCATCCGCGACCATCTGCGTGGTTTCTCCCGCACGATTCCTTCGTTCCTGATGGCCTACGGAGATGAGAACACCACCCTTGAATCGTTCGACAGCATCATCCCGGACTACGTGTTCAAGGATGTCACCAGCATCACCGTAGATCAGTTCAGGCTCCTGCGCGACGGCGGAGATGTGACGGACCATGAAACCGGAGAAAAGGAGCATTTCGACGGTCACCTGTTCGACTCTGTTGTCTTCAACGATTCGATTGTGGAGTTCATTCATCTGCGCAGCAGACTCGCCGACTATTTCGATGAGTCCCACAAGGAAGACATCTTCGACTATGTGCCGCCCCAGAAGACCAACCAGATTTTCACCCCGCGCAAAGTCGTGGTGAAGATGATCGACATGCTCGAGCAGGAGAACCCCGGCTGCTTCGACGATCCGACGCACACGTTCGCCGACCTGTACATGAAATCGGGCATGTATATCACCGAAATCATCAAGCGCCTGTACAACAGCAAGGCAATGCGCCGCTACTTCCCGGATGACCATATCCGTCTGGCGCATATCCTCGAACACCAGGTGTATGGCATCGCGCCTACCGAGATTATCTATCAAATCGCGACCCACTACATCCTCGGATATGACAACGAATTGGGTAAGGGGCTGCACACGCACTTCGCAATGGCTGACTCCGCCCAGCTCGCGAAAGAAGGCAAACTTGCTGAGTTCGTGGACAAAGCGTTTGAAGAATAGCGAAGCACTTTGAGTCGATGACAAAGCTGATGGGTTGGATGGCTAACCGACAACTACTCTGCTAGCCACCCAACCCACCGTTTTCAGTCGTCAATCTCGATCGCATGAATCGTGACTTCCGTGTCAGCATCTGCGGTATTGGCTTTCTTGAATTCCGGGCGAAGTTCCATGCCAGTCTCATCGAACTCACCGTTCAGATTGCGTACCAGCACATCGGCCAATCGGCCACCCATGGGTTTGAACGTCGCATAGGTTATCACCCCGGAAATGGCGCCGCCGACAACTGGCACAACCTTAGTAACGGCCCTCCCAACCGACTCCTTCACCACCTGTTTGCCGACCATCGCACCGATTTTCTTGGGCAACGGATACCAAGCCGTTTTCGTCAGAGCCTGTTACGTGATCTTCTTGCCCATGTTCTTGCCGACTTCCCTGGCAAGCTTTCCTACCAACATCGCCGAACCTGACGCGCCGAGCATCACACCCAAATACGCAAGGACTCGGACTTTGGCACCTTCATTCAGTTCCGACTCGTCGGTGAACAAATCATCCTCTCCGAAGAGATAGGCAATTTTCTGCGCCAGATTGATCGCGAAACCAAAGTACTGGCCACATCGGCACCTCCAGCGGCAACGGCGGCAGGGCCACCGGGAATTCCTGCCACAAGGCGGCAAGAGTGGTCTGATTCGTCGACTTCTTAATCACTCCATCCGCTTTCCTACGCAACGACTCCACCATATATACATGCTGTGGACCATGCTCCAGAATCTCATCGAGATATTCCGAATCGGCGAATTGCTGCCGCAGAAACGCTTCCCTATCAACTCTGATAATCGGAAGCTTCGCAACGCTTCCAATCATATTTATCGCCACATCGTAAAGCTCTTCGTCGGTTTTCTTAGCCATGTTCTCTCCACTCTGATAAGACGCATTGTGCTTAACGCCCAGGGTATTCGCTCCTTTATTTATTCGATGGATAACATGCGGGCGATCCGCATTCACCATGAGCCATGTTTTCTTCGCGAGCGCGACGGGCTTTCAACAGATAGAGCCTGCATTAAAAGCAGCAGCCTGTTAAAGCAGATTCGAGCACTTTTCTCGCGCATTTTCACGCACTTGCACGCACGCAGATTCCAATCACATATACTTCACGCTCATGCGGGATGAGTTCAACGTAATCGCCAAGGAAATCAACGATGCCCCATGAAGCTCCTTGGCAGCAAGACACCCAACAAGGTATGGAACCGGGGAATAAGCAAGATGCAATCGCGTCGTCAGAAACCGAATCGCGTCGTAATCCCGTCATAATCGCGTCGCAATCGGGTAGTGTCCGAAAACCATAACCGTAATGAAAAAGATTCTTCCAACACCATGAGCCGGCAGACACCACACTGCTAAGGCATACTTCAAGTTACAATTAACCCTTATGACTTTGGCGAATAGGGGTGCAATGAAAACACTGGATGAACTTATGCAGCATCTGTGTGATAACGGCATTGCATGTTCTGGTGAATTGCAAAAAAGAGAATTGAAAAACCTGGGGTATTACCACGGCTATAAGGGGTACCGATTCGCTGGCATTGCAAAGAATCGTCTTCACTTGCAGTCCTTCGAGCAAATTTCATCATTGAATTCTTTTGATATGGCGTTGAAATCTTTAATTTACCCTCGGATCATCGCCGTGGAAACCGCTTTGAAGAATTACACATTGGAAGAAGTTCTTCAAGATGCAGAGTCACCATTTCTGGCTCTTGTGTTGTTTTCGTGGGTGTCGTCTCGTCGTTGAGCCGTTGATTATGAGGGTGTGAGGGGCGTTTCCTGTAGGTTTGTTTTTCGACCAAGAAAAAGAACCACAGAAAACGCCTTATGAAGAACATATTCAAACGTTTGCTCAACGTCAAGGGCATGGTCGTCGAGGACGTGTCCATCGACGATTCCCCGCTGCGCGACGCTCCGGTCCTGGTGGCGCGCGTCAGGTGCAGGAAGGCCGCGTTGCGTTGCTCGCGCTGCGGGCGCAAATGCCCGAAATACGACGACGGGGGCGGCGAAAGGCGTTAGCGGCACCAGGACTTCGGCTGCTATCGGGTCGAGCTCGTGGGTCCGGCTCCGCGTGTGGAATGCCGTGTGCATGGCGTGGTGGTGTCGCGGGTTCCGTGGGCGGAGCCGGGCATCCGGTTCACGCGCGACTTCGAGATGGAATGCACGTGGCTGATGACGGTCGCCAACAGGAAGACCGTGAGCGGTTTCCTGCATGTCGCGTGGAGGACCGCGGGCGACATCGCCGGACGGGTCGCCGGCCGGCTGGAATCCGGCATGCCATGCATGTTCGACGGGCTCACGGCGATCGGCGTGGACGAGACTAGCCACAGGAAGGGCCACACGTACATCACCGTCGTCGTCGACCACGAACACAAGCGGGTGATTTGGGCGCACGACGGATACGGCAAACAGGTCCTCGACCTGTTCTTCGAAGAATTGACGCCGGAGCAGCGCGCCTCCATCAGGATCGTCACCGGCGACGGCGCCAGGTGGATCGACTCGTCCGTCGCCGGATACTGCCCGAACGCGGAGCGCGTGCCCGACTCATTCCACATCGTCTCCTGGATGACCGACTGCCTGGACCGGGTCAGGAAACGGTTGTGGAACCAGGCCAGGCGAGCGAAGGATAAGACGGCCGCGGAGGCGATGAAGGGCCTGAAATACGCCGTGCTCAGAAACCCCGGCGACTTGGCCGAGCGCCAATCCACGGCCCTCGCCACGCTCGCCGGCGTGGATCCCAAGGGCCAGCTCTACCGCTCCTGGCAGCTCAAGGAACTCCTGCGCACGCTCCTGCACCAGCGCCGGCCAAGCCGAGGGGGGGGGAAAAAACTCAAACGATGGATCAACTGGGCCAGCCACTCGCGCATCCCCGAGATCGTCGAACTATGCAGGAAGATCCGCAGGCGCCGGGACGACATCCTCAGAACCATCCGACCCGACCACTCCAACGCGCGACTGGAGGCGTTCAACAACAGGATCAAGGTCACCATACGCATGGCCTACGGCTTCCACCACGTCGACAACCTCATCGCCATGATCAAACTCAGATGCTCCGGCCTACCCATCCGATTGCCGGTCCCCGTCCTCTAACCCACGAAAACAGCAGAAGCCTCATTTTTTCATCGCCTCGACTTGTTCTTCCACAGACATGGATGCCGTGTGAGAGGCGGGAGCAGCGGCTTCCGGTGCCGGAGTAGGCGCCGGCGCTTGAACCGGGGCGGCGGTCATAGGATTGATGCTTGCGCCATATTCATGCCCAGTAACATGCCGCCATCGCCAAAGCCGTTGTCTTGGATGCCTTGCGCAATGCGCTGCTGGGCAGCCATATTGCCAGCTTGCTGGGGAAACGCCCTCGTATGCGGCAACATTCATCCTATTCGAGGCGAACTGCTGCACGAGTTGACGTGATTGCTCGGTGAGCTCGATGCTTTCGATGCCCACGCTGAACACTTCAAAGCCAAAACGATCATTCCACGTACCTGCATTGGCCCGATCGCCACGCACGCATGCTGCGATGTCATTCGCCTTGCCGAGCAATTGCGAAATACGATATTCATTGGACAACGAATTGATGGCCACAATAAACGACTGTACGAATTCAGACAGAATCTGCCTACGTGGCCCTTCATCATCGAATGAATACGACACGGTAGTGGCGGGCACAAAGTTACGTACGAATCGAACTGGATCAGTGACCTTTAGCGGCATGGATTCACGTGCGCGAATTTCCAAATCGACGCCATAGAACCGGTCCGCCCTCGGATACCGGAGTCCGAAGGAATTCACCGAACAGGGACTCGTCCTCTAAGAAACCGTCCAACACACCGTTGCCAATCCACGATGCTCGCGATCCCGTGCCTGGCCATGGCCTCCGTCTTGGTCATGCCGTTCTCGACGTGGTCGCGCGCCGCGGCGACCTTCGTCTCCCAGTCGTAGCGTCTGCCCGCCGCCGCCTCGCCGTTGGATCTGTACAGCCTGATCCAGTTTCTCGCGGTATACGCCGGCATGGCAAGCCGTCTGGCGAGCGCGTCCCTGCCGGCTCCGGCCTTGATGAGTGCCAGCGCCTCGCGCCGGAACCCGTCGTCGTAACGGCTCCTTCGATCCTCACGCATACGAAAGAACCGCACCTCCGATCATCGAATCTGAATTTCTTCAGTCCAACAATCGGGGTGCGGTTCAGGTTGCGACGTTGTGCCCTTTTATGCTGTCCATATAGTGCGATCACTGCGGAATCTTTGGAACTGGAGTCTTCGAACTCGAAATTCCCGGAATCAATCGGCGGTGATCAGCTCGCTCGAATCCATGTCGAAGTCGGACATGGCAAACGAGCGGATCGCCGGATCCTCATACGTGTTCATGTAATACGTGTTGGTTTTCCCGGAATAGCCACTGGTGAACAGCGTGCGCTCGAACTGGCCGTTGCCCATCTTGGACATGCCGTCAACCATTTGCACGGAAACCAGCGTGTGGAACAGACGAGACACATTAGCAGCCTCGTTGTTCTGCTGTGGATAGTGCGTGTTGGTGTAGGCGACACGTACGAAACGCGACGGCGAACTCACGTCACCGGGAATGCCGTGCATGCTCACACCGGCACCCCATGCGCTCAGTTCCGCCTTGCCCCAAGTGGTCGGCTCCGCCATCTCGTTGCTCACACACATGTAGTTGCGCAGGTTTTCCATATGAAAGTCGAAGGTCGGCTGGTTGGTAAGCACGTCCACATCGTCATGATGAACGTGCATGCCGTCAGCCATCTGCTCGACGACGATGCTGCGGGTGCCGTCACCAATGAACCAGTGCAGCAGGGATTCCTGCTGGCCGGGCACGACCTGCGAAACGAGCGTCACGTTCTTCAACGCCTCTTCGACTTCGTCGACAGTATCGAAATTGCGCGTTACCCACAGTGGGAATTCGAAAGTGGCGACGTTTTCGGTTCCTTCGACCGGCTCGTGCGCAAAGGAGGCGTACCCAGGGAAGTTCAGTCCGGCAATGGCCAGACCATGCTCGTTGGCGCAGTCGAAATACATGGGGCGGTCGACCATGACCACGCCCACGCCGATCACCGCATTCGGTTCGCTTTTACCTTCGGCCCCATACACATAGTCGTACTGGTAGCCTCGCGGAGTGACCAGAATGGTCTCGCCGTAGGAGAAGCTCCAGTCGAGATTACGGCCGAAATACATGTTTCCCTCATCATCGGAGAAACGAACACCAGTGCACATATGGACTCCCTTCCATGATTTGCCGTGATTTTCTTGCTTGCGTGTTCATGGTAAGCGTCACTTGCTGGGAAAATCTTAAGTTTTGCCCGCGGAAGAATCTGCTTTGACTACCTCATCCATAGTATCGTCCTCCTCAATCATGTATTTCGTGTAAGATGTGCCTGCCGCAATATCCGTCACACATGTACGCCCGCAGGAACATGTCGAGCGCCTTCGCATGATCAGCGCACAGCCTCTGCCTCAGCCAGCATGTCTCCCAGCTTGTAGCAGCTCTCCGCGATCTCCGCTTCGGCCGCATGACGAAAGCACTCGTATGCCAAAACGTCCGTATCCGGTTTGGGTGGAACTTCGCCGAAATTGTTGTAATACGAGCGGAAGTACCTACCCTCGCAGCGGTCGTACGCGTACACGTACCCCAGGCGCACAGCCATCCGGATCGCTGATGTCGGCCGTGGTGCATTCGTCGTCCTCATCGAAGATATCGTCGTAGTACGGCACGCCCGCTTCCGCCTCGTTCGCATGACCGATGCCGACCGGCTGATTCGCGCGATTTGCGCTTCCGACAAGCGCGACACGCCCGGATTGCTCAGCACAATCGTCAGGGGATCTCTGAAGTACAACGGTGCACTTTGACATTCGTGCAGCGCAATCCGGGCGTGTCGTGCGACGCGTGTGGCCGATTCCCGGGCCGCATGCGCGTCATACGGGAAATTTGTGTCAATCCCGCAATTGCGGGTCTGCGAAGCTCGGTTCTCCAGAACCGGCAGCGTGCGTCGCGCGGATTCGAGAACTTCTCGGTGCAGCCGGGCAATCAGCATTCCGCCCTGTCCGCCCGCCTCGCCCTGTCCGTCACCCGCCTGCGCGATGACCTCGCCCAGCGGGTCAATGACACGGCTGCAGCCGATGTTGCGCGCGCTCACCTCGCTGCATGCCAGTACGTAGCACGTGTTTTCCAGCGCACGCGCGGCGGTCATCAGCTTCCAATGTCGCTCCTTCAAACGCCCGCGCACCCATGCCGCACTGACGATGATCACATCGGCGCCGCGCACGGCCAGCGACCGCGCGACTTCGGGAAATCTCACGTCATAGCAGGTCATGACGCCGACATGCCAGCCGTCGATCTCGACGATTGGCGGCAGCTCGGTACCGGGGCGAACCGTATCGGACTCCCGCGCGGCGAATGCATCATAGAGATGCAGCTTCCGATAGGTCGCGATAAGAGCCCCGTCACGGATGACGACGAAAACGTTGGAGACCCGGGAATCCGTTGCGCAAGACGCCGG
>ENA-OQEB01000878-OQEB01000878.1-human-gut-metagenome-genome-assembly--contig:-NODE-878-length-11737-cov-5.684238_pt1 | contig 11737 bp, 13 predicted proteins | sample MGYA00242787_ERZ504619 | MGnify/ENA primary metagenome ERZ504619 (study PRJEB26092, sample SAMD00036317) | human gut metagenome | host: Homo sapiens | study: EMG produced TPA metagenomics assembly of... | reverse complement strand
ATAGTATATATATCTGCAATCAGCGGTGACGGCAGAGATGAATTAACAAAGGCTGTTGAAAAAATTGCAGGAACTCAAAACTTTAATCCGAGTGAAGGCGTTCTCTCAAATGAAAGACAGCGAATTGCCGTGAAAAATGCACTTGATTCGGTTGTTGAGGCAATGAACGCACTTAAATGCGGTATGACATTTGACGCAGTAACAGTTTCAATTGAGGATGCAATTTCACACTTACTTGAATTAACGGGTGAGAGAACAAGTGATGAGGTTGTGGATAGGGTGTTTCATAACTTCTGCGTAGGAAAATAGGTGATATTATGAATTATTTTGCAGGTGAATATGATGTTGCAGTAGTCGGTGCAGGTCACGCCGGAATCGAGGCGGCTCTTGCGGCGGCAAGGCTTGGCTGTAAAACTGCAATATTTACCATAAATATGGATGCGGTCGGAAACTGTCCCTGCAATCCGTCAATCGGAGGAACAGCAAAAGGACATCTCGTCCGTGAGATTGACGCACTCGGCGGTGAAATGGGAAAGACTGCCGATGAATGTTTTTTGCAGTCCAGAATGCTTAACAGGGGAAAAGGTCCGGCTGTTCATTCGCTGAGAGCACAGATTGACAGAAGAAAATATTCTTCCGTTATGAAACATAAGATTGAATTACAGAAAAATCTCGACCTTCGTCAGGCTGAAATTACGGATATTGAAAAGACGGATGGCGGTTATAATCTTACTACAAGAATGCTTGCCGTATTTAAGTGCAAGACCGTTATTATTGCAACGGGTACATATCTCGCGGAAGAATTTTTGTCGGTGAGGTTTCATATGAAAGCGGTCCCGACGGAATATTTCCCGCCGCATTTCTCGGTTCAAGCCTTAAAAAACTCGGTCTGCCTTTGAGAAGATTTAAGACAGGTACTCCGGCAAGAGTTCTGAAAAGCTCAATTGATTTTTCTGAGCTTGAAGTTCAAAAAGGTGATGAACCTCCCCAGCCGTTCTCTTATGAAACTGAGAATCTCGGTGAAAACAAGGTTGAATGCCATGTCAGTTGGACAAATGACGAAACAAAGCAGATTATTCTTGAAAATATCAACCGTTCTCCCCTTTATGCCGGCAAAATTGAGGGTGTTGGTCCCCGTTATTGTCCAAGCTTTGAAGATAAGATTATGCGTTTTAAGGATAAGCCAAGGCATCAGCTTTTTATTGAGCCGTGCGGACTTGATACCGAGGAAATGTATCTTCAGGGAATGAGCTCGTCACTACCGGAAGAAGTTCAGCTTAAATTCTACCACACAATAAAAGGTCTTGAACATTGCCTTATTATGCGACCTGCTTATGCAATTGAATATGATTGTGTTGATCCGCTTGCAATGAACCCGACGCTTGAATTTAAAGATTTTGAAGGACTTTTCGGTGCCGGTCAATTCAACGGCTCTTCGGGATATGAGGAGGCTGCGGCTCAGGGACTTGTTGCAGGAATTAATGCAGCAATGAAGGTTCTCGGCAGAGAGCCTGTTATATTCGACCGTTCGGAAAGCTATATAGGCACACTTGTTGATGACCTTGTTACAAAGGGAGCAAATGAGCCGTATAGAATGATGACTTCAAGAAGTGAGTACAGACTTGTACTTCGTCAGGATAATGCCGACGAAAGACTTACTCCTCTCGGTCACAGAATTGGTCTTATAAGTGACGAAAGATACGAAAAGTTTCTCAAAAAACAGGAGCTTAAAAAAGAAGAACTTAATAGACTTAAAAGTACGGTCATTTCACCTACTGATGAAGTAAATGAGATACTTGTTTCACGTGAAACATCTGAAATTACTTCAGGTGTGCGACTTATTGACCTTATGAAACGGCCTCAGCTTGGTTATGATGCACTCAAGAACATTGACAAAACAAGACCGGAACTTGATCCGAATATCTTTGAGCAGGTTGAAATTGAAATTAAGTATGAGGGTTATATTCAAAAACAGCTTAAACAGGTTGAACAAATGAAAAAGCTTGAAGTTAAGCAATTGCCAAAGGACTTTGATTACAATGAAATAGAAGGACTTCGACTTGAGGCAAGGGAAAAGCTTAATAAGATTAAACCGCTCAATATCGGACAGGCGTCAAGAATTTCGGGCGTTTCTCCTGCGGATATCAGCGTACTTCTTATCTGGCTTGCTCAGAACAACAGGAGGCAGTAATGGCAATTAAAGATACTCTTACTACCGTTACTGATGGTTTTAAAACCAAACTTGACGACGAAATGCTCCAAAGGTTTGAAATCTACTTCAAATTGCTTGTTGAGTGGAACGAAAAGATGAATCTTACTGCAATAACCGATGAACACGGTGTTGCGGTCAAGCATTTTGCCGACAGCCTTACACTTTACAACTTTGTTGATGTAAAGAAGAATGCAAGCATTATTGATGTGGGAACAGGTGCCGGTTTTCCGGGTGTTGTGCTTAAAATTGCAAGACCTGACATTAAGCTGACGCTTCTTGACAGCCTTAACAAAAGACTTACATTTCTCGACACAGTTCTTAACAATACAGGACTTGATGCTGAGCTTGTTCACAGCAGGGCAGAGGAGGGCGGTAAAAATAAGCTTTATCGTGAAAAGTTTGATATTGCCGTTTCAAGAGCAGTTGCAAGGCTGAATGTTCTCAGCGAATACTGCTTGCCGTATGTCAAGGTAGGCGGTTTGTTTGTAGCAATGAAAGGACCGAATGCCGATGAAGAACTTGACGGAGCAAAGAATGCTTTGAAATTACTCGGCGGTAAGGTTGAAAAGGTTCACAAGTTTAATCTTCCGTGTGACGAGGGCGAGCGTACAATCATTGTAATCAAAAAGGTAAAACCCACACCAAAACAATACCCGAGAATTTCGGGCAAAATAAAGTCACAACCGTTGTGATAAATATCGACAGCTTTTTTGATAAATTACCATTTTGTGGTAAAACTTCTTAAAAAAGTTGCTCACAAAGCGACAACAACCGCACCGTGTCTATGTTATTATAATAGCACAGGGACAACCCCTGATGCTAACGAACATTGAGGCGATGCGGTTGAATTTTATGCTCAAAAACGATAACAAAGTTTTAGAGATTCCGATTATTAAAATCAGACCGAACAAAGCACAACCTCGCAAAACCTTTGACGAAACCGAACTTGCCGCTCTCTCTGCATCAATCAGCGAAAACGGTATCTTGCAACCGTTGTCGGTGAGAAAAATCTCGGCTGCGGAATATGAACTTGTGGCAGGTGAGCGCCGCCTCAGGCATCGGTTTTGGCAGGATTACGAAAGGTGCCGTGCATCGTTTTAAAGTGTTCGGAAAAAGAGTCAGCCATTTATGCTCTCCTTGAAAATCTCCAGCGAAGCGACCTCGGTATATTCGAGGAAGCTCGCGGGATTTCAAAGCTAATCAGGCGCTACGGTCTTACCCAAGAGGAAGCAGCGAACCGACTGGGCAAAAGCCAATCAACAATTGCAAACAAGCTAAGACTTCTTCGCCTTACATACGAGGAGCAGGAATGGATTGTAAATGCAGGATTGAGTGAAAGACACGCAAGGGCTCTTTTAAGAATTGAAGATGACGCTTTAAGACATGAGGCTCTGTCAAAAATAATTTCGGAGAATCTCAACACAAGTCAGACTGATGAACTCGTCGGCATTTTAATTAATTCAGTACCAAAAACAACAAAATCCAAAGGTACAAGCAAAGCGGTGATAAAAGACTTACGAATTTTTCTTAACACAATCAACAAGGCTATTGATACGATGCGTCTTGCAGGAATCGACGCACAATCAGACAAAAAAGACACAGACAATTTTATTGAATACACAATTCGGATTCCTAAAAGACATCAAAAGCCTGATGCAGAAAAAACTGCTTAATTCACTTTTCAGAGGGTGCGAAAGCATCCGTTCCACTCATACCCATTTCCTTATCTAAACCCCTTGCAAAGAGTCGCACAGTAATGTGCGACTTTTTGCGTTGTATAGTTTTTATTTTTTGGTTGCACAGGAAATGTTTCACGTGAAACATTTGCTTTTGATTAAGAAAAAAAGTTGCATTAAATCCCAAAAAATCTTCAAAATAGCTTTAAAAATGGTGTGCATTATGATATAATTTTAAAGTAAAAGATATAAAAATCATAAAAACAAAAGACAAGGTGATTTTTTGGCAAAAATAATTGCAATATCAAACCAAAAGGGAGGTGTGGGAAAGACCACAACCTCCGTTAATCTTGCGGCTTGTCTGGGAAAAATGGGAAAGAAAACATTGCTTGTTGACGCTGATCCACAGGGAAATGCCACAAGCGGTGTCGCCATTGATAAGAGCAAAGTTAAGTTTTCAACTTACTCAATTCTTGTTGACGGTGCAAAAGCCGAGCAATGTGTTCTTACAACCCCGTATGACAATCTGCATATTCTTCCGTCAAGCCTTGATTTGGCTGCCGCAGAGCTTGAAATTGCAGAAAAACCGCACAGAGAGGCACTTTTAAAGAATGCTTTGCTCCCAATAAAGCAGTATTATGATTACATAATCATCGACTGTCCTCCGTCACTCGGACTTATCACGGCAAATGCGTTGACAGTTGCCGACACATTTCTTGTGCCGATTCAATGCGAATATTATGCACTTGAGGGATTGTCACAGCTTATTAACACGGTAAGAAGAATAAAAAGACAGTACAACGAGTCAATTGAAATTGAAGGCGTTTTGCTAACAATGTATGACGGACGACTTAATCTTACACAACAGGTAGTAGATGAAGTGAAAAAATTCTTCCCACGAAAGGTTTTCAAAACAGTTGTTCCGAGGGGAGTAAGACTTTCCGAAGCACCGAGCTTTGGTATGCCTGTTATCTACTACGACAAATCCTGTAAGGGCAGTCAGGCATATACGGCACTTGCCGAGGAAATAGTCGGAAAGGAGAGAGGATGATTTGGCAAAAAAACTCGGTGGTCTTGGAAAAGGCCTTAACGCAATATTTATAGAGAACGATTCCGAAACAGAGGGCGGAACAGTAACACTTAAAATTTCGGAGATTGAACCGAACCGCACTCAGCCGAGAAAAGAATTTGACGAACAGGCTTTGTCGGAGCTTGCAGAGAGTATTTCACAGCACGGACTTTTACAGCCGTTGCTTGTTCGTCCGCTTACACTCGGCGGTTATCAGATTGTGGCAGGTGAAAGAAGATACAGAGCAAGCCGTATGGCAGGTCTTACCGAAGTCCCTGTTATAATCAAGGAGCTTACTGATACCGAAACAATGGAGATTGCTCTTATCGAAAATCTTCAGCGTGAGGATTTAAGCCCTGTTGAAGAGGCTCTCGGCTACAAGGCTCTTATTGATGAACATGGTTTTTCACAGGAAGAAGTTGCAAAGTCGGTTGGAAAATCCCGTCCCGCAGTTGCAAATGCATTAAGACTTCTTAAACTTCCCGATAACATAATGGAATATCTCAAAGACGGCAAAATCTCGGCAGGTCATGCAAGAGCATTGCTTACGCTTGAGAATGAAGAACTGATGACGGAGCTTGCAGATGAAATTGTTGCAAAAGATCTTTCGGTAAGACAGGTTGAGAAAATCTGCAAGAAAAAACCGACAGTTCAGAAGGAAGAGAAGCCTGAGAAAAAGCCTTCGTTCTACAGCATGGTTGAACTTGCACTCTCGGAAAGCCTTGGACGAAAAATCAGCGTTTCAAAGAGCAAGGGCAAGCAAGGCGGTGTTCTTCAGATTGAATTCTATTCGGACGAAGAACTTACAGAGCTTTCAAACAAACTTAAATAACATTACATAAAGAGGTATTTTAAAATGATAGATATTAAATTTTTAAGAGAAAATCCCGACGCAGTAAAAGAAAATATCAAAAAGAAGTTTCAGGATTACAAGCTTCCGCTTGTTGATCAGGTAATTGAGCTTGATGAGCAGAGCAGAGCTGTTAAAAAGCAGGCTGATGAACTCCGTTCAAACAGAAACAAAATTTCAAAGCAGATTGGCTCTCTTATGGCTCAGGGCAAAAAAAAGAGGGTATGGCTCTTAAAGAAGAAGTTACAAAGCAGGCACAACAGCTTGCAGAGCTTGAAAAGCAGGAATCAGACCTTTCTGCAAAGGTAACGGAAATCATGATGCAGATTCCTAATATTATTGATCCGTCTGTTCCGATTGGTAAGGATGACAGTCAGAATGTTGAAATTGAGAGGTTCGGCGATCCGTTTGTACCTGATTTTGAAATTCCTTATCACACAGAAATTATGGAAAAATTCAATGGTATCGACCTTGATTCTGCAAGAAAGGTTGCGGGTAACGGTTTCTATTATCTTATGGGCGATATTGCAAGACTTCACAGTGCAGTAATCGCATATGCCCGTGATTTTATGATTAACAGAGGTTTCACATACTGTGTACCGCCTTTTATGATCAGAAGTAATGTTGTAACAGGCGTTATGAGCTTTGCCGAGATGGATTCAATGATGTACAAGATTGAGGGCGAGGACCTTTATCTTATCGGCACAAGCGAACATTCAATGATTGGTAAATTTATTGACACAATCAACAAGGAAGAAAATCTTCCTTACACTCTCACAAGCTATTCGCCTTGCTTCAGAAAAGAAAAGGGTGCTCACGGCATTGAGGAGAGAGGCGTTTACAGAATTCATCAGTTTGAAAAGCAGGAAATGATTGTTGTTTGTAAGCCTGAGGACAGCAAAATGTGGTTTGACAAGCTTTGGCAGAACACAGTAGACCTTTTCCGTTCAATGGATATTCCTGTTCGTACACTCGAATGTTGTTCGGGCGACCTTGCTGACCTTAAGGTTCGTTCACTTGATGTTGAAGCCTGGTCACCTCGTCAGAAGAAATATTTTGAGGTTGGTTCATGTTCAAATCTCGGTGACGCACAGGCTCGCCGCCTTAAAATCAGAGTTACAGGCGAGGACGGCAAGAAATACTTTGCACATACTCTTAACAACACGGTTGTTGCACCTCCGAGAATGCTCATTGCGTTCCTTGAGAACAACCTTAACGAAGACGGCACAATCAGGATTCCTGAGGCTCTTCGTCCTTACATGGGCGGTATGGAGGTTATCAAGTAATCAACATACTGTGTTCTCACAAAAATCAGCAAACTATAGCAAAAATCAAAACAAAATTATATTGACATTATACCGTACTAATGGTATAATTTACCTTGCTAAAATCCCTTGAAAGAGGTTAACGGAGGTAATTATTATGAAACAGAGAAGTGTAGGTATTGCAATCCTTCTTTCAATCATCACTTGCGGTATTTACGGAATTTACTGGCTCATTATGCTCAATGACGAAACAAACTATGTTTCCGGTCATCAGCAGGATGGTACATCAGGCGGAGTTGTATTTCTGCTTACACTTGTAACTTGCGGTATTTACGGTTATTACTGGTGCTACAAGCAGGGCGAAAAGCTCAATGAAGCAAAGATGCAGAGAGGTATTATGGTTGATTCAAGTGCTTCGGTACTTTATCTTATACTTTCAATCTTTGGTCTTAGCATTGTTTCTTATGCTCTTATGCAGAGTGAGCTTAACAAGATGCTTCCTCCACAGTAATCAATGAAAAAAAGATTATTAAAATTTTCAACGGCTGCGATTATTTTGGTCGCAGCCGGTGTTTTATATTATTTAATTGTTTCGTTTACCGGCTTTGCAATTCCGTGTGTATTCCGAAAGATCACGGGACTTTATTGCCCCGCTGCGGTGTCACGGGAATGTTGACTCATATTGTAAGGCTTGATTTTAAGGGCGCTTTTGAGTGCAATCAGGTTTTGTTTGTAATCTCACCATTCATTCTGTATCTGCTCGGAAAAATGCTTTACGGCTACATAAGGTACGGCAGACTTACTCTGAAAAAATTCGACACGGTTCTGACATTTGTGCTGATAGGAATACTGCTCGTTTTCGGAGTTGTCAGAAATCTTCCGCCTTTTGACTTTTTAAGACCGTATGGATAAGATGTTAATAACTTTCTGAAAATTAGAAATCCCCGAACATTTTTGTGTTCGGGGATTGTTGTTATGATGTTAAGAAAATACGAAAAGTTTTCAACATTGAATCAACGGTGATTCATCACTTTAAATCGCTGAAAGAAATTCTTGAGTATGTATCATTGTTGAGTGTAAGAGTGTCGCCGTCAACAGAGTATGTGTATTTATCTGTTGTTTTTTTGTCGGAGGTTGTGTATGTTGAAACAATTTTACCTTCGCTTGCCGTGTAGTTTGAATATGCAAACATATAGTCAAAAAGATTCTGATACATAATTCCGCTCTTGTCAAAGCAGAGATACTCACCGCTTTCTGATTTCCAACAGCCTACAAGCTTATCATCAATTGATGCGTCTTTGTCGGGGGTGGGAATAAAGTCGAGATCGTCTGTTTTCTTGAGCGTTGAAACCGCCTTTGTATCCGTATTTGTCAGCTCGGCAGTTTTTTTGTCATCTGAAAGCTTGTAGGTGTAAGTTCCGTTCAGTCCGAAAACAAGCTTTGTGGTAAATGTCGGATTGTTGTCATCATCAGTATCGTAGCTGTATTTGCCGAAATATCCCGAAGTTCCGCTGATGAGTATAGACTTGCCCTCGCCGTTAAACATATAGTAAAAGCTTGCATACTGCGAACCCTCGCCCGAGGTTATCTGCCATGTGCCTACAAGGTCATCTTCGTCATTTTCTTTGCAGGTATGCAATGATTTCAAGTCAAACGATTCATTCGTCGTACCGGATTTTGCAGTGCCTTCAGTAGCCTGTACGGTTGTCTGAGCTTCAGTGGGTTTTGTGGTATCAGCTGTTGAAGAATTTGACGAGTCGGAACACCCTGCAAATACTGCAATCGAAAGAGCGATTGTACCGACTAAAACGCTTTTTTTGAAAATCTGTTTTGTTATGTTCATTTTATACCTCTGTTATCACATAATAAGCCTGTCACGGTAACCAAAATAAAGCAAATATTCAGTAAAACAGGCAATACAATACTATTTTATAATTTACGGAACATATTGTCAATACAGAAAAATGAATTACAAATTTTTTGTTTAAAAAAACTTTTTCTGTCTTGATAATCACAGGTCGATTTGTTATAATAATAGGTAACAATAAAAATCGAATTTTGTAGTATGGAGGAATAATATGCTGAATACAAGTTATGACGAAAAATTTGGCAAGAAGGGCCTTACATTCGACGATGTTCTCCTTATTCCGGGCGAATCAGATGTTGAACCCAAGAATGTTGATGTGTCAACTCATCTTACCAAGACAATCAAGCTTAATACTCCGCTTATGACTGCCGCTATGGATACAGTTACCGAAACAGATATGGCAATTGCCATGGCTCGTGAGGGCGGCGTTGGTATTATTCATAAGAATATGTCAATTGAAAAGCAGGCAGATCAGGTTGACAGAGTAAAGAGAAGTGAAAACGGTGTTATCGTTAATCCGTTCTTCCTTTCTCCCGAGAACACAGTAAGAGATGCAGATGAACTTATGGGTAAGTACAAAATTTCAGGTGTTCCGATTTGCCGTGACGGCAAGCTTGTCGGCATTATTACAAACCGTGATATGCGTTTTATGACAGGCTCCGATTTTGCACAGCCGATTTCTGCTGTTATGACGCACGAAAACCTTGTTACCGCTCCTGTCGGCACAACTCTTAAGCAGGCTCAGCAGATTCTCCGTGAGCACAGAATCGAAAAGCTCCCGATTGTCGGCAAGGACGGCAGTCTTAAAGGACTTATCACAATCAAAGATATTGAAAAGAGCGTTCAGTATCCCAACTCTGCCCGTGATGACAAGGGCAGACTCATCTGCGGTGCTGCTATCGGTGCTACAAAGGATGTTCTTGACAGAGTTGCCGCTCTTATTGAGTCACAGGTTGATGTTGTTGTTCTTGACTCTGCACACGGTCACAACTCAAATGTTGTTCAGTCTGTTGCAAAGGTTAAGAAAGCATATCCGAACCTTCCTCTTATCGCAGGTAACATTGCTACGGCAGAAGCAGCAAAGGCTCTTATTGATGCCGGCGCAGACGCTATTAAGGTTGGTATCGGACCGGGTTCTATCTGTACAACAAGAATCGTTGCAGGTATCGGTGTTCCTCAGATTACAGCTATCTATGATGCCGCTTGTGAAGCGTCAAGGTACGGTATTCCTGTAATCGCAGACGGCGGTATCAAGTACAGCGGTGATATCGTTAAGGCACTTGCCGCAGGCGGCAGTGTTGTAATGGTCGGTTCACTTGTTGCAGGTTGTGCCGAAAGCCCCGGAGACAACGAAATCTATCAGGGCAGACAGTTTAAGGTTTACAGAGGCATGGGCAGTCTCGGAGCAATGGGCAAAGGCAGTGCAGACAGATACTTCCAGGCAAGTAACAACAAGTTTGTTCCCGAAGGTGTTGAAGGTCGTGTACCTTACAAGGGACCTCTTTCAGACACAATTTATCAGATGCTCGGCGGACTTCGTGCAGGTATGGGTTACACAGGCTGTGCAACAATCAAGGATCTTCATGAAAAGGCAAGATTTGTTCAGATTTCAGGCGCAGGTCTGCGTGAAAGCCATCCGCATGATATTCAGATTACAAAAGAAGCTCCTAACTACTCTTATCATTCATAATTGATAAATCATAAATATTTGCATAAAATAAAAGAAAAGGATGTGCCGACAGTTTATGTACAGACTCGGAATTGATCTGGGCGGAACAAACATTGTAGCCGGTGTTGTTGACGAAAATTACGAAATTATCGCAAAGGCAAGCTGTAAAACAAATGTGCCCCGTCCCGAAAGCGAAATCTGCGACAGTATGGCAGATGTTGCATTAAAGGCAATTGAAAAAGCAAAACTCACAATTGATGATATTGAGTCAATCGGTATCGGTGTACCGGGTGCGGTTAATCCGAAAACAGGCGTTATAGAGTATTCGGCTAATCTTTTCTTCCATAACTGGCAGGTTGTCAAGATGATGGAGGAAAGGCTCAATACAAAGATTTGCGTTGAAAACGATGCAAACGCTGCTGCCCTCGGCGAGTATCTTGCAGGCAGTGCAAAGGGTGCAAAAAATGCGATTGCAATAACACTCGGCACAGGTATCGGCGGCGGTATCATTATTAACGGCAAGATTTACAGCGGTTCTAACTATGCAGGCGCTGAGCTTGGACATATGGTTATCGTTAAAGACGGTAAGGAATGTGCGTGCGGCAGAAAGGGCTGTTGGGAGGCGTATGCGTCTGCAACAGGTCTTATTAACCTCACAAAGCAGGAAATCCTCAAGGAAAACTTCGACTTCAGTTATATGCTCAAGTCATGTGACGGTGATATTAACAAGGTTACAGGTAAGACTGCGTTTGATGCTGTTCTTGCAGGTGATGCAAATGCCAAAACCGTAATTGACGAGTATATCGGTTATCTCGCTTGCGGTCTTGTGAATATTATTAATATTTTCCAGCCGGATATCCTTTGTATCGGCGGCGGTATTTCAAATCAGGGCGAGAATCTTCTTGCTCCGCTCCGTACGATTGTTGAAAAGGAAAGATATACAAAGCATAACGATAAGCAGACAGTCATCTGCAAGGCAAGCCTTGGCAATGATGCAGGCATTATCGGTGCGGCTTTTCTTGAATAATTGACAAACTGTTAAAATTTACTTCGTGATTTCGGGCGGAAAAATGTATTTTCTGCCCGAAAAGCGGATTTTTAAAATAATAAAAACTTTTTTGAAAAAATT
>ENA-OQEB01000877-OQEB01000877.1-human-gut-metagenome-genome-assembly--contig:-NODE-877-length-11744-cov-1.917879_pt1 | contig 11744 bp, 10 predicted proteins | sample MGYA00242787_ERZ504619 | MGnify/ENA primary metagenome ERZ504619 (study PRJEB26092, sample SAMD00036317) | human gut metagenome | host: Homo sapiens | study: EMG produced TPA metagenomics assembly of... | reverse complement strand
AACAAAATGCAAACTACGCCTTATCCGGGCAAAAAACAAATCCCAATCCAACTTCTATGGAGTGAAATCAAGAAAAGGTTTGCCCGAAATAATGGAATGGCCGGAATTAACTCCCATCAAGGAACGTGTGAATGTACAGGCCGACTCTGCTCGTATCCGACAGATTGTCGACGGCTGTTGGGTGGCCGTAGGTACCAATAAGTCCCATGCCATACAACTGGACTACTCCCGTCCCTTTCAAGGACAGCCTTCTTACCGTTTTGAGCTGAAACAAGATGACAACACTCTGGAAGGCTACTCTAAAGGAGAAACCAAAGGTCGCGCCGAACTATGCTATTGCTATGCCGTATCCGACGACTTCAAAAACTATCCGGCAGATGAATATCCCAATGCTCAAAAGATGAAGACCGTCTATCATTATGGCAAGGGAAGTTGCCCGCAAGGTTCATCCATGAGCTACACATTCTCTGTTTACATTCCACATACCCTTGACAAAAACGTATCTACCATCTTTGCCCAATGGCACGGCATGCCAAGCCGTACACTTGTGTCCGACCCTGATGGCAAAGTAATGAGCCTCAGTACCAAGGAGTTTCTGGAACTGGAGAGGCGAATGATTTTCAAGAAAAATACGGCATATGATAAAATTATCAAAATCAACGCCCAAGGAGATACCCTCTACAGAGCAGGGAACCGAACGGTTGGCTGATAGAACAAGGCGGTTATCCCCCGCTTGCCTTCGGCTTTTCACAAGGTTATTTCTACATCAAAGCCAATTCGGACCGCAAATGGCTGACGGACAAGACCGACCGCTGTAATGCCAATCCTGACAAGGCAGAAATCATGCATCCAGTCACCTCTACCTTCAAAACCTCGACAATAGCATATAAAATGCCATTCGAGAATTTCCCCAAAGATTGCTGGATAACTTTTCAGGTAAATATAGACTGGACCGAATATGGAAAAGAAAAAGAAACCATTCTTAAACCCGGACTTCTTGACGTAACCATGTCCTACCGTCAATCAGAAAAGGAAGTGAAGACATATCGTAAACAATGAGGAGATACTGATTGGCCGCAATGACGAAGAAGGATATTACTTCAAATTCGGCATATACCGTGTCGGCAACAGTACCATTCCGGTTTGCTATAACCTAGCCGGTTATAAAGAGCAGTTCCGAAAAGTAACGACAAGAATCACGCAATTTTAAATCCCATATTTTTCAACTCAACACAGAACGATTGATTTCTTGTTTTTTCGTAGAAAAAACAAAAAAGGAAGAAATAATAGCCGAATTCAACAAGCAACAAAAAGCCCGCCACCTTAATGGAGACGGGCTTGAAAAGTAGCTCCGAGGGGAATCGAACCCCTATCTAAAATTTAGGAAATTCTTGTTCTATCCGTTGAACTACAGAGCCTCAACTGATAATCAGCGGAATATGTAGAATATTTATAGAACTTCTACACTATTTTTACACGACGCAAGCTGATTACGGATGCAAAGATAATGTATTCTGCCGATTTTCCGAAAAAAGTTTTGTTAATCCGATTAACTTTCCGAAATTTGCTGCCTATGTAAACGGAATAGTAATCCTCAAATAATCTATAGTAATTCGTAAGTTATGGCAAACGACATGATGGTCAAAGAACTGGAGCAAGTGGTAGTCCGCTTCTCCGGAGACTCCGGCGATGGTATGCAGCTCGCCGGCAACATCTTTTCAACAGTTTCGGCTACCGTGGGCAATGATATCAGTACATTCCCCGACTATCCGGCAGATATCCGCGCCCCACAAGGCTCACTTACCGGTGTTTCCGTTTTCAGGTACATATCGGTGCAGAGAAAGTCTATACCCCGGGTGACAAATGCGACGTATTGGTAGCGATGAACGCCGCCGCACTGAAAACCCAATATAAGTTTGCTAAATCCACTGCTTGTATCATCATCGATACAGATGCTTTCCAGAAGTCAGACTTGGAAAAGGCCGCTTTCAAGACCGATAACCCGATAGAGGAAATGGGTATTAAGCAGGATGTCATCGCCGCCCCCATCTCGAAGATGGTGAAAGACTGCCTTGCCGACACCGGAATGGACAACAAGTCCATGCTGAAATGCCGCAATATGTTTGCAGTAGGCCTGGTATGCTGCTGTTCAACCGCGATCTGAAAATAGCCGAAGATTTCATCCGCGAGAAATTCGCCAAAAAGCCCGAAATTGCCGGGGCAAATATCAAGGTCATCCATGCAGGATATGACTACGGACACAACACCCATGCTTCCGTAGCCCATACATATAAGATTGAAAGTAAGACTACCGTTCCCGGCAGATACATGGATATCACGGGGAACAAAGCAACTGCTTACGGTTTCATCGCCGCAGCTGAAAAGGCTGGCTTGAAGCTGTTCCTCGGCTCCTATCCCATTACTCCGGCAACCGATGTACTGCACGAACTCTCCAGCACAAGTCTCTGGCGTGATGACCGTGCAATGCGAAGACGAGATTTCCGGTTGCGCCACTTCTATCGGCGCCGCTTTTGCAGGTGCGCTGGCTGTGACCTCCACTTCCGGTCCCGGTGTCTGCCTGAAATCGGAAGCTATGAACCTGGCAGTCATTACAGAACTTCCGCTGGTTGTGCTCGACGTGCAACGTGGCGGTCCTTCTACCGGTCTGCCCACCAAGTCAGAGCAGACAGACTTGTTGCAGGCATTGTTCGGCCGCAACGGTGAAAGCCCAATGCCCGTCATCGCCGCCTCTTCACCCACAAGCTGTTTCGATGCAGCCTACATGGCAAGCAAAATTGCACTGGAGCACATGACCCCGGTCGTATTGCTGACCGACGCTTTGTTGCCAATGGCTCCGGCGCCTGGAAGCTGCCCAAACTGGCAGACTATCCCGCCATCACCCCTCCCTACGTGACTCCCGAAATGAAGGACAACTATACTCCGTACAAACGCAATCCCGAAACGGGTGCCCGCTACTGGGCCATCCCCGGACAAGAGGCTATATGCACATCCTCGGCGGTCTGGAGAAAGACAGCAATACCGGTGCCATCTCCACCGATCCCGAAAACCATGACTTGATGTGCCACCTTCGTGCCGAGAAGGTTGCCAAAATCCCCGTACCTGATGTAGAAGTGCAAGGCTGTGCAGACGATGCCGATTTGCTGATTGTCGGTTTCGGCGGTACATACGGCCACTTGTATTCGGCCATGGAAGAGATGAACAAGGCAGGCAAGAAGGTTGCCCTCGCCCACTTCACTTATCTGAATCCGCTCCCCAAGAACACGGAAACCGTTCTGAAGAAGTACAAGAAGGTGGTAGTTGCCGAACAGAATCTCGGACAATTTGCAGGTTATCTACGTATGAAGATAGACAACTTCACCCCGTACCAGTTCAACGAAGTCAAAGGACAACCGTTCGTCGTTGCCGAGCTGGTCGCAGCGTTCAATAAATTAATTGATAATTGACAGTTGACAATTGATAATAACCATGCGTAATATGCGGATTATCAATGACCAGCCACCAATTATCAACTATCAATTATCAACTATCAATTAAAAAAGATTATGTGCGAATATACAGCAAAAGACTATAAAAAAGGACAACCCCGTTGGTGTCCGGGTTGTGGTGACCACTTCTTTCTGGCTTCACTGCACAAAGCAATGGCAGAAATCGGCAAAGCTCCTTGGAGAATGCGTCATCTCAGGTATCGGCTGCTCCAGCCGTCTGCCCTATTACATGAATACGTATGCGATGCAGACCATCCACGGACGTGCTGCTGCCATCTCTACAGGTGCCAAGGTTGCCAATCCCAACCTGACGGTATGGCAAATCTCCGGCGACGGTGACGGTCTGGCCATCGGCGGTAACCACTTCATCCACGCCGTACGCCGTAACATCGACCTGAACATGATTCTGCTGAACAACCGCATCTACGGTCTGACCAAAGGTCAATATTCTCCGACCTCTCCACGTGGTTTCGTCAGCAAGTCGTCTCCCTATGGTACGGTAGAAGATCCATTCCACCCGGCAGAGCTTTGCTTCGGTGCCCGCGGCCGTTTCTTTGCCCGCGCGGTAGCTACCGATGCTCCGGGGACAGTGGAAATATTGAAGGCAGCCATGCTCACAAAGGGGCTTCCGTTTGCGAGATTCTGCAAAACTGCGTTATCTTCAATAACGGTACGCATGACTCCGTAGCCAAAAAGGAAGACCGCGCCAAGAATGCTATCTACTTGAAACACGGCGAACCAATGCTCTTCGGCGAGAACAACGAATACGGACTGATGCAGGAAGGCTTTGGTCTAAAAGTCGTGAAACTCGGTGAGAACGGCATTACAGAGAAGGATATCCTTATCCACGATGCCCACTGCATGGACAACACCCTGCAACTGAAGCTTGCCTTGATGGAAGGTCCCGACTTCCCGATTGCACTCGGTGTTATCCGCGATGTGGAAGCTCCTACTTACGACGATGCTGTTCATGAACAAATCGAAGAGGTGTCTGCCAAGAAGAAGTATCACAACTTCGAGGAATTACTGATGACGAATGATACGTGGGAAGTAAAATAAACCACTAAGATTTTTGCATAAGTTGCTTCCACACTTCCACTCATCTGCCGAAATTTCTTATCCAACGGCATTTCAGATGCTGTGGAAGCAACTCAAAAGTATGGAAGCGCATTTTGCTTCCACACTTTTGAGTTGCAATATTAATAGCTTGTATCATTTCTTATTAATATTATGTTTGCACGAAACAAATAAGGTGCAAACATGATATTAATTTCCTAAAAGTAAGAGTACCTCCCTATCCTTTCTCTCACAAACCGCAGGCTGATAGTTCCTTCGTTCGAGTAATCCTTCCCAGATAAAGGTCAAAAACACTCCCACCCTGAAAAGAAAATGCAACCACTGCAACTGCACCAGATTTTATTGCAGCGATAGAACAGACCTCCGACGAACAAGACTTCAAGGGAAGAGAGGGAAATTGTGGAATACCTACTGTGGATTTTTTCCACATCTCCACACCACAAACACCCGAACTTTCCTTTTTCCCGATAGAAAATAAGCAATTGATTATCAATATTATTCATCCTTAAAAGGATAGTCTGCCTTTCGTTTGGCATACCTCTTGCTAAAATATCCGCCGAAAGGACGTAACATTTATAATAAGATAAATCAATTATTTTTCAGTAGTATGAAAATCAGGATGAGAAAACGGTGTGACATTCCACATTCAGCGTCGCACTTCCAAAAAAGTTTGATTATTGCAAGTTGGTTATTAACATTTCTTTTCACCGGAACAGCCTTTGCACAAGAGAACCGAACCATTACAGGCATTGTAAGAGATGTAACGGGAGAACCGCTTATCGGTGCCAGCGTCATACAGAAAGGCACCAACAACGGCGTCATTACCGATGTGGACGGCAACTTCACACTGACCGTTCCTGCAGATGCAACACTCTCTATCGCTTACATGGGCTATGCTACCCGGGAGATAAACCTGGCAAAACGAAAAAAGCAAAGGCGACCTGAAGATTACACTCAGCGAAGATACCCAGCAACTGAAAGAAGTCGTAGTAACGGCAATGGGTATCAAAAAAGACACGAAACGTGTCGGCTATGCCATCAGTACCATCAGTGCAGACGAATTGGTAAAGGCAGGAGCACCCAACTTTGCCTCTGCCATGTACGGTAAAGCACCGGGAGTCCGCATCACACAGACACAAGGCGGTTCTGCCGGAGCTGTCTCCATCAACGTACGCGGACTGACTTCCATCACTGGAAATAACCAGCCACTCATCATTCTGGACGGTGTACCCATCCGCAACGGCGGCACGGGTAAAGGCACGGACTTCGCCGAATTTGGCAACGACGGACAAATCCGTTCCAATGGTCTGGTAGACATCAACCCAGAGGACATCGAGAGCCTCAGTATTCTGAAAGGAGCTTCTGCCACAGCTCTCTACGGCTCGGAAGCTGCAAACGGTGCGGTAGTCATCACTAGCAAGCGCGCCAAAAGCGGCAAGCTGACGGTGGACTTCAATGCCCAAGTCATGGCAAACTTACCGGCTTATCTGCCAAAAGTACAGACCGTATACGGGCCGGGAACCTACAACACCGCATACAGCGATTATGAGAAACAGACGGGAGGCTTCTATCAGAGAACCCTAAACGGACAAAGCTACAAAAGCCTCCGTTCCACCACCTTGTCCTTCGGCCCGAAATACGACGGCAGCGAGGTACTTTACTGGGACGGGAAGATGCGCCCCTACCAGCACTGACCGACAACCCGTGGAAAGAGTTGTTTCGCACCGGCTGGACCCAGACTTACAATCTCGCCATCTCACAAGGGACGGAAACCACCAGCAACCGCTTCTCCTACACATTCATGGACGAGATTCCCAATGCCCTGACCGGAAGCTTCACCAAACACAACTTCAAGCTGACCGGTTCGTATCAACTGGCGAAACCGCTGAAACTGGAATACTCCCTTAACTACATCGTACAGAATGTAGAAGACCGCCCGCAAACCTCGCTCAACCTATACAGCGGTTTCGGCAACATGTTCTCCACCTTCCTGGACATTCCCTATCTGAAACAAAGTTACGTCACCAGTCTGGGATACCGTAATACCTTTGTCGGAGGAAACGCCACGCTGACTCCCGAGGAATCATGGGCCTACGACCCCAGTTACGCCACCGGAGTGAACAACATGCTGTGGAATATGTACCATCACCATAGCGACGAGACAGAGAACCGGCTCATCGGTATGATTCGCCCCACCTGGCAGATAACCAACTGGCTGAGTCTGCGTGCCCAGGTTTCAACTGATATCACAGATGTGAAGCAAACACTGAAATATGAAAGCGAACAACCCAATTCCCTATACGACCCCAACGGCAGCTTCCAGTCCATCAACCGCCGTTACGACATTGTTTATGGAGATGTTATGTTGAACTTCAACTATAATATCAACCGCTTCGACATTGCCGCCACCGTAGGCTGGACCGGACGCTACGAAAATATGAACAATATCAGGGTCTCCACCAATGGCGGGCTTGTCACGGAAAACTGGTTCGACCTCAATGCCAGCCGCTACACGCCAAGCAGTACTCTGCAACGTATGGAACTACTGAAAACCGGCTATATGGGTACACTGAGCCTGGGATGGGACAACTATCTATTCCTTGAACTGACCGGACGCCAGGAACGCTCGTCTACCCTAAAAGACCAGAGTTTTTTCTATCCTTCCGCCAATCTGAGTTTCCTCTTCACCCAAGCCTTCCACATGCCGTCATGGTGGAACTATGGAAAATTGCGCCTCTCATACGGTATCGTAGGAAATGCTCCTGAAACCTATACCGCCAATATCGTCTACGAGCAAGGTTCGGACAACGGATTCACCTGGAACACCATTCCCTCTTCATGGGGAATGCAGATATCCATCCGGAAAAGAAATACGAATACGACGATAGGTCTGGAAAGCAAGTTTTTAAACAACCGGTTGGGTATAGATATATCCTACTACAACAACCGTGTAAAGGACCAGATACTCTCCACGCCGCAACCTTCCACATCAGGCGTAAAGAATGTGTTGATGAATGTGGGTGAGGTAGCAACCGCGGCTGGGATATATCAATCAGTGCCACTCCCATACTGACCAGAGATTTCCGCTGGGACCTGACAGCCAACTATGGTGTATATAAGAACAAAGTGGTGAAACTGGCCGATGGAGTGCCCTATCTGGAAATACTCAACTCCGGAGGCAGCGGAATAAAAATACAAGCTGTGGAAGGCCAGCCAATGGGTGACATCTATGCACAGGTTCCCCAGGTGAACGAAAACGGTGAGTACCTCGTTTCCGATAAAGGTCTTTACCTCAACCAAACTGAATTGCAGAAAGTCGGCAACATCAATCCGGCAGGCGTAGGAGGTCTATTCAACTCTTTCTCCTACAAGAATGTATTCCTCGATTTCAGTATCGACTTCCGCATCGGAGGAGATGTCATCAACGAAATGAACCAATATGCCACCGCAGTGGGTCTGACACCCGAATCCCTGAAGTACCGTGATACGGAACACGGCGGACTATCCTATTACTATCCGGGCGACAACAATTCCAGCGGAATTCCGGTACAAGTAGACCCTTCCACGGGTGCCGGCCCCAACGGAGAGATGAATCTACCACGACGGCATCATTCTTCCGGGTGTAGTGCCTCCACTGGCGAAAGAAACACACGTATCATTCCGGCAGGCTATTACTACAACACCACCTATAATTGGGGAACGGAGGCCGAACAGCTGACATACCGCCATTCGGTATTCGACAATTCTTATGTCAAACTGCGTGAATTGACCATCGGCTACCAATTTCCCGAAAAGATGATCTCCAAACTGGGACTGGGCCGGCTGAGTGTGTCGGTCTTCGGACGTAATCTCTTCTACTTCTACAAAGCACTGAAAAACTACGATGCGGAGTCGTCCGTCGGAACATCCTGGGCCAACCAGGCTACCGTGGGAAGTTCTACCACAGCTACCCGCAGTTTCGGTGTTTCACTTCGTGCAAGTTTCTGACAAAACAACCATCCAAAAACAACAAAGAGTATGAAAAAGACAAAGATATTATCTCTTGTTTCATTGGGAGCATTCCTCTTGACAACATCAGGCTGTACGGATTATGACTTCGACAGCAAATACGAAGACCCCTCCAAAGTAACCCAAGTCACCATCAGTAATCTGATGGTAGGAGTCTTCCAAAAAGTAAAGGACTATGATGTTTACGAATACAACCGGTTCTTCGGATTCGATTCACAGTTTACGGGCAAGTATGCACAAACCTTCGGCTACTCCAACACTACGGATATGTATACCCCCGGCTATATACCCGCTATTGACGGACAGTGGGACAATGTGTATTCGGCACTGGCCCAGTTCCGCAAGCTGGAATCTCTCTACGAGGAAGAAAGCGCGGCAGAACAAGCCAGGACGAGGCATTCTATCTTGCCGCCAAAGTACAGTTGTACGATTTCTTTGCCGCCACAGTGGACGTTTTCGGGGATATGCCTTTCTCGGAAGCTTGTACGCTGCCGCTTACCAACGATGTAGGTAAATCGTATGCTCATTATGACAAGGCCGAGGATATTTATAAAACCATTCTTGATGAGCTCAAAGAAATTGCTCCGCGGTTCCGCTCCATCCCCACACCGAGGAACTTCAATACACAAGACTTTATCAACAACGGGGACATGGACAAATGGGAACGCTATGCAAACTCCTTGCGACTGCGCCTTGCCATGCGCGTAGCCGCGCAAGGAGACTTGCAGGCGGAAGGCCGTACCGCCATCAAGGAAATCCTGGAAAATCCGTCAGCCTATCCGTTGATAGAGGAACAAGAAAACAACATTCTCATTGTCAACCAGAAGTCTGGGCAACTGAACTTCACCGCAGGCCACGGACTGGGTGACTGGGTAACCAACCGACTTGCTTCGGGCGCCATCATCGACCGCATGCTGGGCCATGGCAACTATGATATGACCAGCAATGACCCACTGAGCGGCGTTTATGTGAAAGGAGAAGACGACCCGCGCATCCTGCTCAACTTCAATCCCGTGAAGATTACCAACCAGAACACCGGTCAATTGGACGAGCACCGTTATCTGGGTACAGACCTTACCGTGGCGGATGAGCTGACGGAATATTACAACTCGCAGGCACAAGACGAAGTCAATACCAGCAACACCGGTTTCTCACAAATCACGCAGAAAGGTTTCTTTTGGGAAAACGACAAATTCGACATGCTGATAATGGCCTCACCCGAAATCCATTTCCTGAAAGCGGAAGCCTATGAAATGGGGTATGGAGTGGCAAAGAATGAAGCGAAAGCGGAAGAAGAGTTCAAAAAGGCTGTCAGCCAGTCCATCACGCTTTACTACTATTACGATTCGGTAAGTACGGGTGAAAACGCACGCCGGTATGATGCCCCTACCGCCGAAGAAACCGCCTCTTTCGCCGCTGCCAAATGGAACAGCACGAAATATACAGACAAGCTGGATGCCATCATTACCCAAAAGTGGCTGCATTTCGGTTTCCTAGCCAGTCGTGAGGCATGGAGTGATATCCGACGTACCGGCTATCCGTCCGGCCTAGCCTTCCCCGAAGTGGCCGGTACCATCACAAATGTGCCGAACCGCTGGAGATACCCGAATACGGAAGTCAACTACAATCCCTACTATAAAGAGGTGTCAGCCGAAGACACTTACTACCACAAACTGTTCTGGGCAAAATAAGGACTTTGTTCGCAAACCCATTTTGCCCGAAGAGTATATCATACTCACCACAGAATAACACGATTAACACAGATTGCCTTAGGAGTTCTGATAATAAAGAGCTTTTAGCAGTGTTAATCCGTGCTATCCTGTGGTGAGTATGTATTTGCCCCCTCTGTTTCTTTTATTCCGAACAGTATCCCTCCTTTTTTAGAAATCTTAAGGATTTCCCGGTAGGGAGATTGCGGGAAACCACTGTCTTTAATGAACGACGGACAAACATCGCTTCCGCAAAAACTGAACTATAACATAACGGACTAAATGAAAAAGTATCCAAATGACTTGATTGGCGACATCATGAAAGCTTCGGCAAATATGCCGACCGACTGGCATTCGTCATCGAAGACACGGCCTGCACTTATGGAGAGCTGGCAACTTGCGTACAGAAAATATCCTCCCTATTCAAGGACAGAGAAGACAAAATTATCGGCATCGTCGCAGAAAACAGACTGGAAACATACGCATCCATACTATCTGCACTGATTTGCGGAAAGACATACGTCATCCTCCATCCTTCCTACCCCAAACATAGGAACGACAGAATTGCCGACTCGGCAGGCATTCGCCTCGTGCTGCATACCGAGAATATCCATGTCTTGAACCTCGACACCCGGAATCTGGAACTGATATGTACCTCCGAAATAGAGCAGGCAGAGAACTCCGCCACGTTCCATGCCGCAGAAGACATCCTCCATACGGCAGAAGAGGAAAATGCTACATCATCTTTACCTCCGGAAGCACGGGCGAACCCAAAGGAGTACCCATCTCCCGCCGTAACCTGAATGCTTTCTATACCGCCTACCACCGCCTCGGCTGGCAACTGGACGAGAACGACCGGATGCTGCAGATGTTCGAACTCACTTTTGACGTTTCCATCGTATCCTTTCTATATCCGCTGACGCTGGGTGCTTGCATATACACCGTTTCTCCGGAAGGCGTGAAATACATCAACGTAATTGAAACTCTGGAAAAATACGACCTGACCTTCGCTGCCGTGGCCCCTTCACTGCTCCAGCTGCTACGTCCCTATTTTCCGGAGATACACCTCCCCGCACTTAGATATCTAGTGGTTACTGCCGAGGCTTCTGACGCGGAGCTGTTGGATGCTTTCAGAAAATGTGTCCCCAATGCCTCTTTCATAAACCTATACGGACCGACAGAGGGAACCATCTACTGCACTGCCTACCGGATACCCGTCACCCTCCTGCAAGCATCACAACGGCATGACCGCTATCGGAAGGCCTTCGAAGCATCGATGCCCTAATTATGGATAACGACGGTCGCCCGCTGCCTACCGGAGAAACCGGTGAACTATGGATTAGCGGCAATCAAGTGATGGGCGGCTACTGGAATGCTCCCGAAAAAAACGGGGAATGCCTCGTAGAGACCGCCAATGGAAAAGTATACTATAAGACAGGAGACC
>ENA-OQEB01000876-OQEB01000876.1-human-gut-metagenome-genome-assembly--contig:-NODE-876-length-11752-cov-7.853419_pt1 | contig 11752 bp, 18 predicted proteins | sample MGYA00242787_ERZ504619 | MGnify/ENA primary metagenome ERZ504619 (study PRJEB26092, sample SAMD00036317) | human gut metagenome | host: Homo sapiens | study: EMG produced TPA metagenomics assembly of... | reverse complement strand
TGTTAATGGCGGCTTCTACATGGATTCATCGTGGGCTGGCGGGTTTGGTTGTTTTGGGGATGCCGAGTTTGGATGACGCGAAATCGTCAACATTGTCCTTAATTCCGTCTTTGGTGTAGACAGTGACATATAGGTGCTGTGTCCGAATTCGCCCTTGTCGCGTGTTGCCCAGGCATCCCAGTAGGCGGCCCCGTTTCGCCCTTTGATTTTTCCGACACGGCGGAGTTCTGTTCGCTTTTATTTCTGGTTGCTATAGATGGTTCGACCGGCCTCCTCGGTGAGCCCGCACTGTCCAAGCATCTTGTCGAGGACTTGGTTCATGTGGCGCTCATCGGTGTTTGGTGCGTAGTCGTAGGCGAGGGTGATGAAGTCGAGTGGCTGGTCGTCGATTAGATAGTTTAGCGTCTGAGGTCCAAGGCAGAAATAGGGGGAGCATCCGTCGATCTGACCGAGCAGTGGCAACTTTGACTGCCAACTTCCGGTGGGAATTCCATCTTCGTAAAACACGCCGCGACAGATAAAGGAGAGCGAGGTGGCACGCGAGCTGGCGTCGACCATTCCGCATAAATCGAAGGGCGAGGTGATACCAAGGGAAAAGGGCGTGATGACGATAAGGAAGAGCATCACGATGGGTATGGCGAGAATGGCGATGACGTTGCGACCGGTGGAATGAGGCGGCTTCATATGCGCTCCTCGAGACAAAGATCTGTTGAGGATAGGCAGAAATGGATATGTTCAGAGAGCAATTCAAGTTTAATCTCATTGCGCGAGATGGTCGACCGTTAGCGTCGAAAACCACCACAAAGGTGCCTGTCCCCTTTGTGGTGGTGAGGAGCGCGCGGCTTCTTTTGGTAATAGTGTTAGCTGGCGGTATCATTAGTGCAGGTGGCGAAGGTTTGCATTGTGGGGTGTTTTGCCGTGAGCCGTTCTGCCCGTATTGGATTGATTGTCTTGGCGCTTGCGATCGCTGTGGTTGGCGCGGGCGCTGTCGGTATGGCATTTCTACCTGCTGCGGTGACGGAGCCGGTGGTCAAGCCTGTGACTCAATCTGTCGAACTTCTGACCGGCGACGACAAGCCCGAGACCATTACCGTTGATTTTGATGAGCAGCCGGCTGTGCTGGGTATTAGTAATTATCCGCGTATTCAGCTTGGGGCCATGCGCTATACCACGGATACAAGCCTGATCGATAGGCGTCCGAGCTACTCAAGGGCAAAACATTTAAGCGTTGGTACGGATATGCGTCCTATCGGGCAAAAGCGAACGACATGGTTGGCGGATGCCACTCGTCCATCGAGCTGGACACTGCAAACGGCGCAAAGTTATGTGATGTCTCGTACGATCCGGGCTACGAGGGCAATGAGGGTCCGGGCATCTACATCATGGACGGCGATGTCGCCTATGTCATGGAGGGCGACCAGAGCGAGCTCAACGATTTTATGGGTCAGTGTATCCAAGATGCCTATAAACAGACCTGCTTGCCTGACCCGCAGACTGCACGCGATAGTGGGTCTGCCCGTACATGGCTGTTCGAGGATGAGATGCCCTGGACCGTCGAATCGGGAAGTACGGGTTCGGCGAAGGAGTAGAGACCGCGACCACCACAAAGGTGCCTGTCCTCTTTGTGGTGGTTTTCGGTCTGTCTCGATCTGTAACATCTAGGATCAAAAATGGCTGCTAGATGTTACAGATCGAGACGGTAGCGCGCCTGGGCAGCGGCGGGCTGACATCTCAGTACCCTATCCGTAATTCACTCAGAAAATCTTATATATAGAGACTTAGATTTGTGTATAAGATCGCGTAAAGCTGGCAACAATACTTCTCGAACAACGTGAAGCCGCCCCGTAGGCGGCCGCCCCAAGAGAGGTGATTCCATGAGAATCGATAAGCTAGCAATGACGTCGCGCGAGGCGCTGCAGACCGCCATGAGCACGGCTGCCGATGCACAGGCCGGCGCGGTGGAGCCGATCCACCTGCTGTCTGCCCTGCTCGGTGCCGGCGAGCGCAATATCTCCGTGATCATCGAGCGCATCGGTGCCGACCCGGCTCAGCTCGCACGCTCCACACAAGATGCCATCGACCATGCGCCAAGGTGTCGGGCGAGGGTCAGCAGATGGGCCTGTCCAACGAGCTCGTTCGCGTGATCGAGAAGGCCGAGAAAAAGGCCACCAAGATGGGCGACAGCTTTGTGGTGACCGAGCATCTGCTGATGGCACTTGCCGAGGACAAGGGTGAGGCGGGTCGCGTGCTGCGTGACGCCGGCGTGACCAAGGAGCGCATCGAGCAAGTCTACGAGGAACTGCGCGGCGATGACCGCGTGACGTCTGCCGAGGACAAGACGCAGTTTGAGGCGTTGGAGCAGTACGGTCGCAACATCTGCGATCTGGCTCGCGCCGGCAAGCTCGACCCGGTCATCGGCCGTACCGACGAGATCCGTCGTACTATTCAGGTTCTGTCCCGCCGCACCAAGAACAACCCCGTGCTTATCGGCGAGCCGGGCGTCGGCAAGACGGCCATCGTCGAGGGCATTGCTCAGCGAATCGTGGCCGGCGACGTACCGAGCACCCTGCGCGACCGCGACCTCATCGAGCTCGACATGAGCGCGCTGGTCGCCGGCGCCAAGTACCGCGGCGAGTTCGAGGACCGCTTGAAGGCCGTGCTCAAGGAAGTGCAAAAATCCGAAGGCAAGGTCATCCTGTTCATCGATGAGCTCCATACCATCGTGGGCGCGGGTGCCACCGAGGGCTCCATGGACGCCGGCAACATCCTCAAACCGGCGCTCGCTCGTGGCGACCTGCACGCGATCGGCGCGACCACGCTCGACGAGTACCGCAAGTACATCGAGAAGGACGCGGCGCTCGCCCGTCGTTTCCAGACCGTGATGGTCAGCGAGCCTACCGTCGAGGACACCATTTCAATCCTGCGTGGCCTGAAGGAGAAGTACGAAATCTTCCACGGCGTACACATCACCGATAGCGCGCTCGTGGCTGCCGCCGACCTCTCCGACCGCTACATCGCCGACCGCTTCCTGCCCGACAAGGCTATCGACCTGGTCGATGAGGCCGCGAGCCGCCTGCGCATGGAACTCGACAGCATGCCGGTCGAGATCGACGCCACCACGCGTCAGCTCACCCAGCTGCAGATCGAGGAACAGGCGCTCATGAAAGAGACCGACGACGCTCTAAGGAGCGTTTGGAGGCTCTGCGCCAAGAGATTGCCGAAGTCCAGGAAAAGCTCAACGTGCAAAAGGCCGGCTGGCTCAACCAAAAGAACGCCATCGACCACGTGCAGGAGCTTAAGGGCCAGCTTGACGCGGCCAAGAGCGAAGAGGAGCGCGCGACGCGCAACGGCGATCTGGGCCGTGCGTCCGAGCTTCGCTATTCTGTGATCCCGGGTCTGCAGCAGCAGATTCAGGATTCCGAGGCTGCGCTCGAGGCGCAAAAGCAGCAGGACGGCGAGGGCCTCAACGAACAGGTGACCTCCGACGAGATCGCCGAGGTCGTGAGCGCCTGGACCGGTGTGCCCGTGTCCAAGATGATGCAGGGCGAGCTCGACAAGTTGAAGGGCTTGGAGGGCGAGCTGCATAAGCGCGTTATCGGTCAGGACGAGGCCGTCTCCGCTGTAGCCGCGGCCGTGCGTCGCAGCCGTGCGGGTCTCTCCGACCAGACAAGCCCATCGGCAGCTTCTTCTTCCTGGGCCCCACCGGCGTAGGCAAGACCGAGCTCGCCAAGGCGCTGGCCGAGTGCCTGTTCGATGACGAGCGCGCGCTCGTGCGTATCGACATGTCCGAGTATATGGAGAAGTTCAGCGTCCAGCGTCTGATCGGTGCGCCCCCGGGATACGTGGGCTATGACGAGGGCGGCCAGCTCACCGAGGCCGTGCGCCGTCGTCCCTACTCCGTGATCTTGCTCGACGAGATGGAGAAGGCTCATCCGGATGTCTTTAACGTGCTGCTGCAGGTGCTCGACGACGGCCGTTTGACCGACGGTCAGGGTCGCCAAGTGTCCTTCAAGAACACGATTATCATCATGACGTCCAACGTGGGCTCCAAGCTATCGCCGATCTGTCCGGCAAGGACGAGGAGGAGATGCGCCATCAGGTTGACGGGGCCATGGCTCAAACCTTCCGCCCCGAGTTCCTCAACCGTATCGACGATATCGTGGTGTTCCATCCGCTCGGCATGGCGCAGATCGAGAAGATCGTCGACATCCAGCTCGCCGACGTCCGCGCGCGTCTGGCCAAGGAGCGCATGACGCTGGCCGTCACCCCGGCGGCAAGCAGATGCTCGCCGTGGGCGGCCTGGACCCGGTCTTTGGTGCCCGTCCGCTCAAGCGTCTCGTGCAGCGCGAGGTCGTGGATGCCATTGCCGCCGCTATCATCGACGGTACGGTGCGCGAGGGCGATCAGGTGACGGTCGATGTCGACAAGGACGGCGGTTTTACCGTCGTGTGCGACAACACGCCGACGCCGATATACGAGGCGCCCGAGGAATAGCTGAGCTCAAGCAAAGGGGCGGCGGGATTTACCCGTCGCCCCTTTTTCATGCTGCGTCGAATGTGCCGGGCAGTCTAGGCGTAGATGATCTCCAAGTTGGGGGCAAGCTCGGCAAGTCGCTGCCTCGTGTCCGCATCGACACCGGTGTCGGTGATCAGGCAGTTAATCTCATTGAGGTCAAGGGCGTGAACCAAGCCGATGACGCCGATTTTCGATGAGTCCATGAGGGTTATGCGTCGGTCGGCAGCGTTCGCGATGGCGCTCACCATGTTCGCCTGCTCCAATCGATGCGCCATAAATCCTTTTGAAAACGAGAAGGTATTGGTTCCCATGAAAGCAGTGGGAACAAAGTACTCGTTAAGCAGCCGGATAGTCTCGTTGCCCTGTGTGTAGTGATAGCCAAATCTCAGTTGTCCGCCCAGGAGAATGACCTCGCTGTCCACCAGCAATTCTTCGGCAAGTATCGCGTGAGATAGGTCGTTCGTGAGAACCGTGAGATTCTTGCGGCCCTTGAGAGCGCGTAGCATGCAGCCCGTTGTTGTTCCCGATTGAAGAAAGAACGTGTCGCCGTCGCGCACCATTTTCGCCGCAGCGTAACCGATGCGGCGTTTTTCGTCTTGGGCCGTCGAAGAAGCGTCTTCAAACGAAAGTTCGCGAGAATTGGGGTTCGGTAAGATCGCGCCGCCATGGGTTCGCCTGAGAAGTCCTCTGCCTTCGAGAGCCCGCATATCCTTTCGAATGGTCGCTTCCGAAACACCGAAGCGCTCGCTGAGGTCAACAATGCGAACAGTGCTGTTCGCATTGAGTAAGTCGAGTATTTCTTCCTGCCGTTCTTCCAGGTAATAGGGACGCGGTTCACTCATAAGAACTCCCAGGGCTTGTTGTGGGACAAGGCTTGTTACCTTCAGTTTTACCAGAACAACAATTCCTGAAATGAAATAAAACAACTCTAAACAAAACATATCGAACGTTCGGGGCAGGTTTTCGACCGTTCGCGGTAGCAGACGTCAATTCCGAAACAAAGCAAAACAAAACGCAATATAATGAACTCGCAAAATGTTGCGTTTGGAGAAAGCCAAACAGCGATGGTCTGCCTGAGGAAAGGAGAACAGATGCTCGTCAGTATGAGAGATATCTGCAACATCGCCGAACAGAACAATATGGCGGTCGCTGCAGTAAATTCCGCGAGTCTTGAGGCCGTCCGCGCCGCTGTGGACGTGGCGGAGGAAACAGGTTATCCGATTATCATCCAGCATGCCGAGGTTCACGAGTCGCTGGTGCCGATTGACGTGGTGGCTCCGCTGGTTACAGCACTGGCTGAGCGCTCGAGTGCGCATATCTGCCTGAATCTGGATCATTGTGAGAATCTATCCTATGCTCGTCGTGCGTTGGAGCTCGGTTTCACGGGCGTCATGTTCGACGGTTCTGCACTTTCCTACGAACGTAATGTTGAGCTTTCCCAGTACGCTGCCCAGATGTGCGCCGACTTTGGTGCAGGCCTTGAGTGCGAACTTGGTTCTATGGGGTCGCGTGAGGGTGGCGATCCTGATGCTGGGTCCACGGCGGAAGAGGCGGGCGCCATCTATACCGATCCTGACCAGGCGCGTGACTTCGTTGAGTCCACGGGGCTCGATATCCTGGCCTGCTCGTTCGGAACGGTGCACGGCCTGTATAAGGGCGAGCCCCATTTGAACATTGACGTTCTGACCGACATTCGCAGCTGTGTGAACGTGCCACTTGTCATGCACGGTGGCTCCGGTGTTTCCGACGAGGATTACGCTCGTGCCATCAATGCCGGCATCCGCAAGATTAACTACTACACGTATGGCGTTAAATATGCCGGCGATGCCGTGCGCGCCATGGTTGATGAAAAGACTGAGGGACATCCGGATGCTCCGATCTATTGGCACGATATGACGGCAGTCGCGTTCGAGAGCCTGCGCAGCACATTCGAGCATGTCGTGCGAGTATTCGCCAATGGCGCGGCTCCTTTGGCTTAAGGGGTGTGCTATGAAGAAAATTTTAGTTGCAACCCACGGACGCCTAGCAAGTGGCGTCAAAAGTGTGGCTGAGGTGCTGCTTCATGATGATAGCGCCATAACCGTCGTTGATTGCTATGTGGACGAATCGGATCCCAATGAGCAGATCGCAGAGTTTATCGATGGCGTGAGGCCAGAGGACGATGCGTTGATCGTTACCGATCTTTTGGGCGGGAGCGTCTGCAACATGGTTACGGCCATGCAGCCGGAAAAGCACGGCATCGTACATGTGACCGGTTTCAACATCGCGTTAATTCTCGAATGCCTGATTACGGGCGAGGCGTTCACGCCCGAGTATATCGACAGCGTAATCGCGCAGGCATCGACCTCCATGCGGCGTGTGGTCCTGCGGGCAGGCGGGGCGACAGATACCGATGACGATTTCTTTGGATAGGAAGTGGTCCGCTTTGGCGGGCGGAGCGAAGACGAAAGGAGAACGAAATGATCGTTCAGCTGCGAGTGGATGACCGCCTGGTTCACGGACAGGTCACGCTCATGTGGGGAAAGGAGCTGAGCACCAAGGGTATTTTAGTCGCGAATGACGCTGCGGCCCAAAATGAAACCCAGTCGTCGACGCTCAAGATGGCTTGCCCGAGTGGGCAGAAGCTTCTCATCCGTACAATAGACGACGCTATCAAGATTGCTAACGATCCGCGTGCGGGCGAGATGCGCATCTTCGCCCTTACTGGGAACATCGCCGATGCACTCAAACTAGTGAAAGGGGCTCCCGGTAGGATCGGCAGCGTGAACGTTGCGAATGTCGGCCGCTTCGATCGAAGCGACGATGCAGCCAAGGTGCTGCTGACAACGGGTGTAACGCTCAATCCAGACGAGGTGGCTGCAGCGCGCGAGCTGTGTGAGCAAGATCTGCCGGTGTTTCATCAGGTCGGCGTTACAGACGGTAAGGTCAAGGTTTCCGACCTGCTGGCAAAGCTCTAAGGAGGGATTGATATGCTGACGACTGCGCTCTTGGCATATTTGGCAGCTTTTATCTGCTATTTCGTCCAATGGACGTTTGGACAGCCCATGATTGACCAGCCCCTGGGCGTGGGTCTTGTGGCGGGCATTATCTTTGGCGATGTTACCGCAGGCATTATCATCGGTGCTGCGCTCCAGGCTATTTTCATCGGAAGCGTCAACGTGGGCGGTGCGACTTCGGCTGATACGGTGGCAGGAACGGTGCTCGCTGTGTGCTTCGTGGTCGTGTCTGGCATGGAGCAGGGCGTAGCGATTCCGCTCGCGGTGGCTGCGGCTATTTTTGCGAACATCATCTACTCGCTCGTTCTCAACGTGCTCATGTCTTTCTGGGCTCCTGTTATTGATTGGGCCGCGAACTCGGGTGACAGTAAGAAGCTCTTCATCTGCCATTTTGGCGGCGCCGTAGTCATGAACGGTCTATTCGCCATCCCGACGTTTTTGGCGGTGTGGGTCGGTGCCGAGCCGGCATCGCAGCTTATGAATATGGTGCCGCAGGCGGTCCTGAACGGGTTCAATGCTGCATCCGGCCTGCTTCCCGCCGTGGGCATGGCGCTACTTCTGCGCATGCTCTGGGATAACAAGATTGCAATTTATTTCCTGCTCGGCTTCGTGCTCTTCCAATATCTCAACATGCCCATGGTCGCAATTGCCGCCGTCGGTGCAGTGATCTTGGTCGTTACGGCCCTGCGTGACCTTGAAAATCTCGACCTGCGCAACCAGATTAAGGCCTTGCGCGAATCGGGCGTCGCAGCTGGTGCCCAGTCCGTCGCCGAGCTCGAAGAGGAGGATTTCTTCGCATGAGTACCACCGATACCGCAAGCGAGAAGATCAGCATCTCCACTAAGGATCTTTCCGCTGAAGACCGTAAGATGCTGCGCGGCATCTTCTTCCACTCGTTCAACGTCTTTGCCCATTACGGCGGCGGCGCTCGCGGAGGCGCTTCAGGCTTCATGTGTCCATCTGGCCTGCCATCGAGCGTTTCTACCCGGATAAAGAACAGCGTCGCGATGCCTGGTACGCCATTCGACCTGGTATAACATCACGTCAAATGTCGGTACGTTCTGCATGGGCCTTGTTGCTCGATGGAGAAGGAGAACGCGGCCGAGCCTGATTTCGATACGCATTCGATCGACTCGGTCAAAGCTTCGCTCATGGGTCCCATGTCGGGCATCGGCGATGCAATCTTCTGGGGCGTTATCCGTGTTATCGCGGCCTCGGTCGGTATGGCGCTGTGCTCTCAGAACGGATCGCTTCTGGGTCCGATCGCGTTTCTGCTCATTTACAACATTCCGTCGTGGATTACGCGTTGGGTGCTGACGGTTCTTGGGTATCGCGTCGGTTCGAGCTTCATCACCAAGATCTACGAGAGCGGCTTGATGGGTATTGTAACCAAACTCTCAAGCACGCTCGGCCTGCTGATGATCGGCGCCATGGCTGCCTCGTTCGTTAAGTTCAACTGCGCGATCTCAATTCCGATGCCCGAGGGCGATCCGGTCATGATCCAGACGTATCTCGATACGATCTTCATCGGCCTGATTCCGCTGCTGTACACCCTGGGTTGTTTCAAGCTGCTCAAGAAGAACACCAACGTGAACTGGATCATTATCGGCACCATGATCATTGGCCTGGTGCTTGGCCTGACGGGGATTTGCTAGTTGCTGCAAGTTTCAAGACGATGTTTACCCGCCCGAGTGTGCCTAAGGTGCGCTCGGGCGGGCTTGCGTTGGGTTTAAAGCAATGTATACACTGTCTGCGCCGATACGCGTAGACGATTCGTAAGCACGTGTGCGCTCTGGATACCGCATCCCGCGGTATCCATGCATTACGATGGCCGTAATCAGTCATAGTGTAAGAATGGAATTCAAGCCACACGGAAAGGTGCATGCCATGGATAGCAAGGACGAGTGCAAGCAGCCCCTGCGCGAGAAGAGGGAGACGAAAAAGCCCACCGATCCCTACATTCGTGCCGAGAACGAGGATGACGACGCTACGATCCTTATAGCGATCGTCGCCCCGAGCGCGAGCCCCTCTTCGAAGCCGACCCCTGGCGTTAAGTAGCTGATTTGGGACGGGGCTTTTTTAGCTACTTTGTTTTCGGCTAGAGGCGTTCATGCCTGCCCCCTCGGCCGCTCGATATCCTCCGGGAGGGGCTACTAATAGAAAACTTGCTTATCCATTAATCAAGATACGCATAATCTTGCTCTCCTGTAATCAAGAATCGTTATAATCTTGATTAGCAGGAGAGCAAGATTGGAGAATTATGGCATTCAACGACTTGGTGGCTCAAAAAATAAAGGACTTTGAGCAACAGGGGATTCCGCAGGTCTTTGAGCGCGACCTTGATCTGGCAACCCGCAGGAGCCAAAGCGCGACAACATCGTATATGTGATTGTGGGCGCCCGTCGTTGTGGAAAGACGTATCGCCTGTATCAGGAGATACGGCGGCTTCAGGGCCAAGGCGTCGAGCTTGACCGGATGCTATATTTCAATTTTGAGGATGAGCGCTTGCGTCCGTATGAGCCATCGCTACTAGCGGACGTGCTCGATACATTCTATGCACTATATCCTGCTGCTCGAGGCGAGGGCGCCTACCTTTTCTTTGACGAGATCCAGGAAATACCCGAATGGGGTGCGTTTCTGCGACGCGTGGTCGATACGGAGAAGGCGACCGTTTACGTGACGGGATCTTCTTCTAAGATGCTGTCCTCAGAACTTAAGAGCGAGTTCAGGGGCCGTTCTCTTGTGCGAGAGCTTTTTCCGTTGAGTTTTTCGGAATACGTCCGATATAAGACGGGGAGCGTTCCTGAGTCGAACGCGCCCTTCTCCTCAAGCGCTGCAGCGTTGCTCCGACACCATCTGGTCGGATATCTCGAGCGAGGGGGATTCATCGCGACACTTGAGCAGACGCCCGCAGACGCGATTCAGCTGCTACAGGAATATGCGTCGCGAACGGTCGCTATGGACGTTGTGGAGCGTTACGACGTCAAGAGCCCTCGTTTGGCCTCACTGTTTCTGACGCGGTGTATGGCATCTTCGGGACGAGAGCTGTCGGTGAACAAGGTGTACAACGAGTTCAAGAGCAGGCAGATACCCGTCAGTCGTAATTCGCTCAGCGACTTACTTGAGTATTACGAGGACGCCTACCTGCTGTTTTCTGTGCCGGAGTTTACGCGTTCACTTGCAAATAATACGCGGTCTGCGTCTAAAGTCTACGCTGTCGATCCTGCGATGTTTGGAGCATTCTCTCCCGCATCGGCATTGGACCAGGGCCAGAGGCTCGAGACTGCGGTGTTCAATGCGCTCAGAAGAAGGACTCCTGCGGTGCGGGTCGGTTCGGTCTGCCGCCTACTGGTCAAGGAGAAGAATAAAAGCCATGAGGTTGACTTTGTGGCTGGGGATGCACTTCTCATGCAGGCTTATAGCCTGACTCAGGTGAGTGTGGATATGGCAAGCGAGAAAACGCGCGAACGCGAAATTGCAGCCCTCGATGCCTCGATGGCCCAGTTTGATCTTGCGAGTCGGTAATCGTTACTATGGATGAACAGGCCGATATTCCATGTGAACACGGTGTGGTACACGCTGTGCCCGCATGGAAGTGGCTCCTTGCCTAATCATCTACGGATCTGTGGGGCCAGGACCTCCTGGCCCCTTCATCACGGTTGGGGAGTACCATGATGCGCCCGGCTAGTCCTGGGCCTTGATGCTCGGCAGCAGAATCTGGGCGATGTAGTCGCATTCGAGCTTGGTGGCAGCGTCGGCCTTGCCGTCTTTGCCGACCAGCACGCTCTTGATCTGGCTGTAGGTGTAGCGGTTGCCGGTCGTAAGCTCGACAAGCTCAATGGCTGTGTCCATGGGATAGGTCGACACGGGGTTCTGCGTGCGCCCGTTGATGGTCTGGGGCACCACGTACGGATAGACGGGGCCGCTGGCGTAGACGGTATAACCGTTGCCTAGATTGGCCGCACCCAAAACCGTATCGCCCTCATCGGGCGTAAAGCTCTCGCCCTCGCGCACCGCGACGAGCGTCACAATCGGCGTATCGCTGTCGCCGGCAAGATAGATGCATAGCGTGCTGCCATTTTGCCAAGTCTCGACCTTGCCGTACCATTCGACGGGGATATCGAGCTGGTAGAGGTCGGTTGCCTTGTGACGGGCGTCGGCATCACGGGCTGCCTGTGCCTTTTGCGCGCTCAGGGCATTGACGGGCGGCGTCGCGCCGCGCCGGTTGCCGCCGCTGGCGC
>ENA-OQEB01000875-OQEB01000875.1-human-gut-metagenome-genome-assembly--contig:-NODE-875-length-11758-cov-1.296019_pt1 | contig 11758 bp, 15 predicted proteins | sample MGYA00242787_ERZ504619 | MGnify/ENA primary metagenome ERZ504619 (study PRJEB26092, sample SAMD00036317) | human gut metagenome | host: Homo sapiens | study: EMG produced TPA metagenomics assembly of... | reverse complement strand
CAGGTCATTCTGCTTTTCATCATATTTGATATGTGGAATCTCTGTTCCCATAATACTTCTGGTCTGTATACGAATGGAATCTTCAATTGGTACAGTAAATGCGAATTCCTGTACCCTGCTGATTCCTATCTCAATATTAGCGCGCTGCAGGCACGCATATGCCTGGGTAAATGTGGAATCTATCTCTTCCTGGATGCCTTTTGCCTCATCGATAAGTCCCATCAGTTCTTTAAGAAGTATATTTCGTTTTTTGTCCATCAGTTCATAGCCCTGATTGGCAAGTGCCAGCGAGTTTTTGGCAAGCATCAGATTTCCCTTGGTCGGAAACTCTCTTGGATCCATAGACTCCCTCCTTTCCCATTTTTGCAATATAGCAATTATAATGCAAGAATTCTGGCATATTTTCCAGATTCCTGCACTTCTAAATCATTTTTACGCTTCATTCTTCTTCGGATAATAGAAATCAATGAGTTTTGTATCGATTCGATCCAGTTCTTCTCTTGGAAGCAGTGCTAACAGTTCCCAGCCAAGATCCAGCGTCTCTTGAATGGTACGGTTCTCTGTTGTTCCTTGACCAATATAACGCTGTTCGAATTCGCGTCCGAACTCCAGATATTTCTTATCCAGTGGTGACAATTCATCTTCACCGATAACGGAGGCCAGGTTTCTTGCCTCTCCTACTTTTGCGTAGGAAGCAAATAACTGGTTCGCCAGCGCCTGGTGATCGTCTCGCGTATAGCCTTCTCCGATTCCGTCTTTCATCAGACGTGACAGTGACGGCAATACATTAATTGGCGGATAAACTGACTGCCATAAAGATTGCGGTCCAGTACGATCTGACCTTCCGTAATATATCCGGTCAGGTCAGGAATCGGGTGCGTGATGTCGTCATTCGGCATGGTCAGAATCGGAAGCTGTGTCACCGATCCATTTGCCCCTTCCACAATTCCGGCACGCTCATAAATTGTTGCCAGTTCACTGTAAAGATAACCTGGATATCCTTTTCGTGACGGAATTTCTCCTCTTGAAGAGGATACCTCACGAAGTGCCTCTGCAAAAGAAGTCATGTCTGTCAGGATTACAAGAATATGCATGTTACACTCAAACGCCAGATATTCTGCCACAGTCAGTGCTACCTTTGGTGTGATCAGACGCTCTACGACAGGGTCATTTGCCAGGTTCAGGAACATACACACATGGTCGGATACTCCGTTCTCATCAAATGTCTTGCGGAAGAAATCTGCCACGTCATGCTTAACTCCCATAGCTCCAAACACAATTGCGAAATCTTCATCAGAATCACCGCCCAGAGAGGCCTGTTTTACAATCTGCGCTGCTAACTGGTCATGTGGAAGTCCGTTTCCTGAGTAAAATTGGAAGCTTTTGTCCACGGATCAGTGTTGTCAGACCATCAATGGCTGAAATTCCTGTCTGGATATAGTTTCTTGGATACTCACGTCTGACCGGATTAAGCGGAAGTCCGTTGACATCACGTTTATCCTCGGAAATGAGTGGTCCCATATCATCGATCGGCTGTCCGATTCCGTTAAAGGTTCTTCCAAGCATTTCCGGTGATACAGTAACCTCCATCGGACGTCCCATCAATCTCGTATGTGTATTGTCCAGGGACATATTCTCGGTTCCTTCAAATACCTGAATGATTGCTTTGTCCTCATTCAGTTCCACAATACGTCCCATTTTCTTTGTTTTATGATCGACTACAAATTCCACGATTTCATCATAGAATGCGTCCTGAACTCCTTCCAGCACAACCAGAGGGCCTTCAACGCTGCTTAGTCCCAGATATTCTATTGCCATGATCTTGACCTCCTTCTATGCATTTTTCTCAATCACTGTATCGTAGAAACGGTCGATATCTACTTTGTACATATCTAATAATTGTAACTCGTCATTTGGCACATCGTATTTGATAGCGATAACTTTCTCAAAGATACCCTCTGCCTTCAAAACAGACATCGGCATACCTCTTGCCACCAGTTCTCTGCATTTCTTATAGAGATACAGAATAATATCCATCATACCGAACTGCTTCTTTAGAGATACACACGTATCGTCTTTGTGAAATGCGTTCTGCTGCAGGAATCCAAGGCGAATCACGCGGGCAATCTCCAATGTCAGCTTCTGATCATCCGGAAGTACATCACTACCGATCAGTTTTACAATCTCCATGAGACTGTTCTCCTGGTTCAGAATATTCATCAGACGGTTCCGATAGTCCACAAACTTTGGAGATACATTATCAGCATACCATGCACTTAAATCCGGTAAGTACTCGCTGTAACTGGTCAGCCAGTGGATCGCCGGGTAATGTCTTGCATATGCCAGAGACTTATCCAGTCCCCAAAAGCAACGGATAAATCGCTTCGTATTCTGTGTGACCGGCTCAGAGAAGTCTCCTCCCTGCGGAGATACTGCTCCAATGATTGTAACAGAACCTACAGCTCCATTTAATGTCTGCATCATACCGGCACGCTCATAGAATGCAGAAAGTCTGGATGCCAGATAAGCCGGGAAGCCTTCCTCTGCCGGCATCTCTTCCAGACGTCCGGACAGCTCACGAAGAGCCTCTGCCCAACGGGATGTAGAATCCGCCATAATTGCGACATCATATCCCATGTCACGATAATACTCAGCCAGTGTAAGTCCTGTGTAAATAGATGCCTCACGGGCAGCTACCGGCATGTTGGATGTGTTGGCAATCAGAGTCGTTCTGTCCATCAGCGGATTCCCCGTTCTTGGATCCACCAGTTCTGAGAACTCCTCCAGAACCTGTGTCATCTCGTTTCCACGCTCTCCGCATCCGATATATACAATAATGTCCGCATCGGACCATTTTGCGATCTGATGCTGGCTCATCGTCTTTCCTGTTCCGAATCCTCCCGGAATTGCAGCTGTTCCACCTTTCGCCAGAGGGAACATAGTATCCATGACACGCTGTCCCGTCACAAGCGGAACTCTTGCAGAATAACGGTGATGCACCGGCCTTGGCACACGGATCGGCCATTTCTGCATCATGGAGAGTTCTTTTCTCTCCCCTTCTGTTGTCTCAATCACAACAAGTGTATCATTGATATGATACGGTCCGTCAGGTACGACACTGACCACGATTCCTTCCACATCCGGCGGAACCATACATTTGTGCACGATCGCATGAGTCTCCGGAACTTCTGCAATGATTGCCCCGCCCTGGAGTGCGTCACCTTCTGCAACCGTCATGTGTGTATCCCACAATTTATCAAGATCCAGAGAATCTACACTGACACCTCTTGTAATAAATGCGCCATTACTTGCCTGTGCAATCTTTTCCAGCGGACGTTCAATTCCGTCGAAAATATTATTGATAATTCCAGGTGCGAGGATAACAGATACTGCATCTCCGGTACCCTCCACAATCTCTCCCGGCTTCAGACCGGAAGTCTCCTCATAGACCTGAATCGTTGTCCTGTCCTTGTCCAGAGAAATAACCTCTCCTACCAGACGTTCTTCTCCTACATAGACCATCTCGGACATCTTAAATCCGGTCCTGCCTTTCAGATAAATGACAGGGCCGTTAATTCCATATATTTTTCCAGTATGTTTAGCGTCCACTGCCCATACCTCCTCCAAATGCGAACTTCTGATATTCTCTCTCCAGCGCGCCCTTAAATGCATAATCTACCAGAATATTTCTCTCTGGAATGACTGCACGGATTCCACCGATAAAGTCTTCTTTGCTGATACTCAGTGTAAATCCTGTCTTCTCCTCCAGATACGCTTTCTTATCTGCGTCTGTCGGATTAACATAAATCGTCATCTCGCCGCGGTCAGAATATGCTACCGCTTTTTCAATATATTTTACCAGAAGATCCTGATATTTTTCCGTCTCCATATATGCAGACAGTTTTTCTTCGTACTTCTTTAAAAAGCTGCTTTTCAACGCTTCTGGGCAGCTCCAAGCTCTCGCTTAAGTTCCAGCGCAGCCTTTGAATTCGCCATACCAAGCTGCTGCTTCACGCTGGTCTTTTCAGCCTTGATTCTTGTGTCTGCCTGTATCAGTGCCTCTGCTTTATGTTGCTCAAAGACATGGGTAAGCGCCTTCTTATGCTGTTCCACAATCGCATTCCCTTTGCTTCTTGCCTCCTGCATTGCAGATTCCTGCAGTCTTGTTATCTTCTCATCTACTGTCACACAATCACCTGCTTCCTATAGTTTTAATCCTATAGCCTCATTCACATACGATGTGATAAAGTCTTTTTTACGTCCGGTTCCGTGTCTGTCCGGAATCTCGATCAAAAGCGGCATGGTCCGCTGTAACTTAATCTCGTTGATAAGATCCGGGAACTCCCGTCCGAACCGCTCAGTCAGCAGAATGACACCAACTTCTTTGTCATTCATGGCATTTTCTAATTCTTCACGCAGTTCGTTTCTTTCATGTACAACGACTCCATCTACGCCCGCCAGTCTCAGTCCCGTCAGAGTATCGACATTATCACTGATCAGATACATTTTCATCTTATAATTTACCGAGGATCATGAAGGAGATAATCAGTCCATACAGACACACACCTTCTGCCAGTCCTACGAAGATCAGTGACTTACCAAGTGCGCTGGAGTCCTCGCTGATTGCTCCAAGAGCGGCACTTGCTGCACTTGCTACGGCAATACCGCCACCGACACAGGAAAGACCGGTTGACAGTGCGGCTGCGATATAACCAAATCCAGTTGCATTTGAAGCGGCTGCTGTTGTCTCTGCAGCGTATACCGGATCTCCGGAAAATAACATGATCGCTGCGATGGCAAATGCTCCAAAATAAAAGACAACATTTGCTCCAAGTGCACGTTTGTAACGTTTCTTACTTCTCTCTCCCTTAAGGAAATATCCAAATGGTACGATAATTCCAAGTACCAGTGCTGCCACCAGTAATAATTTTACAGTTAATGTCATGACTTCTTCCTCCTACTCGCTCTGTTTATGAAATGGTTTGAATTCTCTTCCTGTTCCTTTATAAAAACGGCTGAACAGTTCGTAATATTCCAGACGCAGAACCTGGATACCAACTACCAGTCCTTCCAGTCACAGACTATGATATTACCGATAACAAAAATGATCCAGTTCGTGCTTCCCGCACTCGCTCCGGAGAGCATCAGTACAACTTCCATCATTGCCGCATGGCTCACTGCAAATGCTCCGATACGCACATAAGAAATGGTATTGGAGAAGTAGCTTAACATGGTCTCGAACAATTCAAAAAATGCCTGTACAAAGAACATGACCTTGCCGCCTTCCATTTTCTTATGACGTTTCTCTACCAGATTTCCAAGTGGCTCTTTAAATACAAAGAGGAGCACCGGAATTCCAAGGAAAATCACAAGCATTACATTTCCCGGAGTCTTGTGTCCGGTCATATAAAGTACTACTGTCAGTACCAGGAATCCATAAAATACAAGTCCTGCCACACCATTGGTGGAGAATAACATATTTTCCTTATCGTGGCTTTCGCCGAATTGATAATATTGAAGATCATCACCAGAATATTCAGTGCCATACCAAATGCAATGGCAACGACGAATACGGTGTTAAGCTGCCCGATAAACGGCAGATTCGTCATTGCCGATACAGGCCTTAACCAGTAGGCTTCAATAATATCTTCAAATCCAAATACGCTTCCGAACATAAATCCGAAGAACATAGAAAAAATACCTGCAATGGAAATAATTCCTGCCAGATTGATCTTCTTTGTCAGATACAGGATTCCGCCAATTGCAAAGAGGCAGAAGCCCTGGCCAAGATCTCCGAACATGGCTCCGAATATAAATGTATAGGTCAGTGCCACGAACATGGTCGGGTCCATCTCATCGTGAGCCGGAAGTCCGTACATCTTGATAAACATTTCAAATGGTTTAAATACCTTCGGGTTCTCAAGCTTTGTCGGAGGATCACCAAAATACTGGTCACGCTCATCTTCGACCATGATACTGATCTTATCGTCATCCTGGGTCTCAGCAAGAAGCGCATCTACATCCTTTTCACCTCATCCAGCCACATAAGATATAGAACTCATCCTCTCATCCTACACTCGGTCACTCTCGCTGCAAGTTTACGGATATCAAAGTTGTCCGCAAGCTCCTGCAGTCTCTTTCTCGCTCCCAGAAGCTTGGCTGCATTACGTTTCATAAGTGCTGTAATCTTATCCTCATCTGCGTCAATATCTTTTTGCACTGCTTCCATATCCTGATCCAGCTTCTCACACGCTTCTTTAGGAGTTCCGATGTAAGCATCTGTCACGTCAATTCTCTCAAAGTGCAGTGCCCGGAATGTGTTATCCGCTTTCGCAATATCCGCATTTGCCGCTATGTAACAGCCATAGACAAAACCTTTGTCTTTTCCAGCCTCCAGAAATATGGCATTCAGACTGTCGGCCAGATATTTTTCAAGACGTCTGTAATAGTCAAGCGAAATGCGTCCGAACCGTACCTGCATGTACTGATACTGCAATGCTTTATGAACATCCACTTTCAACGCAGAAAATGGTTTCAGGACATTTTCCTTTCCAAGCAATTCTTCCTTCTTGAGCTTCAGCCTTTCTCTGTCTTCCACAAGTCCCAGATAATCATGATTCAGATCCCGGATCAGCGCCAGCATATCATCCTTTGATCCTGACAGATCTGCCCGAATTTCCCTGTCCTCCGGCAGAAGCTGTGCGAACTGCTCTGCCTTTGCAAGCGGATCTCTGTACGGGTTCACTTCCACGAACGGCATGATATTTTCCGTTGTCTTAAGTTCTGTCACCGCATTTTCAATCTGCATCTCATATTTTGACAGATATTTCTCGCATACCCGGTCGATGTCATCTCTCGGACCGCTGATATTTAAGAATCTCATTTTTACAATCACTTGCTCTCACCTCCCAAGTATGTCAATATCTCCTGTCTGGTCAGTCCATAACGGATACACTCTAACGCTGTCGTCAGCTTGTCGATTTCCTGCTCCTTCAAGAATAAAAATGCGTGCATCGTTGCATCGGAGTAAGGATCCTTCTGCCTGTCAGATATATAGAGATCCCGTAAAATATCTTTGATACTCTTTTCTATGGACTGCCCCTCTTTCATGTGGACATGTGTTCCATAGTAAGTATTCTCAATCTGCTTTTTCATCTCTTCCACATTCGGTGCTTCCACGATTGCCTTAAATTCTTCCGTACTTAAATGAAAATGATATGGAAGCGTCAGTGCATAAATTTCTGCCGGAAGCATACGATAATACTGCTTCGCACGGTACACCCATTGAATGTTCATGAGATCCATCTTGATTCCCACATCTCTTGAAAAACGCTCTCTGGATTTTCCGGAGAATACCTTTCTTCCCCGCCTCCAGTAATTAGTAAAATAGTAAAGCTCCAGTGCCTGATCGTAGTCAAATAATGTCGCTGCCCCGGAATCCCGGATTGGTTTTAATGCTTCATAATACTCACTGCCCCGTAAGTTATCCACAAGTTCGTCGATATTTGTGGAAGTTATCAACTTATCAATAGAAAGTTTTGAATATTTATCAAAAAATTCCTTCTTATAATCCAGGTCATAAGGCTTGTCATAATGGTTAAATACGATTCTCAGACAATAGTTGATTACACTGACTTCATACTTCTTCCAGTAAATCTTCAGAAATTTCTTCTGGTCGATTCCCGCAAACCGGAAGATTCTTGTGTAATCATTATACAGAGACTGATACAACATCTTCTCAATATCACCTCGATGAAGATGCGCCAGTTCCAACTGATCCATATAGACTGCGTAGGCCGGTTTCGTCTTCAGAAATTCCACCACCTGCACAACATCCGTAAAACCGGAAATAGTCTCATAGTCAGCCTGTGTAAGAAGCTTTGCCTGCATTGCGCGGATCTTCGTCGTAAGTCCGCTGTATGCCATCACATTGCCCATTGTTCTCTTCCTCGCTATATTTCTTTTTGAAATGTCTGAAATTCTGATACCTGTGGTTTACTCCTCGCTTCACGCTCCCACTGGCATCTTATATTACACTTCTATTATATGACGCAAAATACCTTCTGCATAAACTGCATGAGCCGTCTCATATTCCTTTTCCAATGTCTGAACTGCCTCGTGATTCTTCTCACGCTGACTCTTCAGGAGTTCATCGACCTGCCGCTTTCCATCTTCCCGGATTTTGGTAAGTTCTGCCTGCGTCTTCTCATCCAGTTCTTTATCAAACTGATCTCTCTGCGCCTGAATCTCCTGCTCAACCTGACTCTTATCTTCTTCTGCCTTCGCCACAATACTGCGCGCAGTGTTCTCAATATCATCCAGTCTTTCAATCACAGATTTCATAAGCCGCCCCCTTCTTGTTATCCTGTCTGACCAAAGCCACATATCATCACAAGAACTCTCTTAAAAAACTCGCAACTTTTTTAATGATTTCTCAAAAAATATACTGAAATTCTAACAGTTTTCTATAATATGAAATATTTTAGAGAATAGCTCTAAATCAGAACGTTTTATATTTAACTATAGTCTCTAAATTGCACAATTGTCAAGTAAGTTGTGCCGATTTTTGTGTAATTTTTATACATTTCCGCCAAAGTGTATGGATATTTCATTAGTAAAAATCACAAGACTATTTTTGTATATACTAAGCGGTTCGGTTCATGTTGTATAACCGCAAGATACTCACCTTCTGCTCTTCCTGTGTATACAGTGTCTCCGAAATATGTTTTTTCACAACTTCAATATTTTTGATAATAATCTCTTCACATTTCAGCTCAATAACCCCCTCTTCTTTCAGCTGTACCAGTGCACGCTTTGCCTGAATTGCAGATATATTAACTGTGCTAGCCAATTCTTCCTGTCCCAAAATTATTTACACAATTTTCTCACTTCTTCCACTGTCTTCTGTGCAATTGACGCAATCTGCTCTTCCGAAACCCTGCCTTCCACATGGAACGAATCATTTCACTCTTACCTTCTTCTTTTCCAATCCGTTCACCTTCTTCTCTTCCATCCGTTCGCCTTCTTCTCTTCCAATCCGCGTCGCATAATGGAGCTGTGCATACTTATCCCGTTTATACTTCAATCTCGTCTCATACTCCAGACGCTTCTTCTCGTCCGCACTGAGTCTGTCCAGTTCTTCATACGCTTCTCCAAAATACTCGTCCTGCTTTGCCATCTCTTTTAACTCCTTCCGGCTCTTTGCATTGAGAAATTCGCATCCACCTTATGATTCCTTCTTCGTTCTGATCTTCCGGTGGTAAACTTCCCCAATTCCAACACATGAATCTCCATGATATCTGTATAAATCTCTCCCGTTTTTGTATTGCAAAATGTAATTTTTCGATAGTACCTGTTATCCTCCGGGAAATGTACAAAATCCAGAATACTGACATGAATGCATTTCTGAATTTTGTCATAATCATCACCTTTATGAATCTGATCTGTGACCATCTTGCTTAAATAAAACACAATCCGTTTTTTCCAAAAATCAAATTCTGCCACCTGCATCTCAAAGTCTATCTGCGTGCCATCATGCATTTCAACTCGAACATCCAAAATTCCATATTTATCGTCTTCGTACTCTTTTCTGAGTATGGTCGGCAACAGTCTGGTCTCCTTGATTTCTTCTGGTCTTACTCCCAACAATGCTGCAATAATTCCTTTTCGCACCTTTTCATTTCTCATCAGTTCTTTGAAACAAAAATCTACGGTCGGAAGCATGATAAACTCGTCATCTGTACGGTTCTTTTGTACTTTAGTTCCTGTTCTTTTTGACATATACTCTCCTCTCCGACAACTTCCTATAGTCTGAGAAAAGATTATCTATAGATATTTTATCATATATTAATAGTATATTCCAGTTGGAAATGCTAATCTTCAAATAACATCCTGTGCCTCACCAGGTTCCCTTCCCAGCCTATATTCACTTGTCACACGTTCATCACTTTGGAATAACACCCGATACTCTGAGCCTCCGAAATGAATGAAATTAAATAGATACCTTTTGCAGATAACAAGAATCGCCATCTGCGTGACGTTAGAATAACACATATGTGATAGTTTTGCAATAAATAAATCTGCAACTTTCGCACATAATAAAATCCATCTGCTGGTTTTCCAAACACCGTCCGGCTTTCCGAAAATTTCCGATACGCAAAATCCAGCCAACTGTTACTCAGATAATTGAGGAATTTACAACATTTTGCGAGCATCATTAATCTGTAAGTGCACTGTCTGAGTCGCCCTTTGGCGAGTTTGCACGCACAGATTTAATAGATAGCGCAGCAAAATCTGCGAAATTCATCACATCTGAAAACAATGAACTGTACTTCTTTTTATTGTATCTACATGATGCCCACGGATTGCTCCGTGCTTTGCACTCCCACAATCTACCCAATATTCGAATATCGTGTGGCTTGCGCCCCACTTTTATTCTCATATTGGGGCGGGTCACTAAGTCATATAAGCATTTATGTGCAAGCACAACATGCTTATTGACTTTTGACCCTGGCATCATTATATCCTCGTATTCTTCTCCCTTGACACCTTCAACCGGTTCATGGCTCTTGCAGGGATGCTTTCGTGTGATAGTATTCCTGGATACTCTGCTTCTGACGAAGTTTTTCTTCCATGACTTCACGCCGTTCTTCTGCTCTTCTGGCGTCAATTTCTTCCGGTTTTTCAGCGGTCTGTACCAGCATGGTAACACGGTTGTTAACAACCTCAAGGAATCCGGTTCCAACGGCAAGTGTCTCCCACGTTCCGTCTTCCAGCTGCATCTTCGCTTCACCGACTTCGATTGCTATGACCATGTTCTCATGATCTGCCAGAATTCCCATCTGACCGCCGTCGGCTGCAGGTACAATCACCTTCTGGCATCGTCCGTTATACGCCACGCGGTCACTGGCTATGACTTTCAACCAAAATGTTTCATAGTTTACGCACCTCTTACTCTCCGTCTTTCAGTGTCTTTGCTTTCTCGATAACTTCGTCGATCGTTCCGACATTGAAGAAAGCGGCCTCCGGATATTCATCCATTTCTCCGTCGATGATCATTTTGAATCCACGGATTGTCTCTTTCAGTGGTACATATTTTCCAGGAATTCCTGTAAATGTCTCAGCTACGAAGAATGGCTGTGACAGGAATTTCTGAATCTTTCTTGCTCTCATAACCGTTGCTTTATCTTCATCGGACAGCTCTTCCATACCAAGAATGGCGATGATGTCCTGAAGTTCTTTATACTTCTGAAGAATCTCTGTTACCTGGTTGGCTACTTTATAATGCTCTTCACCTACGATGTCTGCCTCCAGGATACGTGAGTTAGACTCCAGCGGATCAACAGCCGGGTAAATTCCCTGCTCAACGACCTTACGTGAAAGTACGGTTGTTGCATCCAGATGTGCAAATGTTGTTGCCGGTGCAGGGTCTGTCAGGTCGTCAGCCGGTACATAGACTGCCTGAACGGACGTGACAGAACCATTCTTTGTAGAAGCAATACGCTCCTGTAATTCACCCATTTCTGTTGCCAGTGTCGGCTGATAACCTACGGCTGATGGCATACGTCCAAGCAGGGCGGAAACTTCGGATCCAGCCTGTGTGAATCGGAAAATGTTATCAATAAAGAGCAGCACGTTCTGATGTTCTTTGTCACGGAAATACTCAGCCATTGTAAGTCCTGTCTCAGCGACACGCATACGAGCTCCAGGCGGCTCGTTCATCTGACCAAATACCAAAGCTGTCTTCTCAAGTACGCCA
>ENA-OQEB01000874-OQEB01000874.1-human-gut-metagenome-genome-assembly--contig:-NODE-874-length-11765-cov-1.539440_pt1 | contig 11765 bp, 17 predicted proteins | sample MGYA00242787_ERZ504619 | MGnify/ENA primary metagenome ERZ504619 (study PRJEB26092, sample SAMD00036317) | human gut metagenome | host: Homo sapiens | study: EMG produced TPA metagenomics assembly of... | reverse complement strand
ATGTGATGCAGGAACAATTCTTTCAGCGGCACTTTGCGGACATTCGCTCGGCTTGCCACCATCACCACAGCTCGGACAGTATTACATGGTTCCGTTTAAGGACCGTAAGAACAATCGTACAACAGCAACATTCGTTCTTGGTTATCGTGGCTATATTCAGCTTGCTATCCGTTCAGGACAGTATAAAAGACTTAATGTGGTGGAAATCAAAGAGGGAGAACTTCTTAATTGGGATCCGCTCACAGAAGAAATTACAATCAAAATGACTGAAGATGAAACAGAGCGTGAAACAGCTGAAACAATCGGATATTATGCTTATTTTCGCTATGTAAACGGCTTTGAGAAAGCTCTTTACTGGAGTAAGGATAAGATGAAACAGCACGCTATGAAGTATTCAGCTGGATATGCAAATGATATCAAGAAGGTACAAGCTATACATTTTGGGCAAAGGATTTTGATGCGATGGCTAAGAAAACAATGCTCAGACAGCTTATCAGCAAATGGGGCGTTATGAGTGTTGAAATGCAGACAGCGTATGAAGCTGACAATCATATAATCAATGCCGACGGTACTCCCGATTATGAAACGAATACAATGATTGACGCAGATGTACCGTCAGATGCCCCATTACCGGAATCATCTGAACAGCAGATTGATTCCGATGAAGCATTCTCAATCGATGATCTTGCAGAGTGAGATGATTGATGTTGAGATAATCAGTACAGGCTCTAAGGGCAACGCAGTTCTTCTTGACGGTCAGGTCTTGATTGACTGCGGAGTGCCGTTCAGCAAACTTGTTGAGTGTGAAGTGGTTGACCGAGTTAAATATGTTTTTTTAACTCATCAACACGGAGACCATTGTAATGTTGCTACTCTAAAGCGACTGCTGTCCGAACACCCTCTTATTAGGATAATTTACCCCAATTATCTTTGCAAAAAGCTTTTTTCATTAGGTGATACCTCCTTTCAAAACAATTCATTTATTGTTGCACAGGATAAATGGTACTCAATAAGCAACATTACTTTTTCGGCAGTACCACTTCGGCACGATGTTCCAAACATCGGATGGAAGTTACACTTTCGCACTCAACAAGGGATATATAAAGTTATATACGCAACTGATACATCGGAGATTGCTCATATTACGGCTAAAAACTACGATTTGTATCTTGTTGAAGCTAACTACTCAAAAGCAGAATTACTCAATCGAATAAAAGATAAAAGATTAAATGGTCTATATGTGTACGAAGACAGAGTTCTTCGTACACATTTTGAGCAAAGAAAAGTGTGACGAATGGTTGTATCAGCAAATGGGGCAAAACAGTTCCTTTGTTTACATGCATCAACATGAGGCTTTAGTATGATTACATCAGCTAACATAGTATCTTATGACGGATATAACTTAATAGTAAGACCGCATGAGCGTATCGGCAGAGAACTTGCACAGAAACAAGTACATGAAATTGAACTCAGAATTGTTGACGGACGCACGATTTCTGCCGAACAGCGAAGAAAAATATACGCAATCATCAGAGATATAGCATTTTGGTGCGGAGATAATCCCGAATGGATTAAAGAATATTTCAAGTTTAATTTTTGCGGTGAATTTGGCATTGAATACTTTTCGCTGTCTGATTGCGAAAAAAGCGTAGCAAGAGATTTCATAAGCTATCTGATAGATTTTTGTTTCTACCAAAATATCGGAACAAGAGATACTCTGCTTAATGTTACAGATGATATAGGCAGATACTTGTACAGTTGTCTTGAAAATCGTAAGTGTGCAATATGCAATGCACCAGGTGAAGTTCATCATGTTGACAGAATTGGTATGGGGCGAGATAGGGAACAGATTGTACATATAGGATTAAAAGCTATATGCCTTTGCAGAAAGCACCACGATGAAGCACATCGGCACGAAAAAGAGCTGTTTGATAAGTACAAAATCTACGGTATAGAACTTGATGAATATCTTTGTACAAAGCTGAAACTTAATACAAAAAGAAAGAGGTGATACAGTGAATGGCTGGACAACCAAAGCGAGGGCTTGACTTTGCGGCTTGGGATGTTCACTTGTTCGATGATGATGAGAGATTTGATGTGCTTATTGATGCACAGGGTTGGGACGGCTTTGGAGTATTTTTTTGGATTTGTACCAAAGCTTATGCAACAAATGGTTACTATTATGAGTGGCGAGAAGAAACCAGTGCTGCCACGATAGCGAAACGAATGAACGGTGGAATTAAATCAGATACGGTAAATCAGGTAGTTAAGCTTTGCTTACGAATTGGGCTGTTTGATAACGGGCTGTTTGATAGGGAGAGCATACTGACCAACAAAATGATGCAAGAACGATATATGTACGCTATCGAAAAACGCTCCGTGCGAGGTCGCACAATAAATAGATTATATTGGCTTTTGAAAACGGAAGAAACAAAGGCTTATATAGTTATACCTGAAAATGAGCATAATCTCTCCGAGAATGAACATAATCTCTCCGAGAACGACACAAAGAAAAGTAAAGTAAGGAAAGTAAAGTAAATAGAAATAATTATTATGCGATGCCGTCTGCAAATGCAGCCGACACCGCCGGTGAAAATATTTTATTACATTACCTTTGAACGATAAGAGTAATTATTCAGTTTCAAAATCTGATGTTCAGCACTACAAAATTTTGTATCCTGCTGTTGATGTAGAACAACAATTGCGTTCGATGTTGGGGTGGCTCGAAGCTAATCCGAGCAGGAGAAAAACAAGAACCGGCATTAAAGGGTTCATTACTAAATGGCTTAATAAGGTCCAAGACAGAGGAGGTGTAGGATATGGATTCAATCCAAGCGATAATGTCAAGAATAATGTCACCACAGCGAGCGGAGGAAATTATCCAACGGGCGAGAAAGTCTTCTAAAGAACTCACTCCGAGAGAAAGAGCCGAACAAGAAGCAAAAGTGTTTAACTCAACACCCGGTAAGCTCATTGGCTATGAGTGCGAGAAATGTATGAACCGAGGCTATATTTACCGTGTAAAGGCAGGCGAAACGCCTTTCGGGCAGGTACATATGATGTGGTTGCTTGCAAATGTGATTGTATGAAAATTCGAGATGAACTTCACAGAATGCAGAACAGCGGTCTTCAAAAACTTCTTAAACGATATACTTTTGAAAGTTACAAGACAACCTCAGATTGGCAGAAATATGTGAAAGATAAAGCATATGAGTACATTGACAAATGCTCTGATTGGTTCTTCTTCGGCGGTCAGCCCGGTTGTGGAAAGACACATATATGTACGGCTATTGTCGGAGCATTACTCAAAAAAGGCAAAAGCACCTAAATATATGCTTTGGCAGGATGATATTACCAAAATCAAACAGGCATCGAGTAATTTAGAGGTGTATGAAGCTCTCATAAATTCATATAAGCAAGCGGAAATTCTTTACATTGATGATTTCTTTAAAACTCGCAGGGGCGATTTTGTCTCAACAGCTGATGTCAATGCTACATTTAAGATTATCAATTACAGATACAATGAAGGATTGCCGACTGTCATAACATCTGAATTATCACTTGAACAGATTTCGCAGATTGATGAGGCTTTAGGCAGTAGAATTTCAGAAATGGCTAATCCGAAAATTTTTTATTAAAGCCGATAAAAATAAGAATTACCGTTTTACGAGAGGAAATGAAAATGATGTCTGAAGCACAGGAGCAATGTAAACTCATTAAATGGGCGGATAAATGTGTGCAAATGAAAATACATCCTGAACTTTCAATGCTGTACGCTGTTCCAAATGGTGGCAGAAGAGATAAAGCCGAAGCCGCACATCTTAAAAGGCAAGGAGTTAGGCAGGTGTTCCGGATTTATGCCTTGCTGTGCCAAAAGGTAAATATCACGGCTTATATATTGAGCTTAAAGTCGGCAACAATAAGACTTCTGAACATCAGGATAAATGGTTGCAGAATCTTTCACGGTGCGGATACGCCGTAAAGGTATGTTATGGCAGTACATCAGCAAAGCAGACAATTGAAAAATATCTGCAATTGGGTGATTGATTATGAAATTGCAGGTTTGTCGAAAGTGTAAACACGAATATCATCCATGTAGCATACGGAAATGTCCATATTCAAAAAAAGGCTTATACATATGTGTCTATTGTTGTAAAAAGTGTCCGTATGTTAGGCAGGTCCTTTGGGGTGGATATGTTTGTATGATAAACAAAAAGAAATATAAATAGGAGTTGTGATAAATGAAAAGCAACTGGAAATTAAGAAGTAAACAGCACGAAGATCGTATTCGTGGTGAAATGTTTGATACCGGTATCGGTTACGGGCTGAAACTTGCTTCCATAATATTGAGTCGCCATTTCGGATTCGGAGCAAAGCGATTTATAAATTAAATCTTGAAGCCCTGAGATATATTGCAAATGTTAAAGATGGGGCAGAAGAATTTACCGAGGAATACAAAAACAATGTTGAGTATGCCTCAATAAAAATGCACAAAGAGTTTGACAAGGTTATGGCTTTGAAAAACAACGGCATTGATTACGGGCAGAAATTAAGAGATGAAATTGACAGCGGTAGTTATCTGAACGCAGAAATCGAGGTGAATTAAATGAGTAAAGAGAAAAAACCAATTTTAAACTTACAGAAGGGTTGTCCGTTTTGTGGTGGCACGGACTTATGTTATGGGTATGATCCCGTTTTGAGCAGAATTGACATTGTGTGTAAAGCTTGTAATTTCACTTTCTCATATAAAAATGAAAAATCTACAAACGCACTTCTGCTTGCTGAAAGTATATGGAACTCAAGAGTCAATGAGAAAAAGCCGACAGTGAAAAGCACAGTATCAACAGCAGAGGCTATCTTATCAGAACTCAAGGATATTAAGTCATATGTAGCTGAACTGGCAGGATACAGTATCGATGAAAAGGATTAGAAAAGGAAGTCAAAAAATGATTGATTGTTCTAAAACCGTTAATTTTTTAAAAGAAAATGACAGAATGTGTCATTCTATAATCAATGGCTCTGAATGTGGTACATCTTGCCTACTGTCTTATGAAAACAACGGTACATATTGCGGTTGCAATGAGTTTATGCTCCATTACCCTGAAAAGGCAATTGCAATCGTTCAAAAATGGAGCGATGAGAATCCGCAGAGGACTTATTTGAGTGAGTTCTTGAAGAATTATCCGAACGCAGAGCTTGATCACGGAGTACCAAAGGTTTGCCTAAAAAAATTAGGAGCTGTTTCGGGTTGTGCAAAAACAAAAAAAGGGGACTTGTATATTAGTTGTTATAGTTGTTGGAATCAGCCTGTTCCTATTGAGGAAAGTGAGGTAGAAGAATGAGAGGCATTAAAAATATTACCGTTAATTACGATAACGGCGAAATAGAACCTTAAATAAAGGTGTAGTTGTTGGTTATGATGAAATCGACAACGAAGAAGAAACTATCAAAGTCAGATATCGTATGTGCGATATTAAAGGCAAGGATTTGCATTTGATTGTAACCGCTGTTGTTGCGTTGGCGCAGGAACTTGGTATGCTTGACGAGGAGGAGCGTGATATAGATTGACGGTTAAAGATTATTTATATTCGGTCAGGGTTTCGGATAAGCTGATCAGAACGAAAGAACACGAGTTGTCGAAACTTAGGCTGAATATTGCACAGGTATCAGTTAAGCAGAATGAGCCTGTTAAGACATCGGGAGTGAATGACCCTATGCGGATTGTTGACAGGATTGCAGACCTTCAGGCTGAAATCAATCGGGAAATTGACAATCTTGTGCGGTTGAAAACTGAAATCCGCAGTAAAATCAACGCACTTGACGATTACCGTTACATTGCAATTTTGACCGAGTATTACATAAATTGTCAGAGGTGGGAGGATATTGCCGAGAGTATGGAAATGAGCGTAAGGCATACCCTGAGATTGCACGGCGAAGCGTTACAGGCGTTCCGAAAAAAGTTCAATTTCTCGTAAAATTATTTTGAAATGTCATTGAATGTCACCCTTACCCTGCGTATAATGGTATTATGAAAGTTTGACAAACAGGACATATGTAAAACTCTCCTAAGATAAAAATCGCACAGACCGCTCTCATTTGAGGGCGGTTTTGTGTTGTGAGGTGAAATTGATGTATAAAGACAAATGCGGTACAGGTTACGAAAATAGCACAAGAGCGATTTTTCAGGGTGCAGGAGAATATGACATCCCGATTATTGAGCCTACAAAAATTACAGAAAACAACTTTATCGGATTTAATGAAGTTTTGAGCAGTAAGCAGAACAACTGCGGTGTGCATTTCTTTTTGGACGATTACCAGTTCCAAAGATTATGGAATACACCCGACAGGTATATTGAGAGTCTACAAAAATTCAGTTGTGTATTATCGCCTGATTTCAGTCTTTACACTGATTATCCGACAGCGTTGCAGATTTATAACCACTATCGCAAGCATTGGATAGGTGCATATTTACAACTCTACGGCATTGAGGTAATACCTACAATTTGTTGGAGCGACGAAAAAAGTTTTGAATGGTGTTTTGACGGCGAGCCTTTGGGTGGTACGGTTGCCGTATCAAGTGTTGGAACGCAGAACCGTACGGAATCAAAAGAACTGTTTTTGAAAGGTTACAAAGAAATGATTGAACGCTTACAGCCTGAAACAATTATCTTCTACGGCAGAGTCCCCGAAGAATGTATGGGAAACATCATCAACATCAAATCGTTTCAGGAAAAATTCATGAGGTCAAAATAATGGGCGGAAGAGGCTCTTCAAGCGGTATAAGTGATAAGGGAAAGAAGTACGGTACAGAATATCACACAGTTGCTCAATTTGGTGAAATAAAAGTAATTCGTATGAATGGTAATACTTCGATAAAAGCTCCTATGGAAACTATGACAAAAAATAGAGTGTATGCTACTCTTGACAAACAGAGCAACATCAAAAGTGTTACTTTTTATGACAACTACGGCGAAAGAATAAAACAAATTGACGTTACAGGTAGACCTCATAATGGAATGATGCCACATACCCATTTGGGTTATGAACATAATGAAATTGGAGATCGTCAATTGACTGATAAAGAACAGAAATATGTAAGTGTATTATTGAATAAATGGGAAAGAAAAAGAAAACACTTGAATATTTAGAAATTTATTGATATAATATTATAAACGCAGGGGATAGTTTAAATAGGAAAACAGTTTTTACAGATTCCGGTGCAACTCCGGAAACCTGTGTTTAAAGACAGTACAGAAATGTGCTGTCTTTTCTTTTGCTTATTTTTAGAAAGGGCGGTGATACCGTGAAAGACAAATTAAATGCAAGGCAGAGGAAGTTTGCGGAATATTATGCGCAGAGCGGTAACACCGTTCAGAGTGCTATACAGGCAGGATATTCAGAAAATTACGCAAACGCAAGAGCGTATGAATTGTTGGAGAATGTTGGAGTTTCAAAATACATCAAGGAGCTTTCCGATAAGCTCAAGGACGAGCGCATTATGAGTGCAAAGGACAGACAGGTTGCTTTGTCCGACATTGCAAGGAATGACGAGCAGGACACCTCCGACAGAATCAGGGCTATTGACACGCTCAACAAGATGACGGGTGAATACACCGTTAAGGTTGACGCAAAGGTTGAGCAGTCCGAAAAGCTATCCGATGTGTTCAGACAGTTGGGTGGTGAGGGACTGAGTGAGTAACAAATTCCCGTTGTCACAAAAGTATATCGACTTTATCAACACAACAAATGTGTCGGCTGAATTTCTTGAAGGAACTACAGCGTCCGGCAAAACTACCGTCGGAGCAGGCGTTAAGTTTATGCGAATGGTGTCGCAGTCACCGAAGAAGCTTCACGCAATTGCCGCCAAGACAACTGGTAAAGCCGAAGAAACCATTATTCAGCAGGATAACGGTATTCTCGACCTGCACCGTAACGCAGTTTACTGTGGCAACGGCGACAAGGATTACAAGTTGCCGCATATCAAGTTTGAGGACAAAATTATCTATATTCTCGGTTACAGCAGTCGGGATAAGTGGGAAATGGTTCTCGGTGCGCAGTTTGGGTGCGTTTATATTGACGAAATCAACACCGCCGATATCGAGTTTATCCGAGAGATGTCAACCCGTAATGACTATATGCTTGCGACGCTGAATCCCGATGATCCGAGCCTGCCTGTGTATAAGGAGTTTGTCAACCGCTCCCGTCCTTTTAAAAAATATGAAAACGATGTTCCTCCCGAGATTACGGCGGAGCTTACCGAAGAACCTGTACCGAATTGGCGGTATTGGTTCTTTTCTTTTGCCGACAATTTAAGTCTTACATCCGAACAGATTGAAAAGAAAAAGAAACTCTGCACCGAAAGGTACAAAGCTCTATAAAAATAAAATCTTAGGTTTGAGAGGCAGAGCAACAGGGCTTGTGTTTCCGAATTTTGAGAGGGCAAGACACATCAAATCAAAAGAGTGGGCAGAAAAGTTTTTGAACTGTAACCGCAAGTCGGAACACTTTGTTCAGTTCACCGCAGGTCTCGATACCGCCTATTCGCAGAAGTCGCCTGACACTATCGCCATGACATTTTACGGCATTACCAATCACGGCAAGTGTGTTCAGCTTGATGAAAGAGTTTATAACAACGCTGAAATGCAAACGCCTATTGCCCCGAGTGACACGGTGAAGAATTTTATTGATTTTCTTGACCGCAACCGTGATGAATGGGGCTTTGCACGCACGGCTTTTATTGACAGCGCCGACCAAGCGACTATTACCGAATTTCAAAAGTATAAGCGACAGCACGGCTGTGTCTATGACTTTGCAAATGCATGGAAGAAAACGAAGATTATCGACCGAATCAATCTTGTACTCGGCTGGCTTGCTACCGACTGTTATTTTGTGCTTGAACATTGTAAAAACACGATTGCCGAGTTTGAAATTTACAGCTGGCGAGAGGATAAAGACAACACACCCGAGGACGGTCACGACCATTGCATTAACAGCGGTCAATATGCGTGGCTGCCGTTTAAAAATATTATTGGAAGTGAAATAAATGGGGCTGATTAACAGAATGGCTGAATCTATCAGATCGGGAATTAAAAACTTTTTGCAGATTACTCCTGCAAGCGACAAAACAATTACCGTCACCGAAACAAGCAATCATCTGACCGAGTGCTTTATCAATCGCATTTGGTATTGGGGCAACAGCAGACAGCTTGCGGAGCTGTACAGGCAGATTGATACAAACAAAACTATGTTTTGGGCGGCAAAAAGCACAAAGGGGCTTGAAATCCGTAAAATACATACGGGCTTGCCGGCACTCATCTGCGAAACGCTTGTGAATATTGTAATTGCCGACTACAACGGCACAGATGTTACAAGTAAAAATTCAACCGCTTATGCAGAGCGTTGGGAAGATATTGAAAAGCAGAATAAGCTGTCCGACATGGTTAAGCAAATGCTCCGTGACCTATGTGTTGTCGGTGACGGTGCTTTTAAGGTCAGCTTTGACACGGCTGTATCAGATGTTCCGATTGTTGAATGGTATCCTGCCGAAAACATCGAACTTTACATATGTGCGCGGCAGAATCCGAGAAGGTTAAGTTTTACACCGATTACACGCAAAAACACCGCCGTTACCGTTTTGAAGAAACATACGGTTACGGCTATATTCACTATGCTTTGTACGATGACAACGGCAAAGAGATTGACCTGCACACGGTTGACGCTCTTTCGTGGATTGATTCAAAGGGCGTTACATTTGACGAATCATATATGTGGGCTGTACCTGTCCTTTACGGCAAATCGTGCCACAAGGGCAGAGGTGCGGGCATTATCGGCATAAAAACAGACGCTTTCGACAGCCTTGACGAAGTGTGGTCACAGTGGATGGACGCACTCAGAGCCTGCCGAACAAAGCAGTATGTGCCTGATTGCCTTGTTCCGAGAAATCCCGAAACCTGTCAGCCGATATCGCCAAATCCGTTTGACAACCGATTTATCACCGTGGGCAACGATATGTCTGAAAACGGCAACGGCAACAGGATTTACACCGAAAGTCCGCAGATTCAGCACGAAAGCTATTTGAGTTCATACATTACTGCCCTCGACCTCTGCTTACAGGGCATTATATCGCCGTCAACTCTCGGCATTGATACGAAGAAGCTTGATAATGCAGACGCTCAGCGTGAAAAGGAAAAGACAACCCTTTACACAAGGCAGAACCTTGTGAAAATTACGCAGAACGCACTTCAAAGCCTTGTTGCAGTTGTACTCAATGCAGACGGTGAACTTAACGGCAAGGGTATTGTTGAGGGCTTGGAAGTATCCGTAAACTTCGGCGAATATGCAAATCCGAGCTTTGAAAGTCAGGTTGAAACTGTGTCAAAAGCAAGACAGGGCGGTTTGATGTCAGTTGAAACCTCGGTTGACGAGCTTTACGGCGACAGCAAGTCGGAGGATTGGAAAGCCGAAGAGGTGCAGAGAATTAAGGAAGAACAGGGCATTGCAGGCGAAGAAGAAAAATCGGAGCTTGACGATGTGGACCTTACCGACACAGAAGAACCTGACAATAACGCAGATGATGAAGAAAATGCGGAAAATAATGCAGAAAAAACCGAAAGCAATCCCGAACAGAATGATACACAGGTAAACAATGAGTGATTACAATATCAGAGAAGCCTTTGAAAAAATCGAAGATGAACTGATTAACAGCATGATGAGAAATTTCAGCCGTCACAGAGCCGAAGAAACCAAAGAGGGTTACAACTGGACACAATGGCAGGCTGAACAGCTCAAAAGTCTTGAAGAGTACCGTAAGCACAACGCAAAGAAATTCGGCAAGCGTTTCAAAACCATTAACGGCAAGGTTGAAGAGATGATTCGCACCGCCAAAGCTGACGGAAATGCAAGTCAGGAGGCAGAAATTCTTGAAGCTGTCAAGGACGGTTTCAAAGCCCCGAAAAAGCCGTCAGCACACAGCACAGCCGAATTTTTTAAGGTGAATGACCGTAAACTTGACGCACTCATAAAATCAACCACAGACGATTTAAAGAGGGCAGAAACGGCAGTTTTGCGTATGAGCAACGACAAGTACCGCAAGGCGATTTTTAACGCACAGGTTGCAATGAACACGGGTGCGGTTACATACGAAAAAGCCGTTGATATGGCGTGTAAAGATATGCTCAACGCAGGTCTTAATTGTGTGGAATACAAAAATGGTGCAAGGCACACGCTCTCGGATTATGCGGATATGGCGGTTAAAACAGCCAACAAAAGAGCCTATCTGCGTGGTGAGGGCGAAAAGCGAGCCGAATGGGGAGTATCCCTCGTTGTTGTGAACTCAAGACAGGGCGGTTGCCCCGATTGTGCAAAATATATCGGCAAGGTGTTTATTGACGATGTTTATTCAAACGGCAAAAAGTCAGACGGAAACTATCCGCTTCTCTCAACCGCAATCAAGAACGGTTTGTTTCATCCGAGATGTAAGGACAGCACAAGTACATTTTATCCCGAACTTGATGATTTGGACGCACCGTTGTCTGAAGATGAAATCAAAGAGCTTGACCGTCAGCGAGGAATTGAGGAAAAACAGCAGTATGCACAGCGACAGGCAGAACGCTTTGACCGCCGTGCCGAATACAGCCTTGATGGAGACAATAAACAAATAGCCCAAACCCGAGTGATGAGTGGCACGATAAAGCAAAAAAAGCAAAGAAAAAGAGTAAAAAATAGATACAGGCACAAGTCAGAAATCAGATGTTCAGAAAAAACTG
>ENA-OQEB01000873-OQEB01000873.1-human-gut-metagenome-genome-assembly--contig:-NODE-873-length-11765-cov-2.111961_pt1 | contig 11765 bp, 15 predicted proteins | sample MGYA00242787_ERZ504619 | MGnify/ENA primary metagenome ERZ504619 (study PRJEB26092, sample SAMD00036317) | human gut metagenome | host: Homo sapiens | study: EMG produced TPA metagenomics assembly of... | reverse complement strand
GGGCACCGCAGGTTACATTGCCGGAAGCGTTAGGCTATATAAACATCAAGGTGATACAGCAACATATTATTTGTATGTATTAGCATCTGAGGGCGGAAGTGTAAGTGAATCATTCACATTGGATTATTCAGTAAGTACAGCGTGTGATTCTTATGAGATTGACGAGTCTGTAAGACAGGCATTAGCATTTACATATGGAGCAGGAGGGGCTTATATTGAATCAAGAAATTTAAGTTCTCCGATTGATAATGATTGGTATGTAATTACAGTGCCAAGCAGTAGAATTTATGACAAATTAAAAATTTCTGCTACTACAGCTTCAACAAATACCTGTTCTGTAGAAGTATATCAGAATGTTGCATCAGAAGGGTATCAAATGAAACGAGTAGGCAGCGGAAACACTATTTCTGTTTCGTCAGGAAAATATTATATTAGAGTTTCCAATGCAAAAACTATGGAGAATTTTGATGATTTGGACATTCAGAATTATAAATTGTCTATTACTCCTATTTTGAAGGCTACAGGTATTGTTATAACTGATCTTAAAGGTTCAGAAGGGTTAAATAAGGTTGTTAATTATCCTGGATATGGAGCACATTTCAGAACGCAGGGATCTGGAACATTAACTGTTTATGGAGTGCTGACAGCAACAGACAGTTCGACGGGTGTAACGTATGCAGTTGGGGGAGAGCAGATTAACGGATTATATTATAGTCCGGCATGGGAGGCTAATAATACCTCTGCGAATGCAATAAGGCGAGGTACAGGCACTACAGATTCAAGTGGTAAATTTGAAATTGATATTTCTTTACCACCTGGAATTGGTGTATATTCGTATTATGGTTCAACATCCACTCATTATTTTGATATATGTGGAGTTTCTGTATCGCCAAGTGATGATAGTAGCATAAGTGCTTCAGAGACTATTTTCCATTTGGCATATACTATGTATCATCCGTTTTAATGTGTAAATTGTAACTAAGAAAATATAAAAATAGGTTGTCACACGATTTGGTGTGTCAACCTATTATGCAAAATACAGGAGGGTTAAAATGAAGATAGCTACCCAACATTATCAGGACAGCGTGATCACTCCGTATGGTAATAATCACTGGAATGGAAAAGAGAAAATTGATATTTCCAAGGAAAAAGATGATGCGGTTATTCTGGAAATAAGTGCAAAAGGTAAAAGAGCAATACAGCTAAAAGAGAAAAACGAATTTGAGCAGGATATTGTTCAAGTGGATAAAAGTGCAGATGATTTACCAGCATATTCAGGAATGTATGATGTTGACAAGACGATATCGTCTTCTCTTGAAAATTGTAGCAAAGAGGAACAGGGATTTGTATATGATATTATCCGCGAAAATTTTCTTATTGGAAATGGCAGCTCTATGAGTGAGGAGGAGCGTCAGGCTAATATATCATTAGGAATGAAAAAAAGCGGAATATGCTGCAAATAAATTTTATATCAGAAGATAAAAAAAGTTCCTTTTTGGATGCAATGGAATCTATAGCAAAGCTGGCAAGTGCCGGAAGGATGAATGCAGATGGAAATATGGATTACGGGGTAAAAAAAGGAAATTATTTAGGACATGGTAGTAATCTTGTTTACACTACAGATGGTCTTGATATGATGAGGTCAATGGATTCAGGTGCATATGATGAATATCAAAGGATCAGTAGAGAAGTAGTAATTCTGATAGACAGCTTAACACTTTAAAATACTTGACAAATTGGTATTCTAATGCTGTAACGAAAAATCCGCATATGGTAGAGAAATATGAAGCTAAATCGGATGAGTATATTGAAAAAAATGTAAAAAATCAAAAAGTAGATTCAACTTTTTCGGATTTGAAAACAGAAAGTAAGTCTGCTTTTATTGAAAGTTTGAAAGCATTTCAAGCACAGAATCCTAATTTCTTATCCAATATCGTTAATAAGGAATTGTCAAGAAAGTATTGGGCATATGGTATTATCGCTAAGGGTGAGGATAAATATGAGATGAAGTATGTTCCGGAAGATTTTGACAGGTATGATCAAGGATTTTTTGGAAGAGCGAAACCAGAATATATTATTGTTAAGGGAGAGTGTTTGGAAAAATTAAAACAGCAAGGGTATGAAATGGACTGTTGGCAAAAAGGTATTCCGTTGGCGATAAATAATAAACATCCTGATAGCATAAAATTAAAGGGATTTTGACAGAATATGCAAAGTATTACATGAAAATGTCAAAGGATTACAGTTTCCTAAAACCCATAATAATTTCTGATATAATGCGATAAGTCAGAAAGGATGATGGGGCTATGGGGAAAAGAGAGCACATATACAAAATTATTGCAGAGAATATCAGAAAAGAACGAAGAAGGCTTGGAATTACGCAGGCAGAGCTTGCAGAACGGGCGGATGTATCATTGGATACTATCAAAAGTGTTGAAAATGGCAGAAGGGCAATGAGTCTTGATACATATTTGAATATTGTTCATGCATTGGAGTCATCGCCTATGGTTCTGATGAGCCAGCAGCACCCAGAAAAACACATTGAGAGTTTTGCATTTATGATGAATCGGTGTGACGAAAGAGAAATAGAATTTGCATTACATATGATTGAACAAATATTAAGAGGACAGGAAGATTATCTGAGTGAATAGACGGGTAGTTATCCTGTCCTTTGTCTATGACTCTTTTGCAAATTTTTCAGCGAGATGGTATATGATTTCTTCAATGGTGGGAGTTTCATTTTCACATGGAAAGTCTGTCCAGAAGCGTTGCATTTGTGGATCAGGGCTTTTTAAAGCAATGGAAACTGCCCGTCCAATTTCCTGTTGGACTTCTTCTTTTGTGATTTCTTCTTTTTCGGCAATGATTTCCAAATATTTATCAACGGAGTATGTGTTTTTATCATTCATAGTGTTGTTGTGAATCCCTTCTGAAAAGGGTATCTGCGGGCAAATTGTCAGGTGATTGAATTGTCCCGGTTGAATACCATAAAAGTAAAACAGATAATCCGTTCTATATTACATAATAACCTTGAGGGCTATTTTCTATTCTATCATATACATACAGTATGGTGCATACACACGCCATATCATTATAGGACACTCTTGCGTAGAATACAAGGAGGAGGTCTTTGTAATGATAGTATATGACAGGTTATGGATCACACTCAAGAAGAAAATATTAGCCAGTATGCACTAATTAAAGATTATGGAATAGATAAAGCACAGTTACAGCGATTGCGAAAGAATATGGTCGTAAAAACGGTAATCCTAAACAGATTATGTTCCATACTTGATTGTAAGATAGAGGACATCATGGAGTTTGTGCCGGATGAGGATATTAAGTAAAGAGATATTTCCAAAATGTAATGAGAGTTTGGAAATATCTCTTTTTTTAATCCGCAAATATTTATATTCTTGGTATTAAGGTGTACAATATTCCACCTGAAATAGCTGGTTTAGTCACTCTTACAAAAGATTCGCTTACGGTACAATGAATACAGCTTAAGCAAATATATAAGGTGCCGGAAAAGAGTGGAAGGTGTACTACGATATTGTTAATAGTGGAGAAAGAATAAAAGAGTTGCGTGCGGCAAGAAGAATGACAAGACAGCAGCTTGCCGAGCAGATTGGATTGTCAGTGGATGCTCTGCGGGAAATTGAAGCTGGTGTAAATGGAGCAAAAATAGATACTTTGATTAGTATTGCTGAATTGTTTCATATATCGTTGAGGGTGTACTTGCACCTATGCAAAAACAGGAAGAATTAACTGTATTATAGTTAAGGATTTATCGAGACTTGGCAGAAATTATGTTGAGATGGGGAACTACATTGAAAGAGTGTTTCCTTTTCTCAATGTAAGATTCATTGCTGTTACGGATGATTTTGACTCGTTCAGACCGGGCACAGACCTTATGATGCCTTTGAAAAATATCGTAAATGAGTTTTATGCAAAGGATATACATCAATTGCAAAATATCTGAATGAGCAAGGAATAATGTCACCATTGATGTATTTAAAATCTCTTGGTTACCAGCAGAATGTAAAAACCAATGGTGTATGGACCAAAACAACAGTTAAGTCAATACTGACAAATCAGGCATACATTGGTTCGGCGGTGCATGGGAAAGTAGTAATTGAGAAATACAATAATATTCCACTCCATGCAACAGATCCAAGTGAATGGGTCATTGTTAAAAATACGTATGAGCCACTTGTTGACAAAGAGCCATTTGAAAAGGCACAGGAAAGAGTAAAGAAAATCTCGGATGCTTATTTTGCAAAAGAGTTTACAAAACACCCACCTAATGAAAAGAATTTACTAAAGGGAAAAATTGTATGCGGAGACTGTGGCAAGGGAATGAGACTTTCTCCAAGAACAAAAAAATCGTATGTATATTTTTGTGGAACTTTTTCAGATGGTATTAATCCGGCATGTTCAAGACACAAAATTGATCAGGAGGATGTCAACAAAGCTGTCTTTGCTCAGATTTCAAATCATATGCGTTGCTGTATTGACGCATTAAGAGTAATAAGGGAATTAAATGCAAGAAGCAGCGGACTGAAAAAATACGATGTGTATGAAAAAGCCATTACCAGACAGCGCAGGGAACTGGAGAAGGTAAACCGCAAGTTCTCTGAGTTATATGGAGATTATTCAGAACATTTGATTAATGAGAGCGAATATCTGACATTAAAACAGCAGTATCTTTTAAAAAGCGAAGCTTTGAAGAAGGAGATTGATAATCTTTTAGTATCTCAGAACCTGTATTCAAAGAATTATAAGATTGATGAAGACTGGGAAAACCTTATCAATAAATATCTGAAATGCAGAAAGCTTAACAAAGAGCTGGCAGATGCATTTGTTGACAAGGTACAGGTGTTTGAAGATGGCAGAATTTCCGTAAATCTGGTTTATGATGATTGTCTGGAAGAACTGTTACAGGTACATTGTACTGCAATGAATTGTAATAGCCTCGTGGTCAAACTCATTCTACATCAGAAAGCCCTGTACTATTTCTTTTTTATGAAAAAAGTTGCAAAGTGCTTGTAGAAAGATAAAAGGTATGATTACTTTGCTTTGCTGCAGAGTAAGAGCGTACACAAATGAACATCCAGTCACAGCGTAAGAAAACCGGGAGACCGTGAACGCAGCAGGGGGCACACCCTCATGTAAGCGACTAGCGAAGCTGTTTAGATACTGTAGAATTATGCACATGAAACACAGAAATGCCCAGCCATGGATGGCTGGGCAAGGTGTTATGCGCCATGGACGGCGCATAAAAGCCGGTTTCGTCAAGCATAGAAACACTATAAGCATAATTCGTACAGAATCTTAACAGCAAAGCGTTAGCGCACGTGAGGGTGTGCCATCCCCCGGCTGCGTTCCCGGTCTCCCGGTTTTCGTAGTCATGCTATGATACTGAATTAAGCAGTCTTTCCTGTATAAAGCTGATAATACTTTCCCTTCTTTGCAATCAGCTCATCATGACTTCCCCTTTCAATAATGCGTCCCTGCTCCAAAACCATAATGCAGTCGCTGTTTCTGACAGTAGAAAGCCTGTGTGCAATAACAAATGTAGTACGGCCATGCATGAGCTTATCCATGCCGTCCTGAACAATACGCTCGGTACGTGTATCAATTGAGCTTGTAGCCTCATCGAGGATGAGCACAGGCGGATCGGCGATAGCGGCACGCGCAATGGCAAGAAGCTGGCGCTGGCCCTGGCTTAGGTTTGCACCGTCACCTGTCAGTACAGTATTGTAGCCGTCAGGAAGCTGGCGGATAAACGTATCGGCGTTTGCCAGGCGGGCAGCTGCGTATACTTCATCATCTGTGGCATCAAGCTTGCCGTAGCGGATGTTTTCCATGACAGTAGCTGTGAAAAGGTGGGTATCCTGCAAAACAATGCCAAGAGAGTGGCGCAGATCAGCCTTTTTAATCTTGTTTATATTGATGCCGTCATATCTTATCTTGCCGTCTGCTATATCGTAGAAGCGGTTGATAAGGTTAGTGATGGTAGTCTTTCCAGCTCCGGTGGTGCCGACAAAGGCAATCTTCTGACCGGGTGTTGCAAACAGATCCACATCGTGCAGTACAATTTTTTCAGGCACATATCCGAAATCCACATCGTCAAATACCACATCGCCCTCGAGCTTTTTGTAGTCCACAGAGCCGTCAGCCTGATGAGTATGCTTCCATGCCCATAAGCCGGTGCGCTCAGGTGTTTCGGTAAGTTTTCCGTTTTCTTCCTTAGCATTTACAAGTGTGACATAGCCCTCTCAGTCTCAGGCGCTTCGTCGAGCAGTGAGAAGATACGGTCACATCCGGCAAGTGCATGATTATACTGTTGAACTGCTGGCTGACCTGCGAGATAGGCATGTTAAAGCTCTTGTTAAAGGTTAAAAAGCTAGCAAGCTTACCAAGGGTCAGACCGCCAAAGCCTGAAAGAGCCATAACACCGCCGGCAAGAGCGCAGAGCACGTAGCTAGATTTCCAATCTGTGCGTTTACAGGACCGAGCATGTTGGAGTACATGTTGGCATTGTAGGCGCTTTCAAAGAGTTCATCGTTTATTTTGTCGAAGGCTTCAATATTTTCCTGCTCGTGGGTAAATACCTTGACTACCTTCTGGCCGTTGAGCATTTCCTCGATGAAGCCGTTAACCTTGCCGAGGTCGCGCTGCTGCGCAAGGAAATAGCGGCTGGAGAAGCCTGCAAATTTCTTTGTCACGACTGTTGTTACGATTACCATCACGATAGTTAGTATGGTGAGCGGAATATTTAATATGACCATTGAAACAAAAACGCTCACAACAGTGATAGCACTGTTAAGTATCTGCGGAAGACTCTGGCTGATGAGCTGGCGGAGTGTATCGATATCGTTTGTATAAATTGACATGATATCGCCGTGCGCATGTGAGTCAAAGTATCGGATTGGCAGATCCTGCATATGGGAAAAGAGCTCAACACGCAGATTTTTAATGGTGCCTGTGATACGTAGATCATTATTTTGCTGTATGCAAACGTACTGATGACGCCGATGCCGTAGAATATGGCGACTCTTCCATTGCTGCAAGGAGTGGTCCGTAGTCGGGACTTCCTGTCTTAAGCAGTGGTACTATATAGTCATCAATCAAATTTTTGGTAAACATGGTTCCCTGCACATTTGCAAGTACACTGACAAAGATACATATCACAACAATTATGCAGGCCGGTAAATATTTCTTGAAAATAAATCCCATGAGGCGCGCAAAAAGCTTACCGGGATTTTTAATTTTGGGTTTTGGACCTTGTGGTCCTCTTGGTCCTGGCATCAGGCAGCACCTCCTTCATCAAAGTCTCCTCCGCCGTTTGTCTGGGAATCGTAGACATCGCGGTAGATTTCATTATTTTTAAGCAGATTTTCGTGAGTGTCAAAGCCGTCCACTTTTCCGTCATTCATCACTATGATACGGTCAGCATCCATGACAGATGAGATACGCTGTGCGATGATGAGCTTAGTGGTTCCCGGTATTGTTTTTGCGAGGGCAGCACGGATTTTTGAATCTGTTGCTGTATCTACAGCCGAGGTGCTGTCATCGAGTATAAGTATCCTTGGCTTTTTAAGCAGAGCTCTTGCGATACACAGACGCTGCTTCTGGCCACCGGATACGTTGGTTCCGCCCTGCTCTATGTAGGTGTTGTACTTGTCAGGAAAGGAGACGATAAAGTCATCGGCGCATGCCATTTTGCAGGCTTCAATACACTCACCTGTGGTAGCATTTTTGTCACCCCAGCGCAGATTTTCGAGTATGGTGCCCGAGAAAAGCACGTTTTGCTGGAGCACGACAGCTACCTTGTTTCTGAGAGTGTCCATGTCGTATTCACGCACATCGTGGCCTCCGACGATTACAGAGCCGGTGTCTGTGTCGTAGAGACGGCTTATCAGGTTTACGAGGGAAGATTTCGAGCTTCCGGTTCCTCCTATGATGCCGATGGTCTCACCGGATTTTATGTCTAGATTTATATCTGACAGAACCGGAGTTTCAGCGGTGTCTGAATATCTGAAGGTTACATGCTTAAAGCTTATGCTCCGTCAGGCACATCGTAAAGCGGTTCCTTTGGATTGTGCAGTGTGCTCTGCTCATTTAATACCTCGCTGATTCGTCTTGCGGATGCGAGTGAGAGTGAAATCATTACAAACACCATCGAGAGCATCATGAGGTTCATCAGAATATTCATGCAATAGGTGAGAAGTGCCATCAGATCACCTGTAGTGAGAGTGCTGCTTACCACCATATGAGCTCCGAGCCAGCTTATTAACAGGATGCAGGCATACACTGTAAACTGCATGAGTGGAGAGTTGTATACCACAAGGCTTTCTGCCTTCACAAATACGTCGTAGATATTCTGTGCTGCCTTTGAAAAACGTTTCTTCTCATAATCCTCACGGACGTATGCCTTTACAACGCGGATAGCGGATACGTTTTCCTGTACGCTTTCGTTCAGGTCATCATAGCGCTTGAAGGCTCTGTCGAAGTATTTCATGGCCGCCTTGCTGATGAAAAGCAGTAAAGCTCCAAGCACAATGACAGCGATTAAGTATATTGTCGCAAGGCGAGGGCTGATGAAAAATGACATAGCCATCGCACATATTATGGATGCAGGGGCTCTCATAGCCATGCGAAGCAGCATCATGTAAGCATTCTGGATGTTGGTCACATCGGTTGTCATACGTGTGACAAGACTCGCGGATGAGAATCTGTCGATATTTGCAAAGGAAAAGGTCTGGATGTTGCGAAACATTGCAGCACGCAGATTCTTTCCAAAGCCCATGGCGGCCTTTGCACCATATTTTGCACCGAGACATCCTGTCAAAAGACCAAACAGTGCTGCGACAATCATCCACACACCCATGATATAGATATGCCTTGTGTCGCCCATATTGACACCGTTGTCGATGATTGATGCCATGAGAAGAGGGATTATGGTATCCACAGCCACCTCAAGCAACATGAAAACAGGTGTCGCAATCGAAGCCCATTTGTATTCCTTTATTTGGGCACCTAGTGTTTTTAACATATGTTTTGTCCTTTCTTCTTATATTTTATATTTGATTAAAACAAACTTCACACATTTATGGTAATGTGGTTAACTAAAAAAATACTTGCATTTAATTAGTTAGTGTGCTAACTATATTATAGATATACTTTTTTTATTGTCAAGAAAAATCTATGAAAGGATTTCAGATATGAAGGAGTTTACACCGGATAAATACTTAGGACACAAGATAAACCGCATCAGCAGGAATATAGACAAATATTTTGACAGAAAAAGGTGCAGTAAAACAGAATGTATACCGCGAAGCCAGGGTATGATGATTGGATATATAATGGATAATCAGGGCCAAAATATATTTCAAAAGGATATCGAAGCAAAGTTTCATCTGTCAGGAGCCACAGTGACAAATATGCTTAAAAGTCTTGAAAAAAACGGCTATATTGTGCGCACACCTATGGAAAATGATGCAAGGCTTAAGAGGATTGAGCTAACGCAAAAAGCGCTGGACCATGAAAACAGGGTGAGGGAAAATATAATGGTAATAGAGGAAGCCATGCACGAAGGCTTTTCTAAGGAGGAGTTTAACATGATGCTTGGCTTTTTGGACAGAGTGATTGACAATATGGAAAAGCTTAACAAGTAACAAAATAATTACAGAGTTGAAAAAGTAGCATAAATATTGTGGCTTTTTTTGTGCAATAAGTCAAAATGCTACAAAATATTGTTGAGCGTATTGACATAGCAACAATATCTTGTATAATTTAGATTGTCATCAAAAGACAGATGCACAGATTTGTATTAAATAATATGGCATTTTATATGTAGCTATATTGTAATTGTTTGGTGAAAAGCCCGCTTTACATTGCAGGGCAGTGACATGAATTAATGATTACATCTCATTTATAGCTGCATATTTTGTGCCATTACACATGATAAAATGCATATATATAGTATGTGTATTGAATAACAACACTATATATAGTACACTACATTATATGAAATATAGTATACAGAGAGGAGAAATTTACATGAAAATCATCAAGCGAAGCGGCAGTGAGGACATATTTGATGCAGCCAAAATTGTAGCTGCCATTAGAAAGGCAAACGATTCAGTGCTAGACTATGAGAAGCTTACTGCTGATCAGATTGAAGAAATTGCAAGCAACGTAGAGACTGCATGTGAGAACATGAAGCGCTCTCCAAGCGTTGAGGAGATACAGGATATGGTGGAGAACCAGCTCATGAACAAGCGTGCCTTTACCGTAGCCAGAAACTACATTACTTACAGATATAAGAGAGCCATCGTCCGTAAGTCAAACTCTACGGACCAGCAGATTCTTAGCCTTCTTGAGTGCAATAACGAGGAGGTAAAGCAGGAAAACTCCAACAAGAATCCTACTGTAAACAGCGTGCAGCGTGACTACATGGCAGGTGAGGTGAGCAAGGATATCACACGCCGTTTCCTGCTTCCTGAGGATATAGTGGAGGCTCATGAGAAGGGGCTTATCCATTTCCACGATGCAGATTATTTTGCACAGCATATGCACAACTGCTGTCTTGTAAACCTTGAGGACATGCTTCAGAACGGCACAGTAATCAGTGAGACTATGATTGACACACCAAAGAGCTTTTCAACAGCCTGCAACATTGCTACACAGGCTATCGCACAGATTGCCAGCTCACAGTATGGTGGACAGAGTATCTCGCTTGCACATCTGGCACCATTTGTACAGGTCAGTCGTGAGAAGTTCAGAAAGCAGGTGCAAAAGGAATTCGAGAGCGTAGGCCTTGATTTAGATGAAGAAAAAATCAACGAAGGATAGCAGAGCTCCGTGTCAAGGACGGAAATCAAACCGATGGTGTGCGATGATTCAGTATCAGTCATCACACTCATGACTACAAACGGACAGGCACCGTTTATCACAGTATTCATGTACCTGAATGAGGTATCCGATCCGCAGACAAAGGCAGATCTTGCCGCAATCATTGAGGAGATGCTGCACAGAGAATAAGGGTGTAAAGAACGAAAAGGGTGATATATCACACCGGCATTCCCTAAGCTCATATATGTGCTTGAGATGATAATATCACAGAGGATTCAAAGTACTGGAATCTCACAGTGCTCGCGGCACAGTCTCTGCAAAGAGAATGGTGCCTGACTATATTTCAGAGAAGGTCATGAAGGAGCTTAAGGACGGAGATGTGTATACATGCATGGGCTGCCGTTCATTCCTCACAGTGGACAGATGCTCACAGACAGCGGGCAATGTGGCACATGCGAGAACTTTGATCCAAACAAGCGTAAATACTATGGACGTTTCAACCAGGGTGTTGTCACCTTAAATCTCGTTGATGTGGCATGCTCATCAGAAAAGGATGAGGAAAAATTCTGGAAGATACTTGATGAGAGACTTGAGCTGTGTCATAGAGCACTTATGTGCAGACATAAGAGGCTTCTTGGTACCAAATCCGATGTAGCACCGATTCTCTGGCAGAACGGAGCACTTGCACGTCTGAAAAAGGGAGAGGTTATAGACCCATTATTATTTAACGGATACTCAACAATCTCACTCGGCTATGCAGGACTTTGTGAGTGTGTACGCTATATGAAGGGAGTATCACACACAGAGCCAAAAGAGGGAACACCGTTTGCACTTAAGGTAATGCAGCGCTTAAACGATGCATGTGAGCAGTGGAAAAAGGAGTCAAACATCGATTTCAGTAT
>ENA-OQEB01000872-OQEB01000872.1-human-gut-metagenome-genome-assembly--contig:-NODE-872-length-11798-cov-1.676634_pt1 | contig 11798 bp, 18 predicted proteins | sample MGYA00242787_ERZ504619 | MGnify/ENA primary metagenome ERZ504619 (study PRJEB26092, sample SAMD00036317) | human gut metagenome | host: Homo sapiens | study: EMG produced TPA metagenomics assembly of... | reverse complement strand
GCACGCTGTAATGGAGGGAGACAAGGTGATCTCTCCGGCGGTCTCCATTAACTACGGAAATTTCATACAAGTGACACTGGATTTTATAATCATTGCTTTCGCCGTCTTTTTACTTGTCAAAGGCGTTAATGCTTTAAGCAAGAAGAAGGAAGAAGCCCCGAAAGCTCCGGTCGCTCCCCCTGCGGATATCCAATTACTTACCGAGATTAGGGATTTACTGAAAAATAACAAATAAACACCAACCTTATCGGTTGACTTGCTGTTTCATAATTACAAAAAATAATGTTTTAACTCATAAAAAGTAGTAGTTATGAAAAATGTATTATTCGGTTTAGCCGTAGGTGTAGTTGTTGGTTACGTACTTCGCAGGATGGAAGATCAAGGACAGTTCGAATGTCTGGAGAACGAACTCCACGGTCTTACAGATAAGGCGAAGAAAAAAGTAAAGGACGTGGTAGACACGGGTAAAAATCAAGTCGAATACGTCAAAGACAGAGTAGAACATATGGTTGAAAAACCTAAAAGTAATTAATCTACCTCCCTGTTATTAGGGTAAGAAAAAGAAGCTATCACAAAAAAAGTCAATGATAGCTTCTTTTTTTTTCATTTTAGATGTAACGTTTTTTCAACTTCCATTCGTCTTATAAGAAAAGAGTATAAATTAATTACACTTCATATGAGAACAAGAATGATGGCCTTATTTGCGTTGATCGCTTTTTGCGCAATGCCTATCGAGGCGAAGAAAGTAAAAGGAAATGGGGATATTATCACGAAAGAAATCTCCGTCAGAGACTATTCAGCGATAAAAGTCGCTCAACCGCCATGGGGTATAGCGACAGTTGGTTCAGCCTATTCAGCCGTGGGGGAAATCCGTCGTACGTTTTCGGATATACGCAAGGAGAATCAGCGTCCTTACGAATCACGATCGACGAGAACTTATATCCTTATATAAACGTTCAAGTAAAAAACGAAGAACTTTCAATCTCCACAGAGAATGGTACACAATTAAGCCCTACCCGATTTAAAATAGAGGGCACTTCCAAGAAGCTGGAAAAAATCAAGATGTCCGGTTGTATGGATTTTGTCCTGAGAAGCGCTTTATCCGGAGATGATCTGGAAATTATAGCGACAAGGGGTAGCGACGTGAAAATGGAGCAGCCAATCAACGTATCCAATTGCATAATTGAGGCGACCAGCGGTAGCGATATCATCATCAACGATCTTACTACCCGAATAATACGAGGCCGTGCCAGCGGAGGTAGCGATCTCAAGCTTACGGGAAAAGCGGAGAACGGCGAATATTCCGCCTCAGGTGGCTCCGATATCAAGGCTTATGATCTTATCTTAAACCAGTTGGAATGTTCCGCCAGTGGTGGCTCCGATATTTATACACACGTAACCGATTATATCAAGGCTTCGGCAAGCGGAGGTAGTGATGTACATTACAAAGGTTCGGCAAGATCGGATACATCCACTTCCGGAGGAAGCGATATTATAAAAGAGGGTAATTAATACCCTCTTTTTCACCCTCTTATACATTGAATTTTATAACAAAAGTACTTCCTTTTCCAACTGCGCTATCAACAGAAAGAGTTCCTCCATGAGCTTCTACGAAGTCTTTACTGATAGCCAACCCTAGGCCACTCCCTTGTACCTTCGTTCCCGGCACACGGAAATAGCGATCGAATATACTTTGATGATATCGGGGATCAATACCCTTACCGAAATCTTGCACATAGATCTCCACGCTATGATCTTGCTGGCGGGCACCGATTATGATACGGCCATTCTCCGGGGTATAATGAATTGCGTTCGACAATAGATTCGTCAAGACCCATGCGATTTTCTCGCTATCCACGAAAAGCTTGGAAATCTTCTCCGGGTATTCCACCTCTATATGGCAATTGAAGCGATCAGCTTGCACTTGGTTCGCCTTTATCGCATACTCGATCAATTCGATCGGTTTGGTTATTTTCGGATTCAATTGTAGCTTGCCAGCCTCCACCTGCGTCATTTTCAATAGCTCACTGGTTATTTCCAGTAATCGATTACTACTTTCCTTGATACTTTCCGCCAGTGCTTTTTGCTCGTCGTTCATGGCTCCCACACGGGCATCCTCCAACAATTTCAGCTCATCATGATCGCCGATATCGGAGTTTTCAATTCATGGGAGATCGTCGAGATAAAAGTGGTCTTAGCGGAATCCAACCCCTTAACTCCGTGATGTTCTTCAATAAGATCACGTCGCCACATACACCTCCGCCTCGCCATTCTCCAACACACGGATCGGTATATATTGCACTTTGAAAATAACTTTCCTTATTATCTGCGTAAATTTTAAGCGGCTCTTTTTTCTCGCTCGGCTGGATCAGTTCCCGAACTAACCTGCGAAGCAAATCGTTCCGTAAGGATAATTCCGAGGCAGACTTTCCGATCACGTTTTCCCGCTTGAGATTCAAGATCGTCAAAGCCTCGTTATTGGCGAAAAGAATCTTACGATCCCGATCCAAGCCTATGATTGGCTCCGTGATACTATTCACGATAGCCTCTATATATTTCTTTCCTTGGATAATATCCGCCAACGTACTTTTCCGGTATTCCGTAAGCCGTTCCGCCATCCGGTTAAAGGATTTCGCGACCCCCTCGAATTCATCATATTTAGCGAGATCCAAGCGTTTCTCGTAATTATGGTTAGCGATCTCCATGATACCGTCCATCAACATACGGATAGGGGTATTTATCGAACGGGGGAAACGTATTAAAAAAGCGAAAGCGACCACCATACAAGAGAGGCCAATCCCCCAAATCCAAAATAAAGCCTTTTGAGACGTAGACTCCGCCACTTGGCTTTTCCTGTAGATAGAAGCCATATTCAACTCATGACTTGATTTAAGGCGAGACGTACACGACGGATATTCTCCTCATTACGCTCTTTCGCCAATTGCTCGTATTGAGCGACTAGATGTGAGGTGGCCACATTCTCATCGACCTCCGTGATATTCTTTTTCTGTAGCCCTAGGTTTTTCTCGAAATCTGCTTGAGCCGAAGGATCGCTATCGATTCGTTCCAGCGCATCCAGCATCCGGCGTGAATAGAGCAAAGAATTATAATTATCGGCCAATATGTTCCTTGTGTCGGCAGACATATCGGAGATGTTCTTTACCGATAGACCTCCCAGCAAAACGATCATGGCAAACAGCAGCCCGATTCCGTATCTTAGTTTTGTTTTAATCTTCAGACTCATAGGTGATGTATTTTAAGCGATTATTATTAAGTTTACGTTCAGCAAAGATAAAATATTTAGCAATGTCCGTTTCTCCTTGCATATCTTCAAGATGCTTTCGGGTATACATAAATGCAGAATATGAGACTAAAGCCATACTCCTCAATCTTCCGATAAAGAGTAGTGAGGCCTATACCTAGAAGGCGGGAAGTTTCGGTTTTATTGCCTTTTGTGTATTTGAGCACTTTTTGGATATGCATTTTCTCTACGCCACTCAGGTCAAAACCGCTATAAGATTCCGTACTCGCCGCAGAGGAGGTTTGCATATTCAAAGGGAGGGCATCCAAGGTTAAGGTATCTCCATCGGCAATAATTAGGCTACGCTCAATTGCATTACGCAACTCACGTACGTTACCTTTCCAAGCTCGTTTTTTCAGGGCATCTATATATTCGGGCGAAATTGTTCGGATATTCTTTCCCATCTTGGAGGAAAAAGCGGAAACAAAGGCTTTTATATGGAGAGGGATATCCTCGACCCGTTCACGAAGCGCAGGAAGATGGATCTGGAAAACGGAAAGCCGATAAAATAGATCTTCCCGGAAATGTCCTAGCTCGATCTCTTTCTCTAAGTCACGATTGGTAGCGGCAATAATGCGTACATCCACTTTCGTAGGTTTCGTATCGCCGATCTTGATAAACTCCCCGGTCTCAAGGATACGGAGCAATTTCGTCTTGCAAGTCGAAAGCCATTTCCCCGATCTCATCCAAGAAGATCGTACCTCCGGAAGCTTCCTCAAACAAGCCTTTTGTCTCTTTCCAAAGCACCGGTAAAAGCCCCCGCTTTATGACCGAACATCTCGCTTTCCAATAAATCCCGACTAAAAGAGGAACAATTGATAGCGACAAAAGACTTCCCTTTCCGGGAACTATGTTGATGGATGGATTGAGCAAAGACCTCTTTTCCCGTACCGGTCTCACCAGTCAACAGAACCGGAACCTCCGTAGCCGAGACTTTCTGAGCCAACGCTATCGCCGCTTGGATAGCGGGTGATTTACCGACAATCGTATCAAACGAATATTGCCTCCCGACGGACGTAGCTTCCTTCTTTTGCTGTTGATAAGCGGCAGAAGCTCTCTCCATCGCTTTGGCTACCAGAGGAATGATCTTATTATTATCATCCCCTTTCGTGATATAATCGAAGCTCCATTCTTGATTGCCTGTACGCCATCCGGAATATTACCATGCGCGGTAAGTAGGATGATCTCGGATAGAGGCGAAGTTTCTTTAAGTCCGACACCAAATCCACACCATTACCATCCGGCAAGAACACATCGCACAATACCACCTCTGGCGAATGTTGCTCCATCTGCCTCAGCCCCGCCTTACAAGTAGCAGCCTGTAAGACCTCGTATCCCTCCAAACCGATAATGCGTGAAAGTAAACCTAAAATCTGCTTCTCGTCGTCGATAATTAAAACTTTGCCCATACACCGGAGTTATTTATTTGGCACAAATGTACGCTTTTTACCTTTTTTCCCAAAAGCATTAAAGCATACATGTTAACGCCGTCTTATTTAAAATCGTCACCTTTCTCCTTGTAATGCTGATAAATCCCTCATCCACCAATCTCCCGATTTCCTTCGATAAAGCCGGGCGGGTAACACCAAAATACTCCGCTAACTGCTCTTGGGTATGTTCTAGTTCCACGACATTCGAATCCTTTTGCTGATGTTCGAATAAGTAATAAATAAAGCGGTTCCGGATGCCACGAAACGAAAGCACCTTCAAACGAGTCATCGTACATTTATTACAGCTTGTACTGACACAAAGGAAATTATGCAGGAATAACGGCATAGAATGCATTAAGGTAAATACAGACTCCTTGGAACCCTTAAGCAATACCACATCCTCATCGACGGTAAAAGTAGCGGGGAACTGGTTTTTCTCGGAAAAGATATGAGGCGTAGCGAACGTGCGTGGAGCCTGTATCGTCTCCACGCGCACGATGTTACCCGATACGTCCAAAACATCCACGTTCAATTTTCCCTTCAATAAGACATGAAGGGCGTTACAAGTCGTCCCTTGATGAATTATGGTTTTTCCTTTTGGATGCTCCTCTACTGTATATTCAAGTTTATCCAAAAACTCTTCCCGCATCTTAAGCGTAAAATTCTTAAAAAGCGGAATTTTAAACATATCGGTTATATCCATCGTATCTTGTTTTGAAAAAAGGTTTACTCCTGCAAATATACCCTTTTCCTTGAGAACTGTTACCATTTCGTCGTGAATATAGTCGGATTAATATTTATTGATAACCAACCCCAATCTTGCCAATGAGACGGATTTCCACCCTTCACGACCTTCATGGTATTCGTTCCCAACATCGTAGAATATCCCGCCGATAATTTCACGTCTTTCATGATTACCCAATCCACTTGGAAATCCAATTCCGAACCTAAACCTTTACTCAATTTATCATTACCTTCGTATACGTCGCCCGTGATGGAGAAATAATGATAGGCTAAAGACAGGTTTACCTTGGAAGAAGGTTTATAGGCGACATTTACCTGATTATCCCATAAGCCCGGATTCAATCCGTTGACAAAAGAGGAGGCGTAGAAATAATCCATGGCACCATAAAACTTATGATGGGTTCCGTACAGAGGATCAAACGCCTTATATTTCCCGTCGGCCCCATCCGAGCCACTCAGATAATCACTACCTACACCGATCTTCCATTGCGGATCGATTTGATAAGCGGCGTTTACCGCCCATAAAAAAGCGGAAACATCCCGTCCGCTTTTCGTCTTGCCGAATTGATAATAGAACATACCGCCTACCATCAGTGGCTAGGCGTATAGATCAGGTTCGTTCCCAACGTTTGCAGGTATTTTGTATCCGAGTTTTGTTTCTCGGCATCACCGCCTTCCATCCCTAAGTTCATAAACAAGAAGGATGCGTTAAAACTCTTGTCGAAGAGATGCTTATACCAAAGGGTTTGCATTGTTTTATAGGGTTGCGCGCCCGGAGCGTAATACGTTCCTCCGATCGTTTTCTCATCATTCTGGTTGAACGCAAGAATTAAATGCAGTTGGTTATTCGTGTTCTCATAGCCCAGTTTCAAAGCGTCGTGATAACGACCGGCCACGTTCCAATCCAACGCACCCATGATACGCTCGTCATCGTATACCAACGACTGGCGACCTAACTTAGCGAAGAAACCCGATCCGAAATCCAGTTTCGCCCACGCCTCATTCAAGATAAAACGACCATTCTTATCGATTTGAGGATCCTGCCCCCATACGCCAACATGTTGCGCGGACAAACCGATAGACAAACGATCCCGCTCATACCCCAAAGAAAAGCGGGCACGGTTATTGATAAACCGGTGGACTCGGCATCTTTAGGCCGGGGGAATAAGACCCCGTTCCGGTACTCGGCTCTCGGACGTATCTGCACTTTCATCGAAAACGTATTCTCTTTCGTATTTTGTGTTTCTTCCGCTTGCGCGAAAAGGGCCACAGAGAGCAAGCCCGCTACTAAAACAACTAGTTTTTTCATATACCTCTGATTTTAATTATTCCATATTATAAGTATGTACACTATATCCTCGTGCGGAGGGTAGATAATTCACGCCAATCCAACACACCTGTAGCAAAAGAAAAGAGAAAACCAAAAGCCCCAACGCCGCCGAATAACGCAAGTGATGACGAAGGCGATAATGGATATAAATCAAGTACCCCAACCAAGTGGCAGCCGCCCATGTCTCCTTCGGGTCCCAATTCCAATAATGCCCCCACGCCTCCTTGGCCCATAAAGCGCCGAACAGCATCCCAATCGTGAGGAAGGCCATACCGACATATACCAAGTTATCGCATAAACTCATCATCCCCTCGTCAATCCCCTTCTTCCTCGCACGGATCAGCAGGTAAATGGCGATAAGGGCAGCGGCGCCCAGCATGGACGTAAGAGAACATATAGACTATCACGTGCGGAGCGAACCACGGGCTTTGCAAAGCGGGCATCAAGGTCTTGTTATGTATCTCCGGCTTAAACAGATTGACACAGATAAAGACAAAGGCCAACAATGTACTAAAGGAAAGTATCCATTTATACCGCCAACGGACATAAGTGATCACGCCCGCCACCGGCAAGAAGAAAGAATACCATAAACGAGTCTCGCCCATCGTGCGCAAGGGCGGCCTCTCCAACGAGATCCACATCCCTACGATAAAAGCGGAAAATATAACCAAGCCAAACACGGTCCAAGCGACAGCCCCCTTGGAAAAAGAAGGACGATAAGCCAACCATGCCCCACCTATCCAGCAAAGTAACGCCGGAGCGGCGAAATAAATAAAGTAACTCCAATCCATACTATTCTTTTTTACGGGAGCGGACAGGAATAATCCGATCGCCCCGGCTATCATCATTAAGATCCCTGTATAAACGATCGGCAACCATGGATCTCTTACCAACTCAAATACACTCATCCGGCTCCATTTACCTTTCGTCTCGTCGTAACTCAACTGGTAGATTTTCCATCCGGCGATAGAGAGCGGCTTATTCACCTCGATACACGCCTCCTTGGTCTGTTTATCTTTCGTATAGACCATAACGTCCGAGGCAAAGCGTCTCGGTTCCCGTTCCGGCATCACCATGCTAACCGCATCATCCAGCTGGAGCGATATATATGGGAAGATATAGCTGCCACAACTCACCCAGCCTTCCTTCTGCCGTCCGGTAAGTTCGTTACGTGCTTTTACGTATAAAGCGGTGGTCGCCCCCTCGGAGTGAAATTCCACGAAGTTTACCGTATCCTGCCCCATCACGCAAGCTGCCATCGGTAGTGAACGGGTAACCTCAACCTTCCAGCCTTGCAGGTTCCCGGCCAAGGGAGTTTCCTCTACCAATAGATTCTCGGGTTGCTTTTCGGGAAGCGCTTTTCCGGTCGTATTGTCGATCAGCATTAACTTAGGAGGATATTCATCGATCGTAAACGAACGAAGCTCGATGGCGAGCGGTAGCTCTATCATCTCATTCTTCTCGTCCGAAGCCCTCCACTCGGGATTCTCCAACGGAACCGTCATCCGTAAACGGCGTAAATCCCCGTTTCCCAAGATCGCCGCCAGCAGCGTGATAAATAAGCCGGCATGGTTCAGCATAAACGGAACATCCCGCCAGCGAAACGATACGATACGCTTCAATGTGACAAAGCCCAAGACAAACAAGAAATAGAGAAACAGCAGGACAAAAGGCCACGACATCGTAATCCGCTCGATACCCGGACCCACAAATCCCATAACCAACACAACTGACAAAAGAGCCGACAAAGAGGTAATGCTCGCCGTTAACCCGGAAAACCACTGGACAACCGTGATTTTCCGGCTAACAACAAACCCTATACATAGAACCAGCAGAAAAATCAATCCTCCGGCCACATTCACCGGATATTGGAACAACCCTGCCTGAACCGGGCCAGTGATCAGTTGCAAGCCAAATCCCGTAATCAGTAAACCGGCACAGATGGCCCAGCCTTCAGCAGATCCCCAAGGTTGTTTCCACATAATCAAATGTTCTTCGCTAAACGATTATTTTCTTGCGCCTCTTTCACCCATTGAGGAACGATCGTATTCAGGAATTTTTCCTTGGCGGTACGTTCAGCGGCCATATCCAAACCGATATATTGCTGAGCCTTTTCTTTCGTAGAGAAGTCCGGCATCGGAACATCATCCGTATAACCTAATTTCGCTAACACTTTCGCAGTAGCCAGACGAGCCTGCATCGCCTTATCCAATCCATTGCCTAATATCCTTTGAATCTCTTGCGGAGCGTGGAACGCACCACCATGAGAAGCCACGCCGAAATCCCAACGCCATTGTGCCTGACGGATCAGTTTCAATACATCTTTCATCTGATCTCGGTAGCCCCCTTATCCCACGCGAACTTCGCCTCGATATGCGCTTTCGCCAACTCGGTCTCCAAACGGTTACGCATCTCGTTCGCCTTATTCTGACGCTCGTACACATTATTGCGTAAGGTCTCCTCGCTCTCACGGTGGCAAACCTGACACGTACGGTCGATCATAGCCAACGGGCTTTGGATATGGTGGTCACTATATTTCACGCCCCCCTCGCTCTTATACGGCATATGGCAATCGGCGCAAGATACACCCCGCTGCGCATGGATACCCATTTGGGAGATCTCATAATCCGGATGCTGTGCCTTTAAAATAGGAGCACGGCTTAGCTTATGCGTATAATCGGAGAAACCGGCCTCATCATAATAAGCTCCATATCCTCAACCGTAGAACCTTTATCCCAAGGGAAAGTCAAGTATTTGCCATCGCCCTTGAAATAATATTCCACGTGGCATTGCGCGCAAACCAAGGAACGCATCTCTTGCTGGGTCGCTTTCGTGATGTCCTTGCCTTGACGCTGGAAAGCCTCGATCAAAGCCGGGCGACTGATATGCAGGTTCATATTCTCCGGCTCATGGCAATCGGCGCAACCGATCGGATTCATAATCTCTTTACCCAGAGAAGCCCATTTGCCCTTATAGAAATTATCCACGCCCATCGCTTGCATCATGCGGGGAACATCCGGGCTTTTGCAAGTCCAGCAAGTAGCCGGTTGCGGCCCCTCGTTCTCTGTCATCGGAGCGCCCACACGCAACGTGTTACGCATATCCTCGATCGCATGCATATGCTCTCGGGGTAGAATAATCCTTAGAGAAAGCGTAACCGGCCCAAAGGATCACCATTTCCGGACGAGCCTCCAGCACATCGACCGCCTGATTCCCGTTGTATAAACTCTTGAAACTCGTATCCGCCGTAGCCTCCCAAGTCTGGTACTCACGTGGATAATTCGGTTCGAACTTATCATTGCGAGCCTCGATTCCTGTGATCTCCGTCTTCCTATTATTCATTACGCTAGTGACCTCCGCATGTCTCTCGTTCACGGAAGCAGCGATCATACCCAAAACAAAAACAACGACCATGGTTCCTCCAAACAGCAACCAACCTTGCCATGATTTTAATTTCTTTTCCATAACTATACTGATTTATTATTATTTACTTAGCATATCTTTCAACCAGTCCGGCGATACGGACTTCGGATAAGGCACCAACGCGTTCAGTGTGGAAGACAGGCTGTTCGTACCCCCGTGCGGCACCTCGCGATGGCAATCCCAGCAGGCTTTCCCTTCTCCCGCCATAGCCATCTCATGATCGATCCTTCCGGTATTCACGAATTCCGTATTCAACTGCGTATGGCAACGGATACAGTTATTCATGATTACCTCCGCACTCTCGTCGATCGCCTGTATCACTTGCGGTTCCCCTCGCATCATGAATACCGAGGCGTGGCGCATTCCGTCCATACCCTTGAAGAACCACTTCTTCACGGCGTTCTCGTGCGGCACATGGCAATCGTTGCAAGTGGCGTTACGGCTGTGCGAGCTATGATTCCATGTAGCGTAATAAGGCCCATGATGTGGCAATTCACGCAAGTAGCCGGGTCATCGGACAAATAGGTCCACGCCCGGGAAGCATATAAGGTATAAGACCCCAGCCCGCAAAGGACACCTCCGGCTATGATAGCGGCTAGTTTCCAAGTTCTTGTCGGGAACAGCGTTTGTATTATTTCTCTTATTTTCATACCGCTGATTCTTTAATATTGGTTTATGAGACACAAATATCCTAAACTTGCGTGTGGGAAATTGTAATAAATATTACATTGCACGAAATTTTATGCGTAAAATGAAAAGATTGTTATTTATCTCGGTCTCCGCACTCCTTTTATGCTCTTCGTGCGTGAGTAAAAAGAAATACCTCCTTGCCGAGAACGGCCGCTTGGAGCGATCGGACGTGGCGACGTCTTGAAGGAGGAATTGATTAAATGTAAGGACGATAACGACGCACTCAACAACCGGATCGCCGCCTTGATAAGGGATACGACCACAATGGGGCGTGATATCCGTAATTACCAGACCATGTTGAATACCAATATGGGTGAGCAGGACAAGCTGAATGCCTTGTTACAGCAAAAGATGAGTGAGCTGGACGAGCGTGAGCGTACCATCAACGAGCTACAGGATATGATGAAGCGCAGAACGCGAAGGTACAGAATCTGTTGAGTAGCGTGAAAGACGCTTTGCTGGGTTTCAACAGCGACGAGCTGACCGTAACCGAGAAAAATGGTAAAGTATATGTAGCCATGTCGGATAAGCTTCTGTTCCAATCGGGTAGCGCAAAGGTCGATAAACGAGGCAAGGAAGCGTTGGCTAAGTTGGCCGAGGTGTTGAATAAGCAAAACGATATAGACGTTTATATAGAGGGCCATACGGACAGCAAGCCGATCAATACCGCCCAATTCAAGGATAATTGGGATCTAAGCGTGATCCGTGCGACTTCCGTAGTGCGTATCCTTACCAAGGACTATGGGGTGAATCCGCTACAGATACAACCTTGTGGTCGTGGGGAGTTTATGCCGGTCGCTGATAACGAGACCGCTGATGGGCGTAGCAAGAACCGCCGTACGGAGATCATCATGGCTCCGAAGTTGGATAAGTTGATGCA
>ENA-OQEB01000871-OQEB01000871.1-human-gut-metagenome-genome-assembly--contig:-NODE-871-length-11803-cov-3.906646_pt1 | contig 11803 bp, 15 predicted proteins | sample MGYA00242787_ERZ504619 | MGnify/ENA primary metagenome ERZ504619 (study PRJEB26092, sample SAMD00036317) | human gut metagenome | host: Homo sapiens | study: EMG produced TPA metagenomics assembly of... | reverse complement strand
TATCTGGATTTATAAGCGTATCTAAAGAGATGTGCAGGACCTTTGCCAATGCTCTCAAAATCAAATAAGAAGGATTCATTTTCCCCTTTTCGATATTGGCGATTTGCTTTACAGAAACATGGCTCAGGTCTGAAAGTTCCTGCTGTGTCAGGTCCTTTTCCTTTCGGGCCTTCCGCATTATTTGGCCCAAAGCGGTTAAATCGTCAATCGGCATAATCGTTCACCTCAACAATATTGTATCGTTCCGATTCTTGCAAAGGAATAATCTTATCATGCTTGTACAGAGGTATGATTATACCGATTTTAAAACAATGATAAGCGCTACATTATAGAATTACATTCATTCCTACATCAAAAACAAGAGTTTGCTGTATAGAATCATAATATGGCTGAGTCAGTCCTCACCTCCGGGGCTGTCTCTTTTTTTATAAAAACTTATACAATCTTAGTTTCGATTGCAGGACCTTTTCCCCACTTAATACTTTAAGCGGTATTATGGCCTTGCAAGAAAGAAATGAGGTGAACAATTATGAGCATTACAAATGCGGCGAGAAGATTTGAACAGAGATTTGACGCAAAAGCGGAGCGCTTTATTTGGCATCATCCGCTACTTGGCTTCATCTCCATCTTTGTTGGAATGCCATTACTGGTTTTGGCGTGTGTCTGTATCAGTACGATCGTTGTCGTCTTTCCTATGGCATGGCTTTTGGGTTGGTTGTAATCTTTATTTCATCTTTAAACGCACAAAAGATGACTAATGCCATTTTTAGAGGAAAGGTTTTATGATATTGGGGACAGCAAAAAAGGAGGATGAATTTTATGCAAATGCTAATTGCACTCATAGGTGTATGTGCGGCAGCAATGCTGCTGTGGTATGTCTATATTTTAATGAAGGGAGATGATCAGGCATGAGTACCATGATTCAGTATGTTTTATACCTTGCCATTCTGGTTGTTTTGGCAATTCCGCTGGGCGCATACATAAAAAACGTCATGAGCGGCGAGAAAACTTTTTTGTCCAAAGTTCTGACACCGTGCGAAAACCTGATTTACAAGGTTATGCGTGTAGACAGAGAAGAACAGATGACATGGAAAAAATATGCGGTAAGTGTAATGATTTTTTCCAGTATCGGGCTTGTTTTTCTGTTCCTGCTTCAACTTCTGCAGGGAGTTCTTCCCGGAAACCCGCAGCATCTTTCCGGTGTGAAATGGGATTTGGCATTTAACACTTCTGCAAGTTTCATTACCAATACAAACTGGCAGGCATATTCCGGTGAATCCACATTGAGTTATCTCACTCAGGCTTTAGGTCTGACTGTTCAGAACTTTGTTTCCGCAGCTACAGGTATCGCCGTTCTATTTGCGTTGATCCGTGGCTTTATCAAGGTGAAATCCTCCGGGTTGGGAAGCTTTTGGGTGGACTTGACCCGCATTGTGGTTTACATCCTGCTCCCGCTGAATCTGGTCATTTCTCTGTTGCTGGTAGGCGGCGGTGTGATTCAGAACCTGAAAAGTGCAGAAACAGTATCCCTTGTAGAACCGATTGCCGTCAGTGCAGAAGGCGAAATCCTTGAGGATGCGGTAATTGACTTAGACACCGAAACCGTCACTGTAGATGGCGAAATCGTTTCGAATGCACAGATCGTCACCGAGCAGTTCGTACCGATGGGTCCTGCGGCCAGCCAGGTCGCAATCAAACAGACCGGCACCAACGGCGGCGGCTATACGGGCGTCAACTCCGCACATCCTTTGGAAAATCCCAATGCCTTTACCAATCTGATTGAAATGATTTCCATTCTGCTGATTCCGGCGGCACTGTGTTTCACATTCGGTTCTGCGGTAAAGAACAGGAAGCAGGGTATTGCAATCTTTATGGCAATGTTTCTCTGTCTGGTTGTTGCCTTGGGCTGCATCGCCGTCACTGAACAGGCTGGCACATCCCAGCTTGCACAAAACGGCGCAGTCAATATGTCAATGGTAGAACAGGCGGGCGGCAATATGGAGGGCAAGGAGACTCGCTTCGGCATTGCATCGTCCTCTACCTGGGCAGCCTTCACCACAGCAGCTTCTAGCGGCTCTGTAAATTCCATGCATGACAGCTACACGCCGCTTGCCGGTATGGTGACTATGCTGCTGATGCAGCTCGGCGAGGTTATTTTCGGCGGCGTGGGCTCGGCCTTTACGGTATGCTTGCTTTTGCTATTCTGGCGGTGTTTATTGCCGGTCTGATGGTAGGCCGCACTCCGGAATTCCTTGGCAAGAAAATTGAGCCTTATGAGATGAAATGGTCGGTACTGGTTTGCCTTGCAACGCCCATTGCAATTCTGGTCGGCAGCGGCATTGCCGCTGTAGTACCATCTGTCATGGACAGCCTGAATAACGGCGGTGCCCACGGTTTCTCTGAAATGCTGTATGCCTACTCATCCTGTGGCGGCAATAACGGCTCTGCCTTTGCCGGTTTCAATGGGAATACCGTATTTCTGAATGTAAGCCTGGGGCTGATGATGCTCTTTGCCCGGTTCCTGCCCATCATCGGCACACTTGCAATCGCAGGCAGCCTGGCCGGGAAAAAGAAAATTGCCACGACTGCTGGCACCTTGTCTACCACAAATGGAATGTTTGTTTTCCTGCTGATCGTTGTGGTATTGCTGATCGGCGCGCTGAGCTTCTTCCCGGCGCTTGCCCTTGGTCCGCTTGCTGAGTTCTTTGGCAGCATTGCATAAAGGAGGTTTACAGATATGCGTAAAAAACAGAAAAGTGCTTTTGCCGACCGGAAAATGCTCGGCAGGGCAATTAAAGATTCTTTTGTGAAATTAAGTCCGAAGACACAGGCAAAAAACCCGGTCATGTTTCTGGTTTTTGTGTCTGCGATCTTGACAAGTATCCTTTGGGTGGTATCCCTGTTCGGGTTAAAAGACGCTCCAGTCGGATATACACTGGCGATTGCATTATCCTTTGGTTTACCGTGCTGTTTGCCAACTTTGCCGAGGCCATTGCAGAAGGCCGTGGTAAAGCACAGGCAGATTCTCTCCGTGCATCCCGAAAGGATGTGGACGCACATAAAATTTCCTCTGTATCACAGAAGGACAGCGTGACTGTGGTTCCATCCGCCTGCTGAAAAAGGGGGAACTGGTGATTGTCAAAGCCGGAGAGCAGATTCCGGCAGACGGCGAAGTCATAGAAGGTGCGGCATCTGTGGATGAAAGTGCCATCACCGGCGAATCCGCTCCTGTAATTCGTGAGGCAGGCGGCGACCGCAGCGCTGTAACCGGCGGCACCACTGTACTGTCGGACTGGATCGTTGTCAGAGTGACCAACGAAGCCGGAGAAAGCTTTCTGGACAAGATGATTGCGATGGTAGAAGGTGCTGCCCGGAAGAAGACGCCAAACGAAATTGCTTTGCAGATTTTTCTGGTAGCCTTGTCCATTATCTTTATCCTGGTGACAGTCTCCCTCTACACTTATTCCATTTTTTCTGCAAAGCTGGCGGGAATTGAGAATCCAACCTCTGTAACAACTCTGGTAGCGCTGCTGGTATGCCTTGCGCCTACTACCATTGGTGCCTTGCTTTCCGCCATCGGTATTGCCGGTATGTCCCGACTGAACCAGGCAAATGTTCTGGCCATGAGTGGACGTGCCATTGAAGCCGCCGGTGATGTAGACATTCTGATGCTTGACAAAACCGGAACAATCACCCTGGGCAATCGACAGGCATCGGAGTTCATTCTGGTAGATGGTGTTGATATTCAGGAACTGGCGGACGCCGCTCAGCTTTCTTCTCTGGCCGATGAAACCCCCGAGGGCAGAAGCGTTGTTGTGCTGGCAAAGGAGCAGTTTGGAATTCGTGGCAGAAGCCTTCAGGACAAGAATATGCATTTTGTCCCATTTACCGCCGTGACTCGTATGAGCGGCGTCGACTTTGACGGCAACGAAATCCGAAAAGGCGCAGCAGATGCCATGCAGAGTTATGTGACCCATGCAGGCGGAATGTATTCTCCAGACTGTGATCGAGTTGTCAAGTCTATTGCGTCCAGGGGCGGCACACCTCTGGTTGTGGCTAAGAACCACAAGATTCTCGGCGTTATCTATTTGAAGGATATTATCAAGCAGGGTGTGAAGGAGAAATTCGCAGATCTGCGGAAAATGGGCATCAAAACCATTATGATCACCGGCGACAATCCGATTACTGCTGCGGCCATTGCTGCCGAGGCCGGTGTGGATGACTTCCTTGCGGAAGCAACGCCGGAAGGAAAGCTGGCAATGATTCGTGATTTTCAGGCCAAGGTCATCTGGTCGCCATGACAGGCGACGGCACCAACGACGCTCCGGCTTTGGCACAGGCAGATGTTGCAGTTGCCATGAACAGCGGCACACAGGCAGCAAAAGAAGCAGGCAACATGGTGGATCTGGACTCTTCACCAACAAAACTGATCGACATTGTTCGCATCGGCAAACAGCTTTTGATGACACGAGGCAGCCTGACTACTTTCTCCATTGCCAACGATGTGGCAAAATACTTTGCCATTATTCCGGCGCTGTTTATGGGACTTTATCCGGGACTGTCTGCTCTGAATATTATGGGGCTGCATTCCCCGCAAAGCGCTGTCCTCTCTGCGATTATTTATAATGCACTCATCATTATTGCGCTTATTCCGCTGGCGCTGAAAGGTGTGAAATATCGTGAAGTTTCTGCTGGAAAGCTGCTATCACGGAACCTGCTGGTTTATGGTCTTGGCGGTCTGGCGGCTCCATTTATCTTTGTGAAACTGATTGATGTTCTGCTGGTGTTCACCGGCCTGGTATAAGGAGGAGATATATCATGAAAACAATAAAAAGTGTACTGCCAAAGGCAGGTATGATCTTTTTAATCTTTACTCTGCTGTGCGGCGTGATCTATACGGGTGTTGTCACAGGAATTGCTCAGCTTATTTTCCCGGACAATGCCAATGGAAGTATCATTGAAGTAGACGGGAAAATACGGCAGTGAGTTGCTGGGGCAGCAATATACAGATGAAGCATATGTGGGGGCGCATTATGAATATTGATGTTTCAACCTATACGGATGAAAACGGAAAGGCACTGATGTACGCCGCTCCCTCCAACCTCTCTCCGGCAAGTGAGGAATATGCACAGCTTGTGGCAGAACGTGTAGAAAAGCTCCGGGCTGCGACCCGGATATGGATGAAACAGCTGTTCCGGTGGATCTTGTTACTTGTTCCGGCAGTGGGCTTGATCCCCATATTTCCCCGGCGGCAGCGGAGTATCAGGTAGCACGTATTGCAAAAGCGAATGATATGACCGATGATGAAGTACGCAGGATCATCCGAAAATGCACTGACGGTCGATTCCTTGGCATCTTTGGCGAAGAAACCGTTAATGTGTTGGAGGTCAATCTGATGTTGGATGGTATCCTGGATGAATAAATGAACATAGCAAAAATTGTGATGTCTTATGCAGGATTCTGACAAGGAAACGGCTGATTGAATTTCTGGCGCAAGCTCGTGATAAAAAGAATAAGTTCTGCATCTTTAGACGGCCTTAATACAGATACGCATTCTCTTTTACCTTCTTTACTCCATTTGATTTATGATTAAGGACACATAAAGGGGTATAAAGGAGGATTGCAGTTATGGGAGTAATGTTGTTAAAAAGGAAGTTGACTTCGTTTCAAATTATCATCCTCGGGTTTTCCGGTGTGATCCTTTTCGGCACCTTCCTTTTAATGTTGCCGTTTTCCAGCCGAAGCGGACTGGCAACGCCTTTCTCGGATGCATTGTTTACTTCTACCTCAGCAGTTTGTGTAACCGGACTCATTATACATGATACGGCAACATACTGGTCGGCCTTCGGCCAGTTTGTCATTTTACTGCTGATTCAGATTGGAGGCATGGGGGTTATTACCATAGCCGCATCCTTTGCAATGATTTCCGGTCGGAAGATTTCTTTGATGCAGCGCAGTACCATGCAGGAGGCGATTTCAGCGCCAAAGGTAGGGGGAATCGTTCGCTTGACCGGCTTTATCGTCAGGGTGACACTGGTGATGGAACTGCTGTGTGCAGCCGTGATGGCGCCGGTGTTTTGCCGTGATTTCGGGAAAAAGGGACTTTGGATGGCACTGTTTCATTCCGTGTCCGCTTTTTGTAACGCAGGCTTTGATCTATTGGGTGTGCGCACTCCCTTTTCCTCCCTGACCAGCTATGTAGCAAATCCAGTCATAAACTTTACTATTATGTTCTTAATTGTGTTTGGCGGCATCGGCTTTCTGACTTGGATGATATTCGGACAAATCGATTGCATTTGCGCAAATATCGGATGCAGAGCAAGGTGATTCTTTGTACCACAGCGGTTTTATTGATCGCTCCGGCAATGTACTTTTATTTTTTTGAGTTTGATGATCTCACGCGAAAGGAACGGCTTTTATCTTCTCTTTTTCAAGCCGTGACACCACGAACGGCGGGTTTTAATACGGTGGAATTAACGGATTTAAGTGAGGCGGGACAATTTATCACCATTGCGCTGATGCTGATCGGCGGTAGTCCCGGGTCTACCGCAGGCGGTTTGAAAACAACAACCATTGCTGTTTTGCTTACTACTGCGATTTCTACCTTTCGGCGCAGAGAAAATGCCAACCTCTTTGGACGTCGCATTGATGATGATGTCGTAAAAAATGCAGCGACAATTTCGCTTATGTATATCACACTATGTTGTACCGGTGGCCTTATCATCAGCGTTTCCGAAGGACTTCCCATGCTTACCTGCCTTTTTGAAACTGCCTCAGCTGTTGGCACAGTCGGCCTGTCCCTGGGAATTACGCCGGAACTGAATCTGCTCTCACGGAGTGTTTTGATTCTGCTGATGTTTTTTGGACGAGTCGGTGGCCTTACATTAATTTTTGCGGCCTTGTCCAGTGCACAAAAGAAAGTTTCAAAACTACCAAAGGAAAAAATAACAGTAGGATAATCCGTTACAGTGCGGATCACATTCTCGATTACATAGAACTGGATGAAAATCATGCCATGTTTGAGATTCCCATTCCCAAAGATTGGGCGGACCATTCGATTGGAGAGCTTGATATTCGTAAAAAATTCAATATTAACATTATGGGAATCAAGAAAAGCGGCAAGCTGGAGTTATCTATTTCTTCAGACACAGTGCTGAAAGCAGGAGATACCATGTTGGCGTTGGGAAGTAACAGAAATTTGCAAAAGTGCTTTCATACTTGATTTCAAGAAAAATCAAAGGAATTGGGGGGTGAATCCATGCAGGATGTTATTTTACTTGTAAGTACATCAGCTATATTTATTTTTGGGTATTTTCTGATGAATAAACTGGATGTTTTTCTGGAAGACAATTGGAATAGACAAGAAACTGCTCTGACTTACGGCGAAAACAGCTTGCGAATTGGTTTTTCCAACCCATTAATGGCAGGCGGTCTCGCAGATGCTTTCGAGACTTACGGAAAGCAGCATCCAGATGTCTCTATCCATATTTTCAGCGGAGAAGAAAGTGAATTGTGCAGAGAACTGGAAACACACAAATTGGACATAATTTTTTTACCAGAGAATACAGACATATCAAAAAAAACTCATTATAATGCACGGATGGTGCTTCTTCGTTGCGCCCCAGTTGTGATGGAATATGCTGACTTGCCTATTGAGCCGATTACCCAGAATCAAATCACACAAATAGCACTATGGAGGGATTCCAAAAAATCACCTGTCATCGATTTTTTCATTGGATGCCTGAACAAATTTGCCGTGGATCAGTCGCAGATGTAGGTTTTGACGTTGTGTGTTATAAATTGAAAAAGGGAATCGCTTTTGCTTGAGTGACAGATAGGAGGGTTAAAATGGAACTGCCAAGACAAGATCCGGATCAGCTTCTTCGTGCGATCCGTAACGATGCATCCACTAAGAAAAGCGGAAAACTCAAAATCTTTTTCGGTTATGCCGCAGGTGTCGGAAAGACCTATGCCATGCTTCAGGCGGCTCATCAGGCTAAGGAGCGTGGCATCGATGTGGTTGCTGGATACATAGAACCCCATGCCCGACCCCAGACGACGGCACTTCTGGACGGCTTGGAGCAGCTTCCTGTGAAACAAGTTGCTTACGAAGGAATGACCCTTCGTGAATTTGATATTGATGCTGCGCTCAAGCGAAAGCCCCAGCTCATACTGGTGGATGAGTTGGCCCATACCAACGCCGAAGGAGTCGGCACACGAAGCGTATCAGGATGTTCAGGAACTGCTAAATACTGGAATTGATGTCTATACGACTGTAAATGTCCAACATATCGAGAGTCTCAACGATACAGTAGCCTCTATCACCGGAATTCTTGTGCGGGAGCGCATTCCGGATTCCACCTTTGATCAGGCAGATCAGGTAGAACTGGTGGATATTGAGCCTGCGGAGTTGCTGGAACGACTGGCAAGCGGAAATGTGTACCGGGAAGATCAGGCGCAGCGGGCGACAGTTAATTTCTTCACGCTGGAAAATCTCACCGCATTGCGGGAAATCGCCCTCCGTCGGTGCGCCGACCGGGTGAACTTGCTGACGGAAAGCGCCAGAATACAGAGCCGAGGCGATTACCATACAGACGAGCGCATTCTGGCATGTCTTTCCTCGTCGCCATCCAACGCAAAAATCATTCGGACAGCTGCAAGGATGGCAAGAGCCTTTCGGGGAACATTTACCGCTCTTTATGTGGAAACGCCAAATACAGCGGCGATGAGTGACGATGATAAAAAGCGTTTGCAGGATAATAAGCGTCTGGCCCAGCAACTTGGCGCTGCGATTGAGACAAGTTATGGCGATGACGTGCCTTATCAGATTGCGGAATTTGCCCGTCTTTCCGGCATCTCAAAAATCGTAATTGGACGAAGTACCATTGCACGAAAGAATATTTTCAGCAAGCCCACCTTGACGGAACGCCTGATTTCCAGCGTACCTAATCTGGATATTCATGTGATACCGGATGCTGGCACAGGAACCAGCTATCAGGAAAAAAAGAGAAAGGCGCAGCTAGATGCGATGCCCCTGCGTGATGTTCTGAAGAGTATAGTCGTATTGCTGGCAGTTACACTGATTGGCTGTGGCTTTGACGCTCTTGGGTTCACGGAGAGTAATATTATCGCAGTTTACATATTAGGCGTACTTGTGACCGCTGTAATCACAACCAACCGACTGTGCGGGATTCTGACCTCGGTTGTCAGTGTGCTGGTTTTCAACTTCTTTTTTACCACTCCGAGACTGACATTCCATTTTGACGATCCGAACTATGTTGTTACCTTTACCATTATGTTTATAGTAACACTGCTTTCCGGATCTCTCGCTACCCGGCTGAAAGAAAATGCGAAACAATCTGCCCATACAGCTTACCGTACAAAGATTCTTTTTGAAACCAACCAGCTTCTGCAAAAAGAGCAGGATGAGAATGCGGTAATCACCGCTACGGCAGGGCAGCTCATGAAGTTGCTGAAAAAAGATATCGTCGTCTACCTGTCTGATGGTAAAGAACTTGCCACCCCCCACGTTTTTCGTACGGTTCATAGCACGCAAGAGGATTTGATTTCTGAGAACGAGAAAGCAGTCGCCGATTGGGCCTTCCGAAACAATAAACACGCCGGTGCCACAACAGATACATTATCCAGTGCAAAGTGTCTATACCTTGCGATTCGGGTCAACCAGCATGTATATGGAGTGGCTGGTATTGCTGTGAACGGTACTCAATTGGACTCTTTTGAAAATAGCGTGCTTCTTTCCATTCTTGGCGAGTGCGCATTGGCGCTGGAAAACATAAAAAATGCCAAGGAGAAGGAGGAAGCGGCTGTTCTGGCACAAAATGAACAACTTCGTGCCAACCTGCTGCGGGCAATCTCCCATGATCTTCGGACGCCTTTGACAGCGATTTCCGGCAGCGCAGACAATTTGCTTGCAAATTATAAAAAAATGGACGATGCACTACGGGAGCAGACCTTTACTGATATTTATGACGATTCCATGTGGCTAATCAATCTGGTTGAAAATTTGTTGGCAGTCACACGAATTGAGGGCGGACAGGTCAATCTAACTCGGAGTGTCGAACTCATGGATGAGGTCGTTTCTGAAGCGCTGAAGCACATCAACAGAAAAAGTAAAGAACACACCATTCGTGTGACCAGCGGTAAAGACTTTATCCTTGCCCACATTGACGCGAGGCTGATCGTTCAGGTGATTATCAATTTGGTTGACAACGCCATCAAATATACCCCTGTCGGTTCAGTAATTGAAATACACACCGATCAAAAAGAGCAATGGGTCACGGTTTCCGTTTCCGACAACGGCCCTGGGATTCCCGATGAGCAGAAACCCCGTATTTTCGATATGTTTTATAGTGGGGCCAATAAAGTGGTCGACAGCCGCAGAAGCCTTGGATTGGGGCTATCCCTCTGTAAGTCCATTGTGACCGCCCACGGCGGCACGATTTCCGTATCAGACAATCAGCCAAATGGCACTGCTTTTAAATTTACATTACCTGCAGGGAGGTAGAACTTCATGAATAAACCTTTGATATTAATGGTTGAGGATGACCCGTCTGTACGAAATCTTATTACGACCATTTTAAAAACAAATGATTATCGTTATGTGGTAGCACCTAATGGCTCGGCAGCCATTATGGAGGCCACATCGCACAATCCTGAAATCATCTTACTGGATTTGGGCTTGCCGGATATGGATGGCGTTCAAGTCATTCAAACGGTTCGCTCTTGGTCCAATGTTCCGATTATTGTAATCAGCGCCCGAAGCGAGGATAACGATAAAATCAAGGCGCTGGATGCCGGAGCGGACGATTATTTGACAAAGCCCTTTTCGGTAGAAGAACTGCTGGCACGACTTCGGGTGACGCAGCGAAGACTCTCTCTGATGACGGCAGAGATGTTTACTGCCAGTTCTGTATTTGTGAATGGTAAGTTGAAAGTGGATTATGCCGGGGGATGCGCTTATCTGGATGAAAACGAACTTCACCTGACACCCATTGAGTATAAGCTGTTGTGTCTGCTGTCCAAGAATGTCGGCAAGGTACTGACCCATACCTTTATCACACAAAATATCTGGGGCCGCAGTTGGGATAACGATGTGGCTTCGCTGCGGGTATTTATGGCAACATTGCGAAAAAAACTGGAGCCAACAGAGGAGTCTCCACAATATATTCAAACACATATTGGTGTGGGCTACCGCATGATGAAAATAGAATAACGCTATGAGGACGGCCAGTGTTCTCTATGAAAAATAGACGATTGAGTTTCGGATTGCCCTAATCATTTTTTTGTTATTTGGAAAGGAAATCAATACCACACTTGCTACATTTATTGAAAATGGACAAGGAAAAGGCGTTGTACGGCAAGACATAAAAAGACGCAGAGCCGATAATCGATGAGATATTCTCACGGTTATCGGCTCTTTCTTTTTTGATTTTTAGGAATAAGCACTCCAAACACAAAACCGTTGCTATTTAACAGCGATGATTTGCGCTTGAGATGTCGCGGCGGTTGAAACCAAACATTTCTGCCGCCGTTTCCCTTATGAAAAATGAGAAATCGGAGGGTGTGTTAAAGTCACCCTTTTTGAGGATGCGGCGGTATCATGGAGGTAGCGCCATGTCCATTTTTGTTTTACACAGCACTCACGATCTTCACCAATTAAAAAAAGCATTGCTCCTCCTCCGGGCAAGTATAACATTGCATCGGCATTATCGTTCCATGTAATTCAGTATAATAATGGCTGTTCTTGGCGCGCAGTTTTCCCTCACGGAAATCTGGCGTTTTT
>ENA-OQEB01000870-OQEB01000870.1-human-gut-metagenome-genome-assembly--contig:-NODE-870-length-11803-cov-5.375300_pt1 | contig 11803 bp, 18 predicted proteins | sample MGYA00242787_ERZ504619 | MGnify/ENA primary metagenome ERZ504619 (study PRJEB26092, sample SAMD00036317) | human gut metagenome | host: Homo sapiens | study: EMG produced TPA metagenomics assembly of... | reverse complement strand
TTAGAGGACTAACCTTACATAGAAGCAACAACAGCCCCGCTTTGGTGAAGAAGAAACCAAAGCGGGGCTGTATTGATGAAGGAGAAATGAAGGGAATATCAGGTTACAGATTCAGCTCAAACTGTTCTGCCGTGATTGTTGCTTCGCCATCGGCAGCAAAGGCAATGCCGTCGGCAGACTGGGGGGTGTAGATCCATGCGGTCATGGTCTGCTCACCATCGTTGGCGAAAACTTCGATGCTGTTTTTGTCCAGCAGGATACGGAGTTTGAGTGCACCGTTCTGGCTGCGGACCTTGCAGCTGCGGCGGTGCACGATGTCGGCACGGGAACCGGCATAGCTGCGATCCAGCGTCAGCTGCGAGGTGTAGGGGTCGTAGGTCAGGCTGGTGTGATGGTCTGCATCGGCGGCCAGCTTCAGGGTGAAGGTGCGGTATTCGCCGGGCTGCACCGTGACGGTCAGGTCGGCCACACGGCCTTTGATGCCTTCCAGAGAAGTTTCGCCTTGCACCGTCACATTCTCGTGGAAGGTGCGCTTGCCGTGAACTGCATCCAGTTCACGTACCGGGGTCTGGACAATGCGCCCGTCCTTGATGTGCAGTTCGCGCGGCAGATGGTCTGCCCGAACCACTTGCAGCCCTTGGGCTTATCCTCGGTGTCCGACCAGGTCTGCAGCCATGCGGTCATGATGCGGCGGCCATCCGGGGCAAGGGTGGTCTGGGTGGCGTAGAAGTCGATGCCGCCGTCCATCAGCTGCACGTTTTCCTTGGTGAAGGTGTGGGTGGCTTTGTCGTAGCTGCCGATGAAGCAATCACGTTGTGACCATTGTGGAACTCGCCCTTGGGCAGCATCTCCATGGGGCCGAGCATCAAGACCTGCTTGCCATCCAGCGGGAAGAAGTCCGGGCACTCCCACATTTTGCCGTACTGATTGTTGCAGCGTTCCAGCACCGTGACAAAGTGCCAGTCGAAGCCGTCCTTGCTCTGGAACAGTACCGCTGCGCCGCTGCCATCCTCGGCAAGGCAGACGGTGACAGCAGAGTAGGTGCCGTCGGCCTCACGCCAGATTTTGGGGTCCCGGAAGTCGAACTTGCTGAAGCCTTCCGGCAGGTCCTTCTGGGTCAGCACCGGGTTGCAGGCGGGCTTTTCGTAGTCGAGACCGTCACCGATGGCAATGCTCTGGGTCTGGATGTCCCGCATCTCCCCATTGGGCTGCTTTTCTGCGATCACGCTGGTGTACATCAGCAGCTGCTTGCCGTCATCCATCTCGGTGGCAGAACCGGAGAAGCAGCCGGGGCCGTTGTCTGCGGGGGAATCCGGGGCAAGTGCGCAGGGCAGATACTCCCAGTGCAGCAGGTCGGTGCTGACCGCGTGCCCCCAGTGCATGGGCGCCCACCGCACATCGTAGGGATTATACTGATAGAACTGGTGATACTTCCCTTTATAATAAGAGAAGCCGTTGGGGTCGTTGAGCCAGCCCACATAGGGGGTCATGTGGTAGGCAGGGCGTTCCGCCGGGGAAATGGCTGCGCCGTGCTCGGCTTCGTAGGCACGAGCTTTGTTCAAAATTTCACTTGGCATCGCGGATGCTCCTTGCGTCTTAGAATCAGGCGTTAGCTTGTAGCGGTCGTATGCGCCCTGGTAAGCTGCCAGCAGCTTATCCATGCCGCAGCTATTGGTCAGGGTGTCCAGATAAGCTGCCCACTCGCTGTCGGAGGGGCCGCCGTCCTTCAGCCACAGACCTTCCTGCTCAGAGACTGCGTTCTCAAAATCAGCACGGTAGCGGTCGATGGTGTCCAACTCCTCGCTGGTGAACACGCAGTCGATGGGGTAGGTAGTGGCGTCATCCACAAAGGGCATCCAATAGTTCTCAAGGTCGGTAAGACGCTCGATGGCGCGGTCCTCCATGTAGAAATACTCATCGTAGTACTCGCTGAGGATCAGCTTGGGACCCCAGACCTCGTAGGTAGACTTCAACTCACCGGCCCCCTTGTTGTACTTTGCTTGGCCTCCTCCTCGGTGATGGACTTCCACTTGCCGTTGGCGTCCTGCTCGGTGAAGAACACGCCAATGGGGCCGTACTGCAGCTGCATCACGGTCTCGCCGTCATACCACTGGTCAAAGAACTTCAGCAGGTTGGCAGGCTCTGGCACTTGTTGGTCACATTCAGGTTGCCACTGTTGGTACCGCCGCCGGTACGTACGGTGACGTTGTGGGTGCCGTCCGGGCCGTCCAGCACGGGCAGGAACACATAGTCCTTGGCGTAATCGCCCATCAGTTCCTCGATGTACCACCAGGTGGAAACGCCCAGATAGCCCTGTGCGCCCTTAGCCAGCAGCTGGTTGGCATCCTGACTGAACATCTCCACGTCCATCAGACCCTCGGCGTACCAGTCGTGGAAGTAGGTGACCGCCTTGCGGTAGTTGTCCTCGGCGCAGACAAAGCGGCACTTGCCGTCCTTCTGCAGAACCAGATCGTTGCACACATCGTTAGGCCAGTTGGTGAAGCCGAAGCCTGCGTAGAAGATGTTCTGACCCCAGCACCACTCGTCAAAGCCGGTGGACATGGGGATGGTGCTGCCGGGTGCATTACCGTAGACCTTGGCAGACATATCGTTGTCCTTGAAGCCTTCAGGGCGGTGTGCAGCTCGTCCAGCGTGGTGGGCACTGCCAGCCCCAGCTCGTCCAGCCAGCGCTTGTTGATCATGGAGAACTGCGGAATGGTGAAGATGCTGTAATCCTCGTCGTCACCGATACCGGCAGTGCCCATCTGCTCGGCAGCGGGCAGACCGTAGATGCAGCCGTCGCTCATGGTGATAGCTGCACGGATGTTGGGGTGCTCGTCCAGGATCTTGGTCAGGTTGGGCATGATCTCGGCGTTGATATAGGGGGTCAGGTCCAGGAACGTGCCGTCTGCACCGTAGTTGGCGATATCGTAGTTGGAGAAGCCCACACCCATAAAGGCATCCGGCAGCTGGTCGCCTGCAATGCGGATGTTCACCTGCTCGCTGAGGGAGTCGCTCATGGTCTCGTAATTGAGTTTGACGCCCACGTTATCTGCCAGCTTCTTCAGCACCTCGTTGTCGTTGTAGCCGGGGCTCAGGGCAGACTGACCGCCCACGATATCAAAGCTGGTCTGGTCGGTGTTGGAGGGGTCCGGTGCAGCAGGCTTTTTGCTGCCGCCGCAGGCAGACAGCGCCACGGCAGAACCGGCAACGGCACAAACCTTCAGGAAATTGCGGCGAGAGATCATCTTTTTCATGGTTGTTTCTCCTTATCTATAATGTTGTGTCAGGTTCTTTTCGTTTTCTGGGATGGGCAGCGGTCGCTTAAAACCTCTTGCGGTGCCCTGCATCCGCTTCGTGCCTTGGGCGGCACTCGCGTCTTGCAGACCGCTGCGCCAAAAATTGCTCCCTGTTTCGGCCGCAGGCGCGGTCGCAATTTTAGCCTTTCACGGCACCTGCATGAAGCCTTTTTCAAAGTATTTCTGTACGAAGGGGTAAACGATCAGCATGGGGGCGGCTGCCACGATGATGGAAGCAAACTTGACCATTTCGGTCAGCTTGTTCAGCTCGGCAAAGCCGCCGGACACCATGGAGGACTGGCTGGCACTGGTGGAGCTCTTGATCAGGATATTGCGCAGCACCAGCGGCAACGGAGCCTGATCGGCTCTCAGGTAGATCAGAGCGGTGAACCAGTCGTTCCAGTAGGCCACCATGCTGTACACCACCATAACTGCATGATGGAACGGCTCAGGGGGATGACCATCTTTACAAAGACGGTCCACTTGGAGGCACCGTCGATCTCGGCGGCTTCCAGCAGTTCTCTGGGAATGTTGTTCTCGAAGAAGTTGCGGACAATGATCACGTTGCCCACAGCCACCACGCCGGGCAGGAACAGCGCCCACATACTGCCCAGCAGACCGGTCTGCTTGACGATGAGGTAAGTAGCACCAGACCGCCGCCGAAGTACATGGTGATGACGAAGAACAGGCTGATGTACTTGCGCCCGGGCAGATCCTTCACGCTCAGGGGGTAAGCCACAAGATAGATCATGACCACCGAGTAGATGGTGCCGATGACGGTGTACTTGATGCTGTTTATAAAACCGGAGAACAGCGCACTGTCTGCAAACACAGCCTGATAGCCTTCAGGGTGAACTGGCTGGGCAGCAGGAAGGTCTTGCCGGCGTACACATCGTAGGGATCCGAGAAGGATGCCACCAGAACGTAGTACAGCGGGTAAGCCACAATGAGCATGACGGCGGCGCAGATGACCACCAGAACGATGTCGCTGACCTTATCGGACAGACCGCTGGGCTTCTTTTGACGGGATGCTGCAATGTTTTTTGCCATAACGGTTCGCCCCCTTTACACAAAGCTGACGTCTGCCGCCTTCTTGGCGATGCGGTTGACGATGATGAGCAGGATGATGTTGACCACCGTGTTGAACAGACCCACAGCGGTGGAATAGCTGTACTTGGCGTTGATGATGCCCTGCTCATACACATACACGGCGATGATATCGCTGGTTGCCTTGTTCAGCTCGGTCTGCAGCAGCAGCACCTTTTCAAAGCCCACGTTCATCAGGTTGCCTACACTCATAATGAGCTGCAGCACGATCATGGTACCAGTTCCGGGATGTCGATGTGCAGAATGCGCTGGAACATGGATGCACCGTCGATCTTGGCGGCTTCGTACAGGCTGGTATCCACAGCAGCCAGACAAGCCATATAGATGATGGTGCCCCAGCCAGCTTCCTGCCAGATGCCGGAGGCCACATAAATGGTACGGAATGCGGCGCTCTCCGAGAGGAAGTCCACGCTGGTGCCCAGGATCAGGTTCAGCAGACCACCCGAGGGGCTGAGGAAGATCTTGATCATACCACAGATGACCATGGTAGAAATGAAGTGGGGTGCGTACAGCACCGTCTGCACCACCCGCTTGAACTTTGCAAAGCGCAGCTGGTTGATGCACAGGGACAGGATGATGGGGATGGGGAAGCTCCACAGCAGGCTGTACAGGCTCAGCAGCACGGTATTCTTGATCATGCGCACACAGTTGGGTGCGGTGAAGAACCGTTCAAACCAGTACAGGCCAACCCACTCGCTGCCGGTGATGCCGCGGCTTGCCTTGAAATCCCGGAACGCGATCTGGATGCCGTACATGGGCCAGTACTTATAAACGATGGTCAGCACCACCGGGATCAGCAGCATCACATAGAGCTGCCAGTTTTCCCGCAGCCGTTGGCTGAGGCTTTTGCGGTGGACCGGGATAGCGTCCAGCTGACGTGCAGCAGCTGGCGAGGTCTGCGTCATAAAAACTCCTCCTTCTTGTTTTTACGCTGCCCACAGGCCCGTGGGCGGGGTCCCCTGCCGTTCGGGGATCGTTCTTGCCGTTTCTCGTGAAACGTTACACGACTTACAACACAAAGATAGCACGCCAGCGTTTTTATGTCAACAGGTTTTTACGCAAAAAATGCCTTGTATCCATGTTTTCAATGTTTTGTACACTTGCTGTAGGATGTTTTTGTGCAAAATGCGTCATCATGTGTTCGTGAAACGATTCATGAAATTTCACGAAAAAGCCTTTACATTCTGAAAAAACCATGCTATACTGAAGCTGCAAGAACCTCAGAGTTAGCAGGAATACAGCAAGATTTCCTTTGATATATATCCACTTGAAATAGAAACGTTTCACGAACAAAGGAGTGGCCCGCATGGCAAAACAGAACACCGCCCCTACTATGAAGGATGTGCCAAGGAGGCAGGCGTGTCCCTCGGCACCGTGTCCAAGGTCATCAACGGCATCCCGGTGGGCGAGGAATACCGCAAAAAGGTGGAGCAGGCCATCAAGGAACTGGACTACCACCTGAACGCCTATGCGCGCGGCCTGAAAAGCAACCGCACCAATACCATCGCCGTCATCCTGCCCACCATCGCACATCCCTATTTCGGCCTGATCGCTCATTGCATCAACAGCTCGCTGCAAAAGCGCGGCTACCGGATGCTGCTCTGCGATACCGACTATGACAATGAAAAAGAGCAGGAAATGATCCGCATGGCCGAGCAGAACAAGGTGGACGGCATCATTGCCCTGACCTATGACCCGAAGCTGGAAGTACCCTCGGAGATCAACTCCGTCTCCATCGACCGGTATCTCGGCGCCAACATCCCCTGCGTGGCATCAGATAACTACGCAGGCGGGCGGCTGGCCGCCGAAAAGCTGATGGAAAACGGCTGCAGGAAGCTCGCCTTCCTGCGCGTCGGTTCCAGCATCGTGGGCGAGACCAACAAACGCAAGGACGGCTTTGTGGCTGCCTGTGAAGCCGCAGGCGTTCCTTATGAAATAAAGAATCTGGAAGATGCGCGGGACGGCACCGTCTTTGACCCCATGGCCGAGTTCGCGGTGTTCCTGGACGATCATCTGCAGGACGGCGTGTTGGAGTTTGACGGCATCTTCTGCGTGACCGACCGTCTGGCCTACCAGATTGTTCAGCTGCTGCGTCTCATGGGGCTTCGGGTGCCCGAGGACGTGCAGGTCATCGCTTTGACGGGCTGCGCACCTTCGGCGACATGGATTATTACTGTTCCACCATCGTTCAGCCCGTGGACGCCATCGCAGAGACCTGCGTGGAAGTCGTGCTGAACGAGAACCGCGCCAATACCCCCTCCCTGCTGTGCCTGCCGGTCAGCTATGCTTACGGCGGCACCACCAAGGCATGACCGCCCCGGAAAAAGGCCGGTGGTACTGGGTCAGGAACTGGCTGCATTACCACTGGGTCTATCTCGTCATCGCAGCCGTGGTGCTCTGGGTGGGCATCAGCTGGCTGGCCAACGCCCTGCACTGGGGCGAGACCCTGCCGGACTATCAGATCGCCTATGTGGGCAAAAGTGCTCTGCCGGAGGATACCGCCCGCGCCATTGAAAGCGCCTTTGCGCAGTACGGCGAGGATCTGAACGGCGACGGAGCCGTCTGCGTCAGGCTCAACCAGTACGTCAGCGACACCGAGGACAAAGAAAACGCCTCGACCTATGCACTGGCGGCGCAGATGCAGTTTCTTTCCGACATGAACGCTGAGGACAGCTATTTCCTGCTGCTGGACGACCCGGCACACTTCCAGCTGGATTATCAGGCCCTTGCCAACTGGGACGGCACCCCGCCGGGCGACAGCGACTATACCGCCGCCGGGAAAACCGTGTGCTGGGCAGACTGTCCGGCCTTGGCCGAAGCGGACCTTGGAACGTATCAGACCACTGTATTGGGAACGACCGTCACCGGCGAGAATGCGGAACTGGTTGAGAATCTGTATCTGGGCCGCCGGGCTTTTTATGAAGATGTAAAAGCAGAAAAAGCCGCCCGCGCCCGCGAAGGGGCCGAACGGCTGTGGCAGAACCTGACGAAAGGAGCAAACCCATGAAACGGAATGGACTGTTTGTGCTCGTCCTTGCACTGGCGGCGGTGCTGTGTACCGGCTGTGGCGTAAAGGACGAGGATTTGAAAAGCGACCCGCTGGTCAATGCAGATGGCACAGCACCGGTGGGCAGTACACTGGTCGCTCCTGCGCCGCAGGATGATTTCGTTCTGCTGGACAACAAGGATATCCTCTCTGCAAACGGTCTGTATTACGCTTCGTGGGTCAACGGCGATGCCCAGCCCTACGAAAACAGTGAGGGCAAGACCGTGGACCTCTACGATGCACAACTGACGCTTGTGGTGCAGGAAAACAAAACGGAGGACAAAGCCGCCTCTGCGGTAGAGGGCTGGCAAACGCTGGCACAGCAGAACTACGATATTTCCGACACACAGACCCTGACTGCCGCCGGGCAGGAATATACTGTCATTCAGTTCACCTATCAGGATGAAAGCAATCCGTATGCGACCGGCGTTGCGGCCTTTGGACAGAAGGGCACCAGTGCCATAGAGTGGGAGCTTTCCTGTCAGGAGAGCTACACCGGCGATGCACTGGCTGTCCTGACCGATTTTCTGAACAGCTGTACCTATTAAAGGAGGGCTTTCCATGGGACTGTTTTTTCCGAGTGACCCCATCGTCCACGGCCAGCGCGCTAAGGGTCTGCCCCGTTATCAGGAACTTCTGGAACGCGACTGGAAAAGTTTTCTCTTCGCCGACTTCGTGACGCTGGGCCTGTGCATCCCGTATGGTCTGGGCGTGGGCTACGCGCTGCTTTCTTCCAGCCTACTGGTGCTGCTCCCGGTCTGCATTCTGGGCGGGCTTCTGGTCGGCCCGGCGATCTCCGGCATGGTGGATGCGTTGTTCCGCAGCTACCGGGATGCACCCCGCGGCTGGTGGGAAAATTACTGCAAGGGCATGAAGCAAAACTGGAAAGCATCCCTTCTGCCCGGCATCGTATTCTGCCTTGCGCTGGGCATCGAGCTGTTCTTCGGCATGGTGCTGTTCTCTGCGGAACAGCTGCCGGGCATCGGGACACTGGCCGTTTTCTTTGTCGGACTGCTGTTGCTGCTGATGCTGTTCACCGCCTTTTGGCCGCAAGTCGTCCTGTTTGAGGAAAGCAACCTGCACCGACTGCAAAACGCCATCCTGTTCTGCCTGAAATATGGCAAGCATGTGATCGGCACGGCGATCCTGCAACTGGGCTGGTGGCTTCTGTTCGTGTTGTTTTTGCCGTGGACGGGCTTTCTGGTGCCGTTCCTCGGTGTGTGGTTTATCTGGTTCGTCTGCTTCTTCCTGCTGTATTCCGATTTTGATGCCGCGTATGGCATTGAGGAAAAGATCCGGCAGCAGTTCCCGGAGCAGACACCCCGCTACGATGAATGATAAGGAGAAGGACTCATGGACATTTTAACGATTGGCGAAGTTTTGATCGACCTGACCCAGACCGGCAAGGATGAACGCGGCATCCCGCAGTTCGCAGCAAATCCCGGCGGCGCACCGGCCAATCTGGCGGTGGCTGCTTCCAAGCTGGGCGCAAAGACGGCTTCATCGGCAAGGTGGGTGCAGATGCCTTCGGCCGCTACCTGACCGATGTGCTGAACGAGAACGGCGTAGATGCGTCTCATGTGGCGGTGGATGCAGACCATCCCACCACGATGGCAGTGGTTTCCGTGGATGCCGCCGGTGAGCGCGATTTCAGCTTTTACCGCAGTGCCAACGCCGATGTGATGCTGTGCAAAGAGGACATTTCGGACGAAGCTCTGAAAGCGGCTAAAATCGTGCACTTTGGCTCGGTCAGCCTGACCGCCGACCCTTCCCGCGCCGCCACGCTGGATGCCGCCGCCCGCGCCAAAAAGCTGGGTGCAACCATCACCTACGACCCGAATTACCGCGCAAACCTCTGGAAAGATAAAGGGGATGCCATCGCGCAGATGAAAGCACCTCTGCCGCTGGTGGACATCCTGAAAGTTTCCGATGAAGAACTGCCCCTGCTCACCGGCACGACCGACTGCGAAAGCGGCACGGCACAACTGGCACAGAACGGCATCCGGCTGATTTTCGTCACCTTGGGTGCAAACGGCGTATTCTACCGCTTTGGGGACAAGACCGGCCATGTGGCTGGCGTTCCCTGCAAGGTGGGCGATACCAATGGCGCAGGCGATACCTTCTTCGGTGCGGCACTGTCCAAGCTGTGCAAAGAAAATCTCAATACCCTGACGGTGGAAAAGCTGGAAAGCATCCTCGCCTTTGCCAACAAAGCCGCCAGCATCACCACCAGCCGTCACGGTGCAATTCCCGCCATGCCGACGCTGGCGGAAGTGGAGGCTGAACCATGGCAGCAAAACAGGAATTTGAGTCCCGGTTTGCCAAGCACAAGGACGAACTGGAATGGCTGTTCATGGAACTGTACCACAACCGGGAAGGGCTGGAAGTTCTGGAGCGGGAGATGGCAGAAGCCTACAACGCCCGCAGCGCCGAGCTGAAAGCGCTGGACAAGGCACGCTCTGCCGACCCGGAGTGGTACAAGCGGGGCAATATGTTCGGCATGACCATGTATACCGACCTCTTTGCCGGAAATTTGAAAGAACTGGCAAAGAAACTGCCCTACCTCAAGGAGCAGAAGCTGACTTATCTGCACCTGATGCCCCTGCTGCAGATGCCCCACCCCCACAACGATGGCGGCTATGCAGTGGAGGACTTCGACACCGTAGACCCGGCACTTGGCACCAACAAGGATCTGGAAAACCTGACCCGTGAACTGCGGAAAGCCGGCATCAGCCTGTGTCTGGATTTTGTCATGAACCACACCGCCAGCACCCACCGCTGGGCCATGGCGGCAAAAGCTGGTGACCCGTGGTTTCAGGCGTATTACCATCTCTATGACGACCGCACCATCCCCGACCAGTACGAGCAGACCGTGCCGCAGGTGTTCCCCAACACCGCACCCGGCAACTTTACCTGGTGCGAGGAGATGCACAAGTGGGTGCTGACTACTTTCCACGATTATCAATGGGATTTGAATTATGCAAACCCGGCCGTGTTCGTGGACATGACCAAGAGCATCCTGCATCTGGCAAACCTGGGCGTGGAGGTGTTCCGCATTGATGCAGTGCCGTACATCTGGAAGCAGCTCGGCACGAACTGCCGCAATCTGCCGCAGGTGCATACCATTGTGCGGATGCTCCGGATGGTGCTGGAGGTGGTCTGCCCGGCAGTCATCCTCAAGGGCGAGGTCGTCATGGCTCCCAAAGAGCTGGCTGCTTACTTCGGCACCCCGGAAAAGCCGGAATGCCACATGCTCTACAACGTGTCCACCATGGTCAACCTGTGGAGCGCTCTTGCCAGCCGGGACACCCGGCTGCTGAAAGCGCAGCTGGATGCCCTGCACGCCCTGCCGAAAAACTGCTGGTTCGTGAACTATCTGCGCTGCCACGATGATATCGGCTGGGGTCTGGACGAAGCCGTAGAGGAAAAGCTGGGCATCGACCCCCAGAAGCACAAGGAATACCTGTACCATTTCTATGAGGGCAATTTCCCCGGCAGCTGGGCAAAGGGCGAGCTGTACAACTACGACCCCGTCACCGGCGATGCCCGGAGCTGCGGCACCACCGCCAGCCTGTGCGGCGTGGAGCAGGCACTGGAAAAGGGCGATAACATCGCACTGGACTACGCCGTAAAGCGTGACCTGCTGCTGCACACTGCCATGGCATTCTTGCAGGGCTTCCCCATGCTGAACTGCGGCGATGAGATCGCACAGCTCAATGGCTGGGATTACAAAAGAGACCCCGACCGTGTGGAGGACAGCCGCAATCTGCACCGCAGCAAATTCAACTGGGAGGATGCCAAGCAGCGCACCCGGAAGGGCACGCTGCAAAACCAGCTGTGGCAGGGCATGGAGCAGCTGCGCCAAATGCGGGCAGACCCTGCTTTGCCCCGGATGCGTGGGTGACCACATGGGACAGCCACAACCCCGGCGTGCTGGCACTGGTGCGCAAGCGCGGCGAGGAGACGCTGGTGGGACTGTTCAACTTTACCGAGTACCCGGCAGGGGCCAGTCTGGACGCTCTGGGCAGCGAATATCACACTCCGGAGGGCACTTCCATCTGGCTGGCGGATGTGGAGCTGGAGCCGTACCAGGCACTGTTGGTAAAAAACAAATAAGCAAAACGAACCCACCTGGCTCTCTCTTTTTGCCAAAGTTTTCAGAGCATTTTCTCGCAATCTGCCGAAAGTAGCGTGTTTTCAAAACTTTTTGTTGACACGGCTCGATTTTTGTGGTAATCTATTTCAACAATTTAATATAACATATTTTACTTAGAGTTCCAGCTCGGCTCCCAAAGGAGCCGGAGCAAGTTTTTAACTTTCTTATCGCTACATAGCAAACCCGAACCAAGGC
>ENA-OQEB01000869-OQEB01000869.1-human-gut-metagenome-genome-assembly--contig:-NODE-869-length-11805-cov-2.588200_pt1 | contig 11805 bp, 15 predicted proteins | sample MGYA00242787_ERZ504619 | MGnify/ENA primary metagenome ERZ504619 (study PRJEB26092, sample SAMD00036317) | human gut metagenome | host: Homo sapiens | study: EMG produced TPA metagenomics assembly of... | reverse complement strand
CTTAACTTGGTATTATGCGACTGATGAGTACCGTATGAAGTGGTATGGAGAGGACGAAAAGACAGACGAAAAAGAATCTTCCGCAGTCTCTGAGGTTATCGAATAATGTTCACTCCGACTGAAATTGAGGCTTTGCCCTCGGCTATGGAACAGCTGTACCGCAGTTTACAGTTAAATATTATGTCCGACCTTACGGAGCGTTTGAAAGCTAACGGTGAGGAGATAACCTCTGCCGCCGATTGGCAGATAAACCGCTTGTATGAATTGGGCGTGAGCAAGGACGAAATAGACAGCCTTATTCAAAGCACGCTCGATGTGTCTGACGATGAAATCGACAGAATCTATGACGAAGTCGTGAAATCGGGATATGCAAGAAACGAGAAGCTTTATACAAGCAAGGGCAAAGAGTATTATATTCCTTATGCAGAAAATAAACAGTTGCAACAACTTGTAAAGGCGGTCAAAAATCAGACAAAATCGGAGTACCGGAACATTACAGGCTCACTCGGATTTGCCGTGAGAAATGCCGACAATACGCTGTCATTTACTCTGCTTGCGGACTTTTACCAACGCACTCTTGACAACGGACTTATGCAGATTGCAAGCGGTGCGGTTGATTATAACACAGTCCTTAAAAGAGCGGTTAAAACTATGACCGACAGCGGATTGCGTACCGTCGATTATGCAAGTGGTTGGAGCAATCGTGTTGATGTGGCGGCACGCAGGGCGTTGATGACAGGTTTTAATCAGGTGGTTACAAAGGTCAACGAGGACAATGCCGAACAGCTCGGCACGGAATATTTCGAGGTCAGCTATCACCGTGGTGCAAGACCGACACATCAGGTGTGGCAGGGCAGAGTGTACAGCAAAAAGGAGCTTGAAACAGTCTGTGGTCTTGGTACAGTAACGGGGCTTTGCGGTGCTAATTGCTATCACAGCTATTCGCCGTTCATCAAGGGCATTGATACGCCGACATACAGCGAAGAAGAACTTGACCGTATGAACGAGGAAGAGAACACGCCGAAAGAATACAACGGCAGACAGTACACGGCATATGAGGCACAGCAGAGGCAAAGACGGCTTGAAACCGCAATGCGTGCCGACCGACAGAAGATTGAACTGCTCACACAGGGCGGTGCCGATGACGACACAATCACAGGCGCAAAGGTCAGATATTTTCAAAGGCAGGACGAATATGTAAAGTTTTCCAAAGCAATGAACCTCCCTCAGCAATGGGAAAGAATAACCGTTGACGGCAAAAATGCTTTAGGCTCAAAACTCCCGAAAAAGGCAGAACGCTTTGACCGCCGTGCCGAATACAGCCTTGATGGAGACAATAAACAAATAGCCCAAACCCGAGCCGATGAGTGGCACGATAAAGCAAAAAAAGCAAAGAAAAAGAGTAAAAAAATAGATACAGGCACAAGTCAGAAATCAGATGTTCAGAAAAAAACTGTTGAAAAGGCAGAAAATAATGATATAATTAAAGAAACAAAACAACTGTCTTTGAGTAATGTTGAAGAATTTGAAAATTGGCAGAATGATTATTATGAACTAAATAAAGATGTATCGTTCAGTCGAGATGATAACCCTTCTATTTACCGATATACAGGTGGTGATTACGACATTATCAACGCTCTTGAAAGAGGTGGAGAGTCTCTTGAAAAGGTTAAAAAACGCTATGGTGAAAAGTATGTGAGTAGCCTTAATGGTGTTGGTGATGAGATATCAAAAGAACTATCGAAATTCAAGCTGAACGAACCTTTAAAATTAAAACGGTCCGTGGGGAATGTGGATTTTATTACGAATGCGACTTCATCGGTTGAAGATATGCGTAAAATGATTGGTAAAAAATTTACTGAGAAGGGATTTACCAGCACAACCTTGTGTTCTGATACACAGTTAGCATTTGGTGGAATTGATAAGCCAACGAGAACTACTCTGGAAATTATTGCACCAAAGGAAACTAAGGGAGCTTATCTATACAAAATTTCAGATAGTCCTGCTGAATTCGAATTTTTGATTGATAAGAATACAACATATGAAGTTGTTGACGCTGGAGAACGAGAGATAACTGTAAAAGATTATAAAGGTAATTACGAAAAAAAGACTGAACGATTTATGACATTAAAGGTGGTTGAACAATGATAGATAATCCCGTTGATTGGTTTTATCATAGTGCAAAATACGCTATTGATAATACAGGTACTATTCAATACGGATGTGCATTTTTGATGAACGATAATGCACCAAAATCAGTAGTTGTTGAATATAAAAAATACCTTAATCTTATTAAGAAACCTTTTTTCTCTTCTGAAATTGGAATTTTTGAACCGTATGTAGTTAATGGACAACATAGGTACAAATTAATAGGTTTTTCTGAAAACCTGACTGCTTTTGAAAAAGAACAAGCTCATATATTTAAAAGCTTAATAGAAAACGGCTATATTAGCAATGACCCATTTATCTAACCGCTCCGTAAAAAGGGCGGTTTTGTTATATGCAATTCACAAAAACAGCATAAAATTACGAATTGAGCATTTTATAATCGACAGCAATGTTGATTATAGGGTGCTTTTTGCATTTAAACTCGTCGATTTCGACCGGTTTAGAAAGGTGGTGACAGAATGAAAATCAGAGTGACAACAGCATTTAATGACAGGCAGAACGGTTATGTAACCCGACCTGTGAATGAAGTTTTTGAATGCTCAGAGCAGAGAGCAAAGGAACTCATTGATGGCGGTTTTGCAGAAGAGGTCAAGTCTGACGCTCCCAAAAAGCGAGAGCCAAAGCAGTTAAAACAGAAAAAACAGAAAAAGCGGATTAAGCACTTTACGAATATGTAAGGTGCTTTTTTATTGTCCGAAGACATTAAACTACGGGAGACACCGTGCAAAACTGAAACAGAGAGACACTCTATAAACTGATTACGGGAGACACCCGAAAAACTGAAAGGATATGAAAAAATGGCAGAACCAAATCCAACACCAACCCCCAATGAACCGACACCTGCACCGCAGGGAACTCCACAGGGAAACGCTCCTGCCTTTGATTATGACAAGCTCGCAAGCCTTATTACAGGCAAACAGAGCGTGACAGAGGACACCGTTTTGAAGTCATATTTTAAGGAACAGGGATTGTCAGCCGATGAGATGAAAGAGGCTATCGGTGCTTTTAAAAAGCAGAAAGCGAGAACACTCCCGACTTTGCAAAAATGCAGTCGGAAGTTGAATCTGCAAACAACGCAAAGCTTATGGCAGAAGTCAACCAATCGGCAACCCTCGAAGCCGTAAAACAGGGCGTTGACATTGCAACCGTTCCGTATGTGCTTAAAATTGCAGACTTTTCAAAGGCTGTGACAGACGGCAAGGTCAATGCGGAAAAGCTGACAGAGGCTGTTAAAAAGGTGCTTGACGATATCCCCGCACTCAAGGGCAAACCAGCCGAGAACGGCACAGGAGTTAAGAAAATCGGCGGTGACGGCAACGGTACATCGGATGGTACAAAACCAAAGGCAAATGTTCCTACCAAAAAATGGAACAGATTTAATATTTAACCAAAGAAAGGATTGAAAAAATCATGGCAAACACAAATAACTATGCCGAGCAGTTCAGCCTGATCTGCTCGAAATTCTTGTTCAGGGCACACTTACATCACCATTCATCACTTCAAATGTAAAGTGGGTTGGCGCAAGAACTTTCCACTTCACACAGATGAGCACATCAGGCTTTAAGAACCACAATCGCAACGGCGGTTGGAACAAGGGCAAGTATGTTCAGACCGATGTTCCGTTCACCTGCGAACACGACCGTGATATTGAGTTTCTCGTTGACAAGGCAGATGTTGACGAAACTAACGCAACCGCAAAGGTTGAGAATATTTCAAAGGTGTTTGAGCAGACACAGGTTGCTCCCGAAACCGATGCACTTTTCTTCTCAAAGGTTGCAACAAAGGCTCAGGCAACAGACGGATATCATTCTTCAACAAAGACATCGGAGTGGACTAAGGAGAACGCTTATTCAAAGCTCAAAACAATTCTTTCTGCCGGCAAGCTCCGCAGATACAAGGCAAGAGGCACACTTGTTGCCTATGTGACATCTCACATTATGGACTGCCTTGAACAGTCAACAGAGTTCACTCGTAAGATTGAGCTTACACAGATTGCAGAGGGCGGTATCGGCATTGAAACAAGAGTGACCGAGATTGACGTTTGCCCTATCATCGAGGTTATTGACGATGAGCGTTTCTACGATAACTTCAACTTTAACCCCGATGACGGCGGTTTTGAGCCTGCAACAGGCGCTCACAAAATCAATGTTCTTGTTGCTTGCGGTGAAACCTGCAAGACTGTTCCGAAGATTTCAAGCATTTACTTCTTTGCTCCCGGCTCACACACAGAGGGTGACGGCTGGCTCTATCAGAACCGTTCGCTTTCCGACACATTCGTGTTCCCGAATGGCAAGGACGGCAAAATTGACAGCATTTATGCCGATGTTGACACAACGGCGGTTGCGTAATGTATGCTGATTACATTGAACATCAGGGTGGAGATGAAAACAGTATTATCTCTGCCGAACACATTGATGTTCTGACTTTTAACCGCATTGATTTTGAAAAACTTTCGGAAATGCAGAAGAGAATCATCGGCAGAGTGCATAGCAGACTTACTGCTTTTGAAGAAGAAAATGCCGATATGATTTCTTCCTATCTGAAAAGCTATTCAATCAACGGCACATCAATGGAATTTGGCGCAAGCTGGAATTTAATGTGTATCAGCGGAGTGGCAATTCCTGCCGACCTCTATGCGTTGCTAAAATCAACGGGACTTTGTTATCCTGCAATCTGAAAGGTGCGTGAAAACCGTGAAATTTCCGTCACTTGTAAAAAAGCAGTTCTGCAAAACTCCTGTCGAGGTCACAATCTACGGTGAGGGTGTTACCGAAGAGGAGCACCCCTGACCGTGTTTGAATGCAAAAATCTGTATCCCTCCGACAGCTTGTACCCGTCAGCAACCCTGCACGGTGGCTCTGCCTTGTGTAATATGCAGTCAAAGGCAAAGACGGTTTATACCAAAGAGCAGAAAATTGTTCAGGTGTCGGCTGTCTTGCTTTTTGACGGCGACATTGCTCCCGACAGCCCCACTTTAAGCGGTGGCTTTGTAATCCTTGACGGCGTAAAACGAAACATCGTACAGGGTACAAAACACCGCAACCCAGACGGCAAAGTTAATTTTACGGAATTGGATGTGATTTAATGGGATTTTCGGTATCATCAAAAATCAAACTCAATATGCCTGCAGTAAAACAGCTTGATAAGGCAAAGGTTGCCGCCCTGAGAATGACAGGTGACGCACTTCTTACACAGGTGAAAAACACGCAGGTAATGCCGTTTGATACGGGCAATCTTCAGAACGAAAACACCTTTGAAGATTGTGCGCAGAGTTGGAACGGCACGGTTAAAATAGTGTCAAGCACTCCGTATGCAAGGCGGTTGTATTTTCATCCCGAGTATAATTTCAGCCGTAAGGAAAACATTGCCGCCGGCGGTAAATGGTTCTCACCGTGGCTTGAGGGCGGTACACGGCAGAATTTTTGCAGTCGGGCATTTGTGAGATTATACAGAAAGGAAGCAGGACTTTGATTTACTTATCGGACATCAGAGATTGGCTCAAAAGCGTTACCTCAGCCGAGCATTATTACATCGGCAAGCTTGACAACAAGCAGGACAGGTCAATCGGTGTGTATTCATTAAAGCAGTCGGGAACACCCACAAGGGCAATCGGCGGTGAAAGCACCTACGATACAATAAGCGTGTCTTTGCTTATCCATTACACCGACAACGCAAGAGAAACCGAGGAGTTTGCACGCAGACTTTACGAAACGCTTTACGACATTAAAAATGTTGAAATTAAGGAACACAAAATCTATATAATCGAACTGCTCACGGAAGAACCCGTTGATGTGGGAACAGACGACAAGGGTGTGTATGAGCAGGTCATTGAAGTTAAATTTTATTACGAAAGGAAGTAATTTTATGGCAAAAGTTGAATCGGGAGTATTCCCATGCTATGAAAATCAGTTTGCGGTTGGCAAGACAGGAACAGAATCCGCCACGACAAATATTGCTAACTGCGAAGAATTTTCCGTTGCATTTGACAACGGTGTCGAGGAATGGACAGCCTTTGAAAGCGAGGGCTGGAAGTCAAGGCTTATGACAGCAAAGTCAATCACAATTTCGGTAAAGGGCAAGCGTACAATCGGTGACGCAGGTAACGACCAGATTGCCGCCCTTGCATTTGAAAACGGCAGAAAGGCAGAAGTTTCGTTTATGTGGACCTTCCCCAACGGTGCAACCGTCCTCTTTAAAAATGCAGTTGTATCCGTTACATCAAACGGTGCAGGCGCAAGTACGGGTGTTGCTCCGCTTGAATTTGAAGTTATGTCAAACGGCAAGCCGGTATATACAGCAGCCGCTTAAAAAATGAAAGGAATGAACGATTATGTCAAAGTTAATTGATATTACAGACAAGCTTAATTTTGAGGAAAAGCCGAGTGTCAGAGTTAAAAATGTTGACCTTGCAATCAACAATGACGCAGTTTCAATGCTCAAAGTTTGCGGCACTTTTTTGAGGATGGCAACGGTAAAAGTAAAGATGTTATCGAAATGTATCATCTTCTTTTTGATGAATCCGAGAGAGAAAAGATTGAAAAGTTAAAGCTGAATATGCACGATTTCAACGCCCTTATCAGAAATCTGCCAAAATTGCAACAGGCGATTTGACTGACGAGGGGGAAGCTCAGACCCCGGCTACGACCTGATTGATGACTTTAATTTAATCGTGTCGAGCTTTCGCTCGGAGTACGGGGTCAGCATTTATTCAAAGGATTTTGCAAAAATGAGTTGGAATGAGTTCTGCTCACTTCTGCAAGGCTTAGGACCCGAAACACCGCTTGCAAGAACGGTTCAAATTCGCCTTGAAACCGACAAAGAGGTCTTGAAAAACTTTACTTCGTCACAGCATAAAATCCGCAACAAATGGCGGTCAAGAAATGTAAAGCACTATTCAGACGAAGATATGAACACCGTTCTTGCAGAATTTCAAAACTTTTTGCAAGCTTGTAAAAAAAAGCCACTCCAAACGGGGTGGCTGTTCTTTTGCAAAATTTTATTAGCGTACATCATAACGGTGTGCGCTGTTTTTATGCCTGTTTTTAAAGAATCTAAAATGAAAGGAAGTGGTGAATATGGCGACAAAGGCGGGTGAAATTGAGCTTGATGTCAGGCTTACGAGTGATGATATTTCCAAAACATTGCATAAGATTTCCGATTCAATTACAAAAAAGTTTGATTCGGCATTTTCAAGTCTTTCAAAAGATTTTGAAAATGTAAGCACTGATATGAAACAGTCCTTTTCAAAGGTTGCAGAGGGCGTTTCTCAGAAAACCGAAAAAGAGTTTTCAAACATCAAAGGCAGCGGTGAGCAATTAAGCAATTCGGTTTCATCTTCGTTTAAGAAAATAGGAATGGCTGTGGTTGCCGCTTTTTCTGTTGCAAAAATCAAGGAGTTCGGTCAGCAGTGCATTGAATCGGCTGCGGAAGTCAATGCGGCAAATTCGCAGTTTGAGCAGACATTCGGCACAATGCAGTCACAGGCAGAATCAGCCATTCAGAGCGTTGCCAATCAGAGCGGTATTCTTGAAACCCGATTGCAGGGCGTCGGCACAAGCATTTATGCCTTTGCAAAACTACTGGAATGGACAGTTCAAGTGCTTTGGGTATGATGCAGGAGGCTTTGCAGGTAACAGCCGACAGTGCCGCATATTATGACCGTTCGCTTGAAGACACCGCAGAAAGCCTGAAATCATTCCTCAAAGGTAACTTTGAAAATGATGCCGCACTCGGTTTGTCCTGTACTGAAACCACACGAAATGCGGCGGCTAATAAGCTGTATGGCAAGTCATTTACGGATTTGTCGGAATCGCAGAAACAGCTCACGCTTTTGCAAATGGTCAAGGACGCTAATCAGCTTTCGGGTGCTATGGGACAGGCAAGCCGTGAAGCAGACGGTTGGGAGAATGTAACGGGCAACCTCAGAGAAAGTTGGAAACAGCTCCTTGCCGTAGTCGGTCAGCCTATTCTTCAGGTGGCAACTCAGGTTGTAAAGCGGTTGAGTTCCGCACTTGCGACTTTAACGGAATATGCCAAAGGCGCGGTTGAATCGCTTTCAAAGGTATTCGGCTGGGATACAGGCAACAACACCGCAAGCAATATCAAATCTGCGTCCGATTCTGCCAAAAGCCTTACGGATACGGCAGATGACAGTTCAAAGTCACTTGATAATGTTCAGAAAAGTTCCGAAAAAGCAAAGAGAAGTGTTGCGGGCTTTGATAAGCTGAATGTGCTTTCAAGTACCGATAGTTCTTCAAAGTCAGATACATCTTCATCAAAAAGCTCATCGGGCGGTTCATCGGGCGGAGCTGTTGCAAAGAATGTTGTCAATGACACAAGCAAAAACCTTTCGGGGGCATTCAAAAATCTATACGAAAAAAGCGGATTCAAAGGCTTTGTCGAGAATGTACAGAAAGGTATTAACAAGGTTGATTGGTCAGCTATAGGCAAGAACTGCAAGACCGTTTTTGATAATGCTGTTCCCATAGTTCAAAAGGCATTCGGAACAATGCAAAAGGTCGGTTCTGCAAAACTCGGGGCAATCGGCTCTGCATTCGGAGCGGTTGCGACAATCGGCGGAAAGTCGTTTCAGACCATTTCAGGCGGTGTTGCTAAGTGGATCTCAAAAGACAGGGAAAAGATTATCGGTTTTATCGACACCATAGGCAACAATCTTACAAACGGCTATAACAACCTTTCAATCTTTTTTGATAATTTCGGTACACTTGCAGGCAATGCAATTGACAATGTTCGCCCTCAAATGGAAGAATCAATTTCCAATCTTTTAAGCGGTCTTACAACCTTTGCGGGCTCAGTCGGCGAAGTTGTTTCGGGTGCGTTTTCAACTGCAACCGAAAGCCTTGTTGAATGGACTGAAAATGACGGTGCAACAATCACAGAATTTCTCGAAAATTTACAATTGCAGTTTGCAGATGTGTTTAACTTTATCGGTCAGATTTTCGGAGATATCGGAACAATTATCAGCGAATGGTGGAACGGCAACGGACAGCAGATTTTTCAGAATATTTGCAATATGTTTACCAACATCGGCACAACCCTGATGAATGTTTACAATCAATGGATTAAGCCTGCGTGGGATTTTATCGTAGCAATCGTAAAGTCAGCTTGGGAAAACTGGCTGAAGCCTGTTTTTGAAGGTGCAATAAACTTCTTCGGCAAGGTTGCAGACTGTGTTTCAACCGTGTGGAATAACTTCCTGTCACCGTTTGTAAACTGGCTTGTCAGCTTTTGGGGACCTATATTTCAGAATGTTTCAATGCCGTAAAAGGGTGTTTGATAATGTGTTTACATTTATCGGTGGGTTGGTTACCTCTATACAGAAAACATTCGGCGGTCTAATTGACTTCATTACAGGTGTTTTCTCAGGCGATTGGAACAAAGCATGGCAGGGTATCTATGACTTCTTCAAAGGCATTTGGGACGCATTTGCGCCGTGTTTAAGTTCATTATAAACGCAATCATTGACGGCATAAATGCGTTGTGGACAGGTATTTATAACTTTGTTTCTGGCGTTGTTAATTCAATCGGCGGAATAGCCGGTATTATCGGAGCGGCTTTTGGACAGGATTGGAGTTTTTCAATGCCTGAAAATCCGCCTCTCATTCCGAGATTTGAAGAACCCACGGAATCACCGGCACGAAAATTTGCAAAAGGCGGTATTGTTAAAGCTCCGACACTTGCGGTTGTCGGCGATAACGCAGGTGCTAACAGCGGTAACCCTGAGGTTATTTCTCCTCTTAACAAGTTACAGGGTATGCTCGACAATTCGGGCGGTCAGGATACAGTGATTCTCACACAAATTCTTGACCTGCTTAAACGCATTTATGAAATGTTCATTATCTTTCGCAATAACGGTGGCAACACTTATTCGTTTACTGCCGAGCTTGAGGGTTCAACGCTTTTTGAAGAAATGATAAGACAGGATGAGCTTTACAGACGCAGACACAACGGTAAATCCGCATTTGCATAAAGGGGGGATGATATGTCAAATTATAACGGCTATTTGCTTAAATTCGGTAACAACATAATGCCGAATAAGTACATTACCGCATTTTCATCAACTCCGAATCAGCGACTTGAAACTTCTGCGGAACGAGATCAGAACGGTACGCTTCAAAGGGCAACGCTGCCAAATTACAAAAACAAAAATTTCGTTTTCAACTCACATTCTTCATCTTGACGAAAAGATTGATTTTCAGTCGATTATCAACTCTCAATGGCGAATAAGTTACAGAGAAAGTGCAGGGTAACTTATTGGAACGATGAAAACGAACAGCTATTACACCTCTTATTTTTATATTCCTGATATTGAATATACCGTAATGAATGCTGAAAAGAATGATATAACCTATCAGCCGATTACGGTTGAGCTGATTGAGTATTAAGGGGTGATTCTTAAAAATGCTTGTATCTAAAGAAATTGCTGATAAGCTGAAAACAAACACACTTTACAACACCGTTGCCCTGCATTCCCCCGACGGCAGTTTTGAGGATATAACAGGTGAAAGTATCGTGCTTGACAGCTTTTCACTTGAAAATGAAATCGTTGAAAAAGAATTGAAATTCGGCGGTTGCATAGCCTCTGAAATGAGCGTGAAACTCATTGATTATGATTGCTCGGCTTTGATAGGAAAGACGGTACAGGTCATCATAACGGCAACATATCTTGAATCAGAGCTGTATCCGTCAGATGATTTGTACCCGTCAAATACTCTTATTTGTCCTGCCGAAACAGGAACGGTTGAATGTCCTGTTTTCTACGGTAAAATTCAGTCGGCTCAAAGAGATAAAAAACAGCGTAACATCGTCAAAATCACAGCCTATGACGCTTTTTATGATATGTCAAAGGTGGATATGTCTTTGTGGTTTGCAGGCAAAGAGAACGAGGACGGCAGCTTTGCTTATGGTTATGCGCACTATCAAAAAGACGATAATTTTAAGAGCTTTTATTCAATAATCGCAGAATTTGCCAAAGATTATGCAATTACAGGGGTTTCACCGCCGAGCTTATCTATCTTTAGTGTACCGCTGAAATTTGATGATACCTGCGTGGAAAAGGTTATAAAGGACATTGCCTTGTCAGATTTAATCCAAGCTTATGCAGAATTAACTTTGAGCTTTGCCGTTATAGATGCCGACGGAAAAATGCGTTTTAAAAGGCTGTATTCTCAATCTTCCGTTGAAACAATCGATTCGTACAAAGATTTATCCTTTGAAGATTACGAACTTGAGCCTATCCGTATGTACAGTGCTAAGTTTGCTGATAAAAAAGCGTTTTTGTATGGCAACAGTAACGATTTTTCGTGGTATGTTTCCGATAACATTTTGATGAGGTGCAGAACAACAGCAAGTGATATTGGCACAAAATATAATTCTGTTAATTTTTTTTGGTGATGTATATAAATACCGCCCGACAAAAATTAAGCTGTTTTCGTATTGGTGGCTTGAGGCAGGCGATAAGTACACAATTAAAACTCCGTTTGAAGATTTGCCGACAATCGAAACATTTGTGTTCAATAAGAAAATGGACGGATTTATAACTGCCCTCACATCAAAGGGCGAAAAACGATTAGGAAAGGAAGTAAAGAAAATGAACAAATACAATAAAATTAGTCT
>ENA-OQEB01000868-OQEB01000868.1-human-gut-metagenome-genome-assembly--contig:-NODE-868-length-11817-cov-1.886228_pt1 | contig 11817 bp, 13 predicted proteins | sample MGYA00242787_ERZ504619 | MGnify/ENA primary metagenome ERZ504619 (study PRJEB26092, sample SAMD00036317) | human gut metagenome | host: Homo sapiens | study: EMG produced TPA metagenomics assembly of... | reverse complement strand
AGGGCGTTTACAACCGAACAGGCGACTTGAGCGTGACCTGTTTCGGAAAGGAGGAATGACGGCGTGAGTGAGGGATGGATTTTTCAATAAAAAAGCCGTCACGAACGATACAAAGTCCGTGACGACGTGGAGCGGGTGATGGGAATCGAACCCACACAGCCAGCTTGGAAGGCTGGAATTCTAGCCATTGAACTACACCCGCATATTTAGTTTTGCAACGCTGTATATATTATCAAAAAAATGCGCTAAATGTCAAGTCTTATAGAGAAATATTTTAATAATTTCACGCAGGACAACGGAATTTCCATTGCCCTGCGCTTTTTATTATTTATTGTTAAGATACTTTTTCGGCATTACCTTTACAAGTATTGTCGCAACCGCTATTTTAACAATGTCGGGAATGATGAACGGTATTACACACATTGAAAGAGCCTGCATAACGCTGATAGCACCGTTTTTATGCGAATACACAAGCACGAACCACGCAGTACCGAAAGCATAGCACACAACGAGTCCGAGCACCATTCCGAGTACAACAGCCCAGATTTTCGTTCCGAGGAACTTTGTTACAAGCCAATAAACCAAAGCGGTAAACACAAAGCCGATTATATATCCGCCCGTAGGTCCGATAAGCGAGCCGACACCGCCTTTGAGGCCTGCAAACACAGGCACACCGACAAGTCCCAAAAGGATATAAATTACCACCGACAACGTTCCCCTTTTACCGCCGAGCAAGCCGACTGCACAAAAGACGCCGAAGGTCTGCAAGGTTACGGGCACCTCGCCCGGAATTGAAAGCCAAGAGCAAACCGCTATTATAACGGCAAACATTGCTATAAGCACCATATCGAGTATATTCTGTCTGTTGTTTTTATTCTGTTTTTCCATTGTATTACCCCAAAAATTTTATAGTCTGCAAGAACGGGGTAAATCGTCTTTTTATTCAACTGCAAGAGTGATTTCTCCGTTCTCGCCGGAAAGAGAAACCTTTGTGATTAAGCTGTCACAGTTCTCAACCATATAAGAGGAAATTTTGTCCTCTACATTTCTTCTGATAACATTTCTGAGATCTCTTGCACCTCTTGAATCGCCACTCATCTTTGAAACAACGCAATCTGTAACGGTATCGTCGTATTCAAGCTCAATTCCCCTGTCCGAGAGCGCAGTTTTAAGCTCATTGAGCATTAGCTTGGCTATTCCCTTGTAATCATCAATTGTAAGATTGTTGAAAACAACTATTTCGTCAATTCTGCCAATAAACTCGGGACGTAAAAACTCATTGAGCGCCTTAACGGCTTTTTCACGTTTTACTTCGCCCTTATCCTTCGCAAAACCGAGTGCATTTTCCTTTCTTTCGCTGCCTGCGTTTGAGGTCATAATAATAACCGTATTCGCAAAGCTTACACTTCTGCCGTGAGCATCGTTTGTCTTGCCCTCGTCAAGAATTTGCAAAAGAATGTTCATTACGTCTGGGTGTGCTTTTTCAATCTCATCAAAAAGGATAATCGAATAAGGCTTTCTTCTGACCTTTTCGGTCAACTGACCCGCTTCGTCATATCCCACATATCCCGGAGGCGATCCGATAAGTCTTGATACCGAATGCTTTTCCATAAATTCGGACATATCAAAACGAATTAAGGTCTCCGGTGTGTCAAACAGCTCCATTGAAAGCTGCTTAACAAGCTCGGTTTTACCGACACCCGTAGGTCCTACAAAGATGAATGATGCAGGACGCTTCTGAAGCGAAAGCTGAACTCTGCTGCGTTTGATTGCCGCCGCTACAAGCTCAACTGCTTCGTCCTGACCGATAATATGCTCTTTAAGTCTTGTTTCAAGTCCTGCAAGGCGTTTTAAGTCGCCCTCGACAACCTTTGACGCAGGTATTCCCGTCCAAAGATTGATAACGGTTGCAAGGTCTGATTCAAGAACTGCATTGTCGCTTGCTTTTTTCTCAATATCGGGAAGCTTATTTTCAGAGGCTAAAAGCTCTGCTCTAATCTCCGCAAGGCGTTCGTAATCAATATTTTCAGTCTCCTGTGAAAGCTCATCCTCCTCTGTTTTGAGTGATGAAATTTCATCAAGCAACATTTCATATTCGCTTATTGACTTATTTCTAAGGTTAGCGCAGGTGCAAGCCTCATCCAACAAATCTATTGCCTTATCGGGCAAAAATCTGTCTGTGATGTATCTTTCCGAAAGCGTTACAGCCTTATAAACCAACGGGTCTGCGATTTTAACCTTGTGGAAGTCCTCGTAATACTTCTTTATGCCGAGAAGCATTTGATAAGTGTCTGCGATTGAGGGCTCTTCAACCTTAACGGGCTGAAATCTTCTTTCAAGTGCGGCGTCCTTTTCGATATTTTTACGGTATTCGTTAAATGTCGTTGCGCCGATTACCTGAATTTCACCTCTCGAGAGTGCAGGCTTGAGAATGTTTGCGGCATTCATTGTGCCCTCCGCATCTCCCGTTCCGACAAGGTTATGCACCTCGTCGATAAAGAGAATAATATTGCCCTCGGACTTAACCTCTTCGATAAGACCTTTAATTCTTGATTCAAACTGTCCTCTGAACTGCGTTCCCGCAACAAGTGCCGTAAGGTCAAGCAAATGTATTTCCTTATTTGCAAGCTTAGCCGGTATGTCCCCTGCCGCTATTTTAAGTGCAAGTCCCTCAGCTATTGCAGTTTGCCGACGCCGGGCTCGCCTATAAGACAGGGATTGTTTTTTGTTCTGCGGCAAAGAATCTGCTCTGTTCTTGCAATTTCCTTTTCTCTGCCGATAATGTTGTCAAGCTTGCCCTCTCTCGCCCTTTCGGTGAGGTCGGTGCAGTAAAGATTGAGATATTTTCTCTTCTTTGCGTTCTTTGACTTCTTTTTCTTTTTATTATCTTTTTCCCCGTCATGCTCCTCTTCGCTCGGCTGAGCTTCGGAAAGAGCCGTATCCTCGCCGTTATTTCCGAACATTCCCTGAAACAGCGACAAAGGCATAGCTCCGCCGGGCTGAAATCCGTCCTCGCCCTCGCTGTCCATTATTTGCTTCATCTGTTCGGAAACCTCGTCCATTTCATCCTCGGATATTCCCATACTGTCCATTATCTGTTTGATAGGACCGATGTTCAATTCCATAGCGCACTTGATGCAAAGCCCCTCATTTGTGGTCTTGTCTCCGTCCACCTTTGAAATGAAAAATACCGCAGGATTTTCGTGGCATCTGCTGCAAAGCATATTTTTGTTCATCTAATGTTTTTCCTCGCTGTATCAGTTAGATTTACTTTCTTTTTTCTCTTTGAACTGCTTAAGAGTTCCCGGTATGTAGCTCAACAACGCTACAAATGTAAGTATTGCCGAAATTATTACCAATACCATCATAATACTGTCAGGCAAAGTGAAAACATTTCTCAATGCGCCGACCTCGGGTCCGAAGGTTATTACCAAGCCCATTACAAAATAATAGGCGAAGGTGCAACCTTACCGTAAATTTCAGCGGCACTTGGCTTTAAGCGACAGCTATCATTACAGCTCCGACAACAACCATAAGCAATTCCTTTGCAACGAAGAACAGGAACACCCACTTGAACCATACCATTGTGGGATTTTCCGACTTCTGAAAAGTAAGGAAAAGAATTATCGCTATTGTCATCTGTGTAAGTTTATCGGCAACAGGGTCAAGAACCTTTCCAAGCTCGCTGACCTGATTGAATTTTCTTGCAATTTTTCCGTCGAAGAAGTCGGTAAGTCCCGAAAGTACAAGGATTATTACCGCCCAAAGCATTTCGCCTCGATAGAAAAGCACACCAAATACAGGAATAAGTATAATCCTAATCAATGAAAGAAGATTAGGGATTGTAAGACATCCGGTAAAAAGCTTTTTTAATCCGTCCATAATTTTACTCCATTATTTAATATTGCTGACAAATACTTCAGCCGCAGAAATAGCTTCCATCGGGTCGAATTTTTCACACATTTCGACTATCGATGAGCCGTCAACTGCTTGTTTCAGCTTTTCGTTCTCAATTCTCGGCTCGAGATATGACAACAGGCAGCCAACCAAGAATACTATTACCACTCCCTTCACTACACCTATGACGCCGCCGACTAATTTGTCCGCACCGCCGATAAGATGTGATTTTTTCAGTCCTTTTGCCAAAGACCTCAATATAGCCACAAGCACAAGCGCATACAGCACCGACAGCACAAAGAACATTACGTGCTTGAGCACCGCAACCGCTATGGGCTTGACTATATTGCTTTCAAGAGACTGATAAAGCGTGTCGCCGTCCGAGAAATTGCTCTTTGCAATCTGCTCTGCGACAGAGCCAATGCTTATTCCGCATTTCTCCGCCTGCTTCTTCGCAAATTCGGGCATTTCCTCAAAAACATACTTTGCCTTATCAGAGTTTGTAAGCTTACTTGTGTCGCTCGGGAGAACCTCGTAAAGTCCTCTCTCGACATTTTTACTGAAAAATGCTTTATACATACCGCTTGCAACAGGCTGAGCTGTCTGCGACGCCAAAAAGATTGCAACAGCAAAAGCCACAAGCTCGGCAAGTGTTTTCATTATGCCTTTTTTTTGCGGATGATATAACAACCGCAATTAAGATTAACACTAAAATCACATCAAGTACGATATCCATAAAACTACCTCCGTTTATTTTATATAAAAATTGTAACATAATAATGAACTTTTAACAACTAAATTGAAAAATTTACTCTTTTGAGTCTGCGTTTTCGGTTGTTGTGGGCTTTTCGCTTGTGCTTTCCCCCACCGTTTTGTAACAATTTATTGCGCTCGTAGTTAAAACATATGTGTTATTTCCGTCGGTAAAGCACGAAATACCGTCACTTGCAACTTCATGCGTTCCGACCGTTTTTCCTTTTTTGTTAAAGGAAATAAGCTGTCTGTCTGTTAAAACAGATATATAGCCTCCGTCGCAGGACACGCTTCTGACGTTGGAATTTATATCCTGAGTGAAAAGAAGCTTGCCCGAAGCCGTGTACGCCTTAATAATCTTTGACGAAGAGCTGCCGTATTTTGAGAAAACAGCAACGGTTGTGTTATTGTCGGCGGTATAAATTCTCGAGAGCTTATTGAGCGACAAATCCTCGTCCTGCTTCGAGCTCTTTTCAATGATGCTGAATACATCCTCGCCCGTCGCAAGCACTTATTTGAGCCGATAAACTCAACCTTTGATGCGGTTTGTGAGCTGTAAGAATATTCCGAAATCGGCTCGCTGTATCTGAAATCAAATATAATTACCTTTGAATAAGCTCGCCGTTTTCCGCACCGACAACCGATACAGCAGCCTTTTTGCCGTTATCGGAAATATCGACGGAAACGATAGCCTCTTTGGCACACTCCCACCTGAAAACTTCCTTTTGGTTTTTGTTGAAAACGGTTAATTCCGACATTGAGCTGTCGCCTCTTGTTGCAAGGGCAACGCTTCCGTCCTTGCCGATAGCCGCCGTTAAAAGCTTATGCTCGCTCGTGCCCTCATATAAGACCTTTGTCTTTGACTGAACACGGTAAGAATAGCCGCCGACATCAATCATAACGGCTCTGCCGTTTTTTGAGTATATAAGCGGAACGGAATATGAATGCTGAAGCTCGCTCAATTTTTTTGCGGTTGCGTCAAGTACAAACGTTGAGCCGTCGGTCAAAACAAGTAAATCGGAATTTATTTTTTCAACATTTTCGGCAGTTGCACTCTCAAAATAGTACGGGTAGCCGTCGCCGCTTTTGGCGCCTGAGATAACTCCGCTGAAATAGTCGCCTACGCTTGAAAACGTGATATTTCCGAACCTGTCTGCCGCAACAAAAAGAAGCATAAGCACAACTAGGATTATGCACGCCGCCTTAGCTATCTTGATTAAATCCTCTTGGCTTTTCTTATTTTTCTTATTCGGTTTTTCCTTCTGCTTATTTTCTTTCATTTTCCTCACCGTCAAGGCTGTAATTTACTTTATCAAGATACAGTCCGCACGCAACGGCTGTTTTGCCTGCATATTTTCTGTCTTTTTTTTCGATTATTTCGCTGATTTTTCCTTTTTTGATTTTGCCCGAATTCACGTCAAGAAGCGTACCGACTATAATACGCACCATATTGTATAAAAAGCCGTCTGCTTCTATATGAAATTCCACAACATCATCTTTTCTTTCAAAGCCTATATCTTTAATAGTCCTTGTCTTGTCGTCAACGCTTGACCCTGCCGAACAAAATGAAGAAAAAGTCGTGTGCTCCTAAAAATGCCTTTGCTTCGGTATTTAACGCTTCGACATCAATTTCAAACGGATAATGAAGTGCACGGTTTTCCAAAAAAGGATTTCTGTTTTTTGAATTGAGAATTAAATATTTATAGCTTTTTGACACGCAATCATACCGTGCGTGAAATTCATACAGCACTTCTGTTACTGACCTTACCGCAATATCCCTCGGCAAAACGGCATTGAGGGAACGGGCAAATTTTCCCCGTTCAAGTCCTTTTCCGTTCTCATATTACAACAGAACATATTGGCGTGAACTCCGCTGTCAGTCCTGCTGCAGCCCACTATGCTCTCACGCACACCGAGTATTTGCTCGATAGCATCTTGCATAGCCTTTTGAACGTAGGTGCGTTATTCTGCACCTGCCAGCCGTGATAATTTGTACCGTCATAGGTAATTGTCAGCAAATAATTTTTCATCATATAACCGCCGTTAAGTAATGATTTGACACGATTATTCCGACACAGAACAAAACAAGTATGCCGAGCGAAGCATAGTCCCTTGCGGCAAGCTTCATAACCTTTAATCTTGTTCTGCCCTCTCCGCCCTGATAGCAACGGCAATCCATAGCAAATGCAAGCTCATAAGCACGTCTGAAGGAGTTTATGAACAAGGGAATAAATATCGGTATCATCGCCTTGCCTCGTTTTATAAGCGAGCCTGTTTCAAAGTCTGCGCCTCTTGACTTCTGCGCCGACATAATTTTGTCAACCTCGTCGATAAGCGTGGGGATAAATCTCAACGCAATAGTCATCATCATAGCAATTGAATGGACGTTGATTTTTATGACCTTTAGCGGAGAGAACAATCTTTCGATTGCATCCGTAAGCAAGGTCGGAGAAGTTGTGTAGGTAAGCATTGAGCTTGCTATAACAAGCACAACTATTCTGGCGGTTGTAAAGATTGCCATATACACGCCGCCGGTTGTTATGTGAAGTCTTTTCCACTCAAAAAGCACCGTTCCGTCGCTGTTATAAAGAAGCTGCAAAGCGGAAGTGATAAGCACGATTAAAAATATCGGCTTAACGCTTTTCCAAATGAGCTTCGGAGAAATTTTTGACATAAGCACCGTCGCAAGCAGCAAAAGAGCCATTGCGCCCATAGCCACGAAATTTCTGCACAGGAAAATAAAGATTATATAGATAAATGTGAGGACTATTTTCATTCTCGGGTCAAGCTTATGAATGGGCGAAGTGCCCGGAAAATACTGGCCGATCGTAATATCCTTTATCATGCGAGCACTCCCCTTTCCTTGAACAGACGGAGAAGCTCCGCTTTAGCTTCATTTACGGAATAAATATCCGTTCTGACATCATAGCCCTGCTTTTTAAGAGCTAAAAACACCTTTGTTATTTCGGGAACGTTCAAGCCGATTTCAACAAGATGCTCGGCATTCGAAAAGACCTCGTCAACGCTTGCGAAATACTCAACCTTCCCCTTATTCATAACAAGCACCTTATCGGCACTCTCGGCAACGTCCTCCATACTGTGAGAAACGACGATTACTGTACTTCCCGTGTTTTTTCTGTACTGTTCAATCATTTCAGAGATGACCTTTCTGCCATGGTTGGACGTACCTGCGGACGGCTCGTCAAGTATTAAAATCTCAGGCTGCATTGCCATAACGCCTGCGATTGCAACTCGTCTTTTTTCGCCTCCCGATAAGTCGAACGGCGATTTTTGGAGCATATCATTTCTCACGCCGACAAATTCGGCTGCCCTGAGCACTCTTTCCTTGATTTCTTCTTTGGAAAGCTTCATATTTTTAGGGCCGAATGCAATATCCTCATAAACGGTGTTTTCAAAAAGCTGATATTCGGGGTACTGAAAGCAAAGTCCGACCTTAAAGCGAGCCTGTCTTGTGAAATTCTTATCGGAATGAATATCCTTGCCGTCAAGTAAAATCGTGCCCGAGGTAGGCTTCAAAAGTCCGTTGAGATGCTGTACAAGCGTGCTTTTGCCCGAGCCTGTATGCCCGATAATTCCGATAAAATCGCCTTTTTCAACCGATATGCTTATATCCTCGATTGCAACCTTTTCAAACGGAGTGCCTACGGAATATTTATATGTTAAATTTTGGGTTTCAAGTATAGCCATTATTTATCTCCGAGTAAAGCAGTAATGTTTTCAACAAATTCGTTGAGGGTAAGAACGCTGTCGTCAACCTTGACTCCCGATTTTTTCATCTCACGGGCAAGATTTGTTATTTGCGGTATATCAAGTCCGACGCTTCGAAGCAAATTTTCTTGCTTAAAGACCTCCTTCGGCGTTCCCTCAAGCAAAAGACGGGAATTATCGATTACCGCAACTCTGTCGGCAAGCACCGCCTCCTCCATAAAGTGAGTTATGAAACGACCGACATTCCGTACTCTTTATTGAGCTTGATAACGGTATCCATAACCTCTTTTCTGCCCTTGGGGTCAAGCATTGCCGTCGGCTCGTCAAGAAAAATACACTCGGGTCGCATTGCTATAATGCCTGCTATTGCCACCCTCTGCTTTTGTCCGCCCGACAGTTTATGCGGCTCGTGGTGTCTGTATTCATACATTCCGACCGCCTTGAGCGAGTCATCAACTCTTTTTCTTATTTCCTCTCTCGGAAGTCCTAAATTTTCAGGACCGAAAGCGACGTCCTCTTCTACTATTGAAGCAACAATCTGATTGTCGGGATTTTGGAAAACAACACCGACAGTCTTTCTTATCTCATAGGACAAGTCCTCATCAGCGTATCCATACCCTTGACAAGCACCTTGCCCTCGTTTGGAATGAGTATAGAGTTACTGAGCTTTGCAACCGTCGATTTTCCCGAGCCGTTATGACCGAGAACTGCCACAAATTCGCCCTTTTTCACATTGAATGTAAAATCACGAATGGCAGGCTCGGGCTGCTGCTCGCCCTCGTCCGCATCATAGCAGAAGGTTACGTTATGAAATTCTACAATATTTGTGTTATCCATTAAATAATTCCTTTATTTATGCCAAATTGCGGAAGCTCCGCAGGGTAATATCATTCCTGTCTGTGTAACGGGAAGTCCGATTTCGTCGCTTTCCGCCACACCGCCGAATTTCGGTTTAATAAGCGCACCTAAAATATACTGCATAACCGCAGGAGAAAGTCCCGTAGTATATGAATTGATAAGCACCATAATAGGATTGTCCGACAAGACCTGTGAGCACAGCTCAACAAACGAATAAACTTCGTTTTCAAGCTTCCAAATCTCTCCGCCCGGTCCTCTGCCGTATGACGGAGGTCCATAATTATAATGTCATATTTATTGCCACGGCGGGTTTCTCTTTGAACAAATTTAACGCAGTCGTCAACTATCCAACGAACCTTTCTGTCCGCAACGCCCGAAGCAACGGCGTTTTCCTTTGCCCACTGTACCATACCCTTTGAAGCGTCAACGTGAACTACCTCCGCACCTGCCTTTAAGCAAGCAACGGTAGCGCCGCCCGTATAAGCAAACAAGTTAAGAACCTTAACAGGTCTGCCCGCATTTTTGATAAGCTTTGCGGTATAGTCCCAGTTTACAGCCTGCTCGGGGAAAATTCCCGTATGCTTAAAGCCCATTGTCTTGACATTAAAACTCAAGTCGCCGTAGCCGATACTCCAAAATGACGGGATTTTGTTTTTAATCTCCCAATTTCCTCCGCCTGAGCTTGAACGGTGATAAACAGCGTCCGCACGTCGCCACGCAGGGTGCTTTTTCGGAGTTTTCCATATACCTGCGGGTCGGGACGAATAAGAGTTACATTCCCCCACCTCTCAAGGCGTCGCCGCTTGAACAGTCAAGCAGCTCATAATCTTTCCAGTCTGATGTATAGCGCATCTGTTAAACTAACCTTTCCTCAATTACCTTTGCGATACTCTCTGCAAGCGATTTAATTTGATTATAATCTTCGCCCTCAAGCATAACTCTGACAAGCGGCTCTGTTCCCGAAACACGAACAAGCACACGACCTGTATCGCCCAATTCCTCACTCGCCTCACGGATTGCAAGTTGAACTTCCTCATCCTTATCAAGTCTTGCCTTACCGAAGTTTGAAACACGGACATTGATAAGCACCTGCGGATAAACCTGCATTTCACTTGCAAGCTCCGAAATCTTTTTGCCCGTAGATTTAAGCACGTTCAAAACCTGAATTGCAGACATCTGACCGTCGCCCGTCGTAGCATAGTCAAGGAAAATTATGTGTCCCGACTGCTCTCCGCCGATAGCATAGCCGTTCTTGACCATTTCCTCAAGACATATCTGTCGCCGACCTTTGTCTTAACGCAATTTATACCGTTCTTTTCACAGAACTTGAAAAAGCCCATATTACTCATTACGGTTACAACCGCAGTATTGTTTTTGAGCTTGTTGTTCTCCTTCATAAACTTTGAGCAAACAGCGATAATCTTGTCGCCGTCCACAACCTCGCCGTTTTCGTCAACAACCAAAAGTCTGTCGGCGTCGCCGTCAAACGCAAAGCCTATATCACACTTGTTTTCCACAACAAATTTCTGAAGCTGCTCAAGATGAGTTGAGCCGCAGTTTTCGTTTATGTTAGTGCCGTTCGGCGTTTCATTGATAATACAGCACTTCGCACCGAGCCTTGTAAACAACGCTCTTGCGGTAACGGATGCGGAGCCGTTTGCACAGTCAAGAGCAATTTTCATACCCTTGAAATCGCCGTCGGCAGTCATTGCCAGATGGAAAATATAGTCGTCAACAGCCTTTGACGAGAAGGATATTTTACCGACATCGCCGCCCAAAACAACGGGCGGAAGCTTTGTTTCGTCAAGGATAATCTCCTCGATTTCATTTTCAAGCTCATCGGGTAATTTATAGCCGTTGCCCTGAAAAATCTTGATACCGTTATACTCGCACGGATTATGCGAAGCGGAAATCATAACGCCTGCATCATAATCGTATTCCTTTACGAGAAAAGCCACGGCAGGAGTGGGTACAACGTCGATTATAAGCACATCTGCGCCGACAGAGCAAAGTCCTGCACCGATAGCCGCCGCCAACATATGCGACGAAGCTCTTGTGTCCATTCCTATTAAAACTTTCGGCTTATGAGCACAGCTTTCGGTAAGCACCATCGCCGCTGCTCTGCCTATTTTCATTGCAAGCTCGCAAGTTAATTCGCTGTTTGCGACGCCTCTTGCGCCGTCTGTTCCGAACAATCTTCCCATATTAAAATCCTCCGAACATAAATTTAATTATTACATATCAAGCTTTTGCTGACCGTTTGAAGCGTCTCCGAACGGAATACCGAGATGCTCATACGCAAGCGGAGTTACAACCCTGCCCCTCGGTGTTTTTGACAAAAAGCCAATCTGCATAAGGTAAGGCTCGTAAACGTCCTCGATAGTAACTGCCTCTTCGCCTATTGTAGCGGCGATTGTTTCAAGTCCTACGGGGCCGCCCTTGTAATTTTTAATCATCGAGGTCAAAAGAAGTCTGTCAATCAAATCAAGTCCCAATTCGTCGATTTCCATTCTTCCGAGAGCTATTTTTGCGGTGTCAACGGTTATAGTGCCGTTACCCATTACCTCGGCAAAATCCCTT
>ENA-OQEB01000867-OQEB01000867.1-human-gut-metagenome-genome-assembly--contig:-NODE-867-length-11819-cov-1.634879_pt1 | contig 11819 bp, 13 predicted proteins | sample MGYA00242787_ERZ504619 | MGnify/ENA primary metagenome ERZ504619 (study PRJEB26092, sample SAMD00036317) | human gut metagenome | host: Homo sapiens | study: EMG produced TPA metagenomics assembly of... | reverse complement strand
CCCGGAACTTCTATTGCCAGATGTGAAAACCATTCATCCGGTGCGGCTCCATGCCAGTGCTTAACACCTGTAGGAATATTGATGCAGTCACCTGGCTTCATTTCTACAGCTTGCCTAAATTGTATAGTTCTTCTTTTTGATTATTACTCAATTGCAATTCAAAATGATTTCGATTTGTTTTTATAAAGCCCTCTTTTTGTAACTTTGATATCTCTGTAGACATTGCTGCACGATCAATACAAAGATAATCTGCTAGCTGCTGCCTATCAAAAGGAATATCAAAAGATAACGACGAATGTCTGATAGATTCTGACGACAGATATGATAATAGTTTATCTCTCGTCGTTCGCTTCCCAACATGTGTGATCTTATCGTTCAGAATCAGTATCTTATTTGCCAGGACACTGACCAGATTACGGATCAGCTTCTGATGATGCTCACATGCAGTTGGACAGGTAATCAGAAGTCTTTTTGACATTTAATAGAATAATCTCACAATCCTCATCTGCTACCACACTGATATTTAAGACAGCTCTCTGGCTTGCTGCATACGGCTCACCAAAAAATCTCCTGCGTGACATTTTGAGAGAATATTCCGATGTCCCCAGATGTCTTCTTGAATAATGAGGACGCAGCCGGACACCACAATCCCCCATTACTTCGGTAATATCACCTGCTCTGAAAATATAAGAATCTCGCTTTTTAGAAATTGTTGTTGCGTTTACACAATGCAATATGGATAATATCTCGTTATCAGTTAGACCTTTAAAAAAATGGACTGTTTTCTTAGGATTGATAAATATTTTTGCAAAATAGTTCCTCCCTGTTGGAAATCAAACATACTAGTTGTATTTATAATACTATAATTCTAGCATAAACAAAACGCTAAATACTATTGACGGAGGTTAAAAATGATAAGAAAGATTATAAAGATTGATAAAGAAAAAATGTAAACGGCTGTGGTGCCTGTGCATCTGCCTGCCACGAAGGCGCCATTGATATCATTGACGGAAAAGCAGAATTGGTGAGAGAACATTTCTGCGACGGACTAGGAGATTGTCTCCCTGAATGCCCTACAGGAGCCATCTCATTTGAGGAGAGAGAAGCACCTGCATATGATGAAGAAGCCGTAAAAGAAGCACAGAAAAAAATAGCTGCCAAAAACCGGGCAATGACCTCTCACTCCGGCTGTCCTGGATCTAAAATCATGCAGATCAGACGAACTGAAACATCTGAGCCTGTAAAAGCCACTTCAACCGCGGATTCAGGATCAAAGCTTCAAAACTGGCCAGTACAGATTAAACTGGCTCCTGTTAATGCACCATATTTTTAACGGCTCAAAGCTTTTAATCGCAGCTGATTGTACTGCTTACGCTTATGCCGCCTTTCATCAGGATTTTATTCGAAACAAGGTAACTTTAATTGGTTGTCCTAAATTAGATCAGGTGGATTATAGTGAAAAGCTGACTGCTATTATTCAAAATAACAACATTCAAAGTGTAACTATTGTCCGAATGGAAGTTCCTTGCTGTGGCGGCCTGGAGATTGCGGCCAAAAAAGCTCTTCAAGCTAGTGGAAAATTCATACCATGGCAAGTTGTAACAATAAGTATTGATGGGAAAATCATGGAGTAAAGTCAGCAACCACCAGTTCAACTGGTGGTTTGCTATAGCCCCTCTATTAAGCCTCCCTGCACTTCTCATATGCAAAAAGTGCTGCACCAAGCGCTCCGCAAAGCTGTGCCTCATCGCAAATATACAGCTTTGCGCCGAGCTTTTCTTCAAGTGCATTTGTGATGCCTTTGTTCTTTGCCACTCCGCCGGTCATCATATACTCTCCCGGATTATCCTGCCCAAGCCTTGCTGCAAGTGCGCCTACCTTTGAAGCTACAGACATGTTTAGTCCGTGGATAATATCAGAAACAGCCTTGTTCTGTGCCACCAGCGATACTACCTCAGACTCTGCAAAAACTGTACACATGCTTGAAATCACAATGTTTTCCTTCCACTCAAGTCCCATGGTGCTCATCTCCTCAAGTGAAAGTCCGAGGGTCCTTGCCATCATCTCCAGAAAACGTCCGGTTCCTGCCGCACATTTATCGTTCATCAGGAAATTCTTCACAGCACCATTTTCATCTATACTGATTGCCTTTATATCCTGTCCACCTATGTCAATAACTGTGCGCACGTTGGGATTCAGATAATGCGCGCCCTTTGCATGGCATGTAATCTCTGTGATGCTGTCATCACCGCTGTTGATGTATGCACGACCATATCCTGTTGTTACAATCCTTACAATATCATCCTTTGATATACCGGCCTTTTCGACAGCCTTCTCCAGACTCTTTTCGGCGCTCATCATAGCACCGCCACCTGTCGGAATAATCATTGTCGATTTAATTTTTCCGTCCTGATCCAGTATCACCACATCTGTGCTTGTTGAGCCGCTGTCAATTCCTGCTACATAGTAGACTCCTGATTCCATCCTTCTTCTTGCCTCCTCGCTTATGCCTTTTGTAGGGTCCATGTCATCTGAGCCCTCTATTGTCTCTGCAAATGCCTGTATTCTTGTCAGAAGCTGCCCGGCACTCTGGCTTGTAAAATCCGTCTCAAGCTTTAAAAGAGGCACCTTAATATTATTCTTTATGCTTGCATACTCAAAGCCATAGTAATCGCAGAACTTTATCGTGTGATATATGATGCCCTTAAGGCTTGGGTCCAAAAAGAGCTGATTTCTTCTTGTATTATTGTTCATTCTGGCACATGGCATCTGTCCGAGCAGACTCTCTGCATATGCTACAAAGAGAGCCTCATCATCCATATTTCTAAGATCCTTCTGTAAAATAATGAGATTTCTGCCGGATGTGCATTGTCATATTTTCCACATCCTATCTGCATATTTTCACGTATTGTCTTCTCAAGAATACTGCTCACATGCACACCCATAAGACCTATGTATGGCTTGCGCTCAGATTCAGGTTTTGCAAACGACTTTATAAAAAGCTCCCTGTCGAATGTCCTGTGCGAATATCTCTCATACGCATTCTTCAAACGAAGAATTGACTGTGCAAATTTTATGTTCTCACACTCGTTATCCTCATGAGGCAGATCAAGCATATACAGGAATTTGCATTTCTTTGTATTCTCTATGATATCATAGACTCTGCGCATTGAATCACAGCAGTTCACGAGCACAAGCTCCTCTACCTTGCCTTCGAGCACAGCCTGTATGACTGATTTGCCGAATCCGCAGAGATTCGCATGAGCTATCTTATCTGATTTATCGAAATTCTCCGGCATCTCCTCAAGCACAGCACAGTCCTGTCCAAAGCCCTTAAACAGCTCTACCGGAGCATATTTACAAACATAATTTATCATCTGTTTTCCACTTTCTGAAATTGGTTTATAGTAAATATCCACACACCAGACGCAATAACCGGTGTATTATTTCTAATTACGTTCCTGCTCTGTAAGCATCTCCACAAATGCCTGAAGCCTTGTGGAAATCTGTCCGTCACTGGCATTTGCCGGGTTGCAGCCGTCTCCGTCTAAAACCATAGTTGGAAGCCCTTCCCTCTCGAGTGAGCGCTTTATAAGGCTTGATGCACCGATTGTATTCTTACAGCCCCAGTGTGCAAAAAGCACTGCCCCGTCTGCTCCAACTGTGTCGGCAAGCTCCTTTGCCTCCTCTATTCTCTGATTCACGCTGCCATTATAAATGCAGTAAACCATTTTCTCGGCAAGTGCCTCGTAAGGGTCATCCGACTCCATGCTTCTGAAGCCATCAGCTATAAATCGCTTGCGCTGATATGAATTGTATCACTGTAATTGAACACATCCTTCACTGCATCCTGCAAAAACGGCATGGTGTGCATCCAAAGTACATGAAATCCATCGCCTGCCGGTGCACGTCTCACATCATCTCTCAGAAGCTGTGTATATCTGACTGATTCATCAGTTCCTGCAAGCAGATGACACATGAAAAGCGCATACAGCTCATTTGTGAGAGTTGATGCAATATCATGTCCTTTTCTCAGGTGAAGCTGCCTGTAATAATTATTTGATGCAATTTTGCTCTTGTCCACAGCCTTTTTCACAGACTCCTCTGTGATTTTTCTTCCGGTGACATCCTGCAAAAAACTCTTAAGCTCTCTAAGCTGCTTTGCTACATACATAACAGAGTCATAATTCTTCTCATATGGAACATCTATATAAAAGCTTGGTATTTCATATCTCTCCTTGAGATACGGAAATGTCATCATATTGCCATCGCATGCCAGGTTTGTATACACCATGCACTTTGGCTTTGGCACTATACCGTTTAAGCTGCGCCCAGAAAAACCTGTGATACGAGCACATAGTTTCCGGAAAGCCTTCCTTCTCGGTCTGCCTTAGAAAGGCCTGCTCGCATTTAGTTCCTGCAATAAAGCACGATAATGCCTCAACCGAATATGGTGTGAGACCTGCCGCCGTCAAAAGCTCACCCGGTACAAAAATACTGACCATGGCGGCATTTTCAGGCTTTGCAAGTGCCTGTATGATATTATTCATGACAACCTTTGCCACATACTGCCCTGACATTGGAAGCTTTCTGTCCGGAAATAATGCTAATCTTTTTTCCTGTAATCTATATCCTGCAAGTAAAAGCTTCCTTGCCTTGACAGGATCGTTTTCTGCTATCTCGCCTACTTTTTCTCCAAATTTATCTACTATACTCATGTGATATTTCAGCTCTTTTCTATATTCAAATATATATATATTCGGTTCACCATACTATTATAGCAATTATGCACAAAAAGTAAACTCTCATTTTAGCTATATTTCACTATAACTATTGTCAGATATCCTTTTGCTTCGGTAAGCTCATCCAGCCCCCTGTACACACGCTCAGACTCCATGCCACAGTTTGTCACACCATACACTGTCATTTTCTTTTTTCTGATAGCATCTCCTGTGCGAAGCACCTCTATAAGCTCTGCAAGCTTCTTTCCGGATTTCATGTATACACAGGTTCCACCATAGCCCACAGTATCCCTCACATCATACGAAGCCGGTATGATATGTATCTCATCCATCATCTCACCAAGCGAAATGCCAAGCCGCGCTGCAGCTGCACAAAACGACGGCACACCACTTATCATCACTGCCGTAAAACCTGCCTGCATGACACGCTTATGGATATACATATATGTCGAATACACGCTTGGATCGCCGATTGTAAGCATTGCCACATTTTTGCCTGCTTCAAGCTCACTTACTATGTCACTGTATATCTTATTGTGTGATATAGTAAGCTTTTCCTTGTCCTTTATCATGGGAAACGGAGTGCACATAATATGTTTTTTCTCTATCTCCGGTAAAACAGCCTGCACTATGCTGTACGCATAGCATTCCTCTTTTGAAACTGCAGGGATTGCAATTATATCACATGCTTTTATTGTATTAATAGCCTTTAAAGTCATAAGCTCGGGATCTCCCGGACCTACACCGATGCCATATAACACACCAATATTATTTTTATTGTCATCACCGGCTCTTTCTATCTGCTTGTCCATCTTTATAATTTCCTGCTTTCTATACCACATTTACAAGTAATGCATTCCTAACAAAATCATCACAAATCGATATCATATATTCTTCTTGTATCAATTACCGTCTCTGTACCATTATCATCCACAACTATCATCAGGTGCCCTATGCTATCAAGCTTTTTAAGATATCCTGTCACATGCTCATAGCTGCCCCCATCCTTGTGTTCATCCGGCACAAAATATGTCACCTCAAAATAATTCTCTGCCATGATGTTTATGACATTTTCGTCATATAAACCGTCTGAATTGAAATTACGCTTTCTACAAAGCATCATGAGCTCATTCATTTTCTCATCAAGCTCTCTTTTTTTGTCCTCATCAGGCTCATGCCACTCGTTTGTCAGCCTCGCTGTCTCTGCAATAGCCTCCTCATGACCTGTAAGTGCCGCAAAAGGTGCAAACTGTGCTGAGCGGTCCATATAGACATCTGCGGATGTACCTTTGACACATGATGTGGTAAATCTATAATATCATCATATTTTCCCATGCCATGCTCCTTATATACTTTTTCGTAACTATTTTAAACCGCTAAAAAAATCCGATTAAGAACCACAGCGGTTGCTGCTATGCCTTGTGTCCGCCAATCTGATTGTTCCTTGAAATAGTTGTGGCACCCTCCTCAAGATTCATGCCCTTTAGCATGGCATTCTTTCCATATTTCTTCTTGACGGAAATCATAGCCTCCTGAAGCTTTCTCTCCTTGGAAAGCGCCTCATCCTCTTTCTGCTTTTCCTTAGCCTTCTCCTGATAATCTGTAAATAAATCAAGCTGCTCAAACTGCTCACTTTCCTGCACCTTGCTCTCATCACAGACCCTGTTTGCCACCACAGTAATCCTTCGTGTCAGAAGAGAAGGATCTATGATACGGTCATAAAGCTCCATCACCGCGTCCATGATGATGCGCGTGGATGATGTATAACGCCCTAAATTTGCTGTACCATGTGCATGCTTTGGAACCTTTCTGCCGTATCGGTCTATGGTAATCTCACCTGTATAATCTCTGTGTGTACCTTTTTTACCGCCAATACTGTCTCTGCCTTTATTATTTACTGCGTGGTCATAATTATTGCCAAAACAGCTATCAGTCTTCTTAGACAGATTTGCAATATCATACCCTATAGTGAGTACTATCTGGTCTGTAACCAGCCTCTTATCTACCAGATCAAGCACAAGAAGGTCCGTCATCTCACGCACAATAAGCTTTGTCTTCTCATAATCATACGGCTCCTGAAGCACCTGCCTGAACTGATACTATTGGTCTGCGGTCTGTATGCCTTGATATCAGCTATTGTAACAGGCTCATACCCCCATGCATGGTCTATAAGAAGCTCTGCATTGATGCCAAACATCTTATACAGCTTTTCCTCATTGTAAAAATCATTCGAACCGCCTGTTGAGCACCTGGCCACATCTCCCATTGTATACATGCCGGCTGCCTCGAGCTTTTTGGCATAACCTGCTCCCACTCTCCAGAAATCGGTAATCGGCCTGTGGTCCCATAGCTTTCGCCTATAGCTATTCTCATTGAGCTCTGCTATACGCACTCCTCGCTCATCAGGCATGGCATGCTTTGCCATAATATCCATGGCTATCTTGCACAGATACAGATTGGTACCAATGCCGCAGGTTGCGTGATACCGGTATCCTTAAGGACATCGTCTATCATCTTAGACGCAAGCTCCCTTGCCGTCATGTGATAAGTGCGAAGATAGTGTGTCACATCCATAAAAACCTCATCTATCGAGTAAACACTGATATCCTCAGGTGCGATATACTTAAGATAAATATTGTATATGCGTGTACTGTAATCCATATACAAAGCCATACGCGGCGGTGCGACAATGTATGTCAGCTCATACTCAGGATGTGCGTCAAGCAGCTTCGCATTATATGATGCATAATCAAAGCCTGTCATTGTGCTTTCTGTTATATCATTTTCTGCTATATCAATTTCTGTTACATATTTTTTTCTTTCATCCGGATTGCCCTCAGCCTGGAGTCTTTTTTGCTGTTCACCTGCTGATTGTTTTCTATCAGATTGTTCGCCCTCAATTTGTCGGCTTCTCTCCACTGTCCCGGCAGCATGTCCACTCGCCATAAGCTTCGACAGACGCAGCTTGTTTACCTCCTTCACACGCTGTACCACCTCAAAAAGGCGCGCCCTGCCCGGTATGCCATATGCCTTAAGAGCCGGCGATACTGCAAGACAGATAGTCTTCTCCGTGCGGGTTGGATCTGCCACGACCAGATTAGTGGCCAGAGCATCCTTTCCCCTCTCTCTGCACTCTACTGATGCGTAAAATGATTTTAAATCTATTGCCACATAAATGTGCTCTTCATTATGCTTGTCCATATTATAATTTTACATGGATTATGTTTAAATGTCAAGAACATATGTTTGTATATATAAATTATTGTCACCACATAAGAAAATGCCGCTACAGCACAGTTTAATGTATCTGCAAGCCTTACGCAGTCACTTAGTGGCTGTTAGAATTATATCCGCACACAACAATGCCCCGCCAAGGATGGCGGGGCAAGGCGTTATGAACCACTAAGCTTTAAACACTACACTACAAGGAAGAACTTCACAAGGAAAAGAAGCGAAATAGCATAAGTAAGGATAGAAACCTCCTTTGCTTTTCCTGTAAAGACCTTGAGTACAGTATATGTGATAAGTCCAAGACCTATACCATGTCCGATAGATCCGGAAATAGGCATTGCAATAAGCATGAGTGCTACCGGAGCAACCTGTGAGAGATCCTCGAAATCCACCTTCTTAAGACCGCCAAGCATCAGGATACCAACATAGATAAGTGCTGATGATGTTGCTGCGGCAGGAATGATTGCTGCAAGCGGTGCTATAAAGATGCATGCAAGGAACAGGATACCTGTTGTGAAAGCTGTAAGACCTGTTCGTCCACCGGCCTCTACACCTGATGCAGACTCAACAAAAGTTGTTACTGTAGATGTACCTGTTACGGCACCAACACTGTGGCAACTGAATCGGAAACCAAAGCCTCCTTCATGTTTGGCATATTTCCCTCTTTGTCAACCATTCCTGCTCGTGATGCAGTACCAACAAGTGTTCCGATGGTATCAAACATATCTATGATACAGAATGTGATGATGAGTGAAATTGCTGTAAACCATCCAATACTGATGAAATCCTTGAAATCGAACTTGAACAGTGTTGTATCTGCCATATCCTTAAACTGTGGCACAAATGAAGCTGTTGCAAGTGATGCAAAAGGATTTGTTCCAAAGAATATAGCCTCTCCTACCCAGTAAACTACGCAGGCTGCAAGCATACCAAAAAGTACTGCTCCGTTGACGCCCTTATGAGCTAAAATAATGATAACAAAAAGTCCGATGAACATAGTCACAACAGTGAGCACCATTGAAGAATATCCATCTGTCATATTTGTTTTGGCAAGTCCCGGTGTGAGTGCACCGAAGAAATCCTTCATCACATAAAATGGTCCGCCATCCTTTGAGTAAACACCGGCATTTGAGCCAAAGCCGATATTTAAAAGCATAAGACCGATAGCTGGTGAAATACCCATGCGGACACCATAAGGAATGGCATCTACTATCTTGTCACGGATATTGAATATCGAAAGTATGAAGAATAAAATACCCTCAATAAGGATGATACACAGTGCAGCCTGGAATGAATCAACATATGACAGGCCTGTGATGCTTACGATATTGGCAACTACTACAGCAAAGAAGCTGTTAAGTCCCATACCCGGAGCCAGTGCAAATGGCTTGTTGGCAAGAAATGCCATGACAAACATACCGACTGCCGAAGCAATACATGTTGCCAGGAACACTCCGTTCCATAATGCTTTTGTTCCCTCAGCACCAAATCCGGTGAGGAGGTTTGGGTTAAGAGCAATGATGTATGCCATAGTCATGAATGTTGTCAGACCGGCAAGAATCTCTGTCTTGACCGTTGTGTTGTTTTGTTTGAGTTTGAAGATTTTTTCTAACATTTTTCTTTCCTTTCCTTTTATTTTTTTTGCAGCTGTTATCCGCTTTCCTACTACAGGCGCCTGTTAATAGCTGCATTGTAATTATAAAATTGTGAATCACAATTGATTCCTTGTTTTTTCCACGAACTCACTCGTGAAAACATCAAGTGTAACCGGCTTTGAATAGAAATAGCCCTGAATAATATTACAGCCAAACTGCTGTAATAGCCTTACCTGCTCCTCATTCTCAGCCCCCTCGGCAACACACTCTATGCCAAGCTCCATAATCATGGATATGAGGTGCTTTAACATAATCCTGCTCTTCTCATTGCTCTCGAGATTCTTGACGGGAACGGTCAATTTAGCAATGCTCGAACGGAACTTAAAGTAGCATCTCCAAGATTTGAGTACTTCGTGCCAAAGTCATCCATCGAAAGACGAAAGCCCATTGAAATCAGTGACTGCGCGATATTATTTATCAATACAATATCCATATCACCAACAGACTCTGTTATCTCTATCTGAACAAGCCCCTCTGGGAGATCATACCTGTTCATTATCTCCTTCACCTGATCCAGGAGGTCTGCATATTCCAGTGTATTTTTTGAAAAATTCACAGATACCGAACCACTCTCCTGTCACTTATACAGCGAAGCTTCTGCGCCTTGCATACCTCATCAAGTACAAATAAATCAATAAGATGCGAGCATCTGTTTTCTTCTAAAATCTCGATAAAATGAATTGGCCCTACAACGCCATGAGCCTCATCAAAAAATCTGATAAGGCCTCCGCCCCGACTGTGATGCCTGTTCTTGAATCAACCTTCGGCTGATAATACACCATGAAGCTCCCTTTTCAATCTCAGAAACCACATCCTTAAATACCTTATTTCTCATTATACTGTCAAGACTCTTAAGCTTTGCGTCCTTTTCAATATCATACATTAAGCGAACCTCTGAGAGCTGCCTTGCTATGTCGGGCTTGTCCGTCCAACTAAAGCCTGTCGATACAGAGACATCCAGATCATCAAGGCTTTCCCTTACTATCCTGACAAGTCCCATAAATGATTTTTTATCAATATCCTTGCAAAAAACAACTATCTCATCCTGCTCGTACCTGTATATATCGTAGCCTGTAAAAACGCCCCTGATCACATCTGCAACCATCTTAAGACGCGCATTTCCTGCCATATACCCAAATTTTTCATTTATATCTGAAAGCCTTATGATATCTGATGCAAATACTCCCATAAAGCTGCAGTCATACTCCACATAGCTCTCTCCCAAATTATTAAAGGTCTCTCTCTTTCTTAAGCCTGTGACCTGGTCAAAATTGAGCCTGTACTCATACTCTGCCCTCGCCTTCTCATAAAACAGACTATTCGATATTGAAATACCAATCATTTCAATCAAATCCAGACTTCCTGAATTGGCTCTTGGATTCATAACCACGATGGCACCAAAGCATTGTTCCCCCCTTGTTTAGAAGAACAGCAGATGTAGACCATATTCTGACATCAGCCATACGCTTGAACAAATCCCTGTATTCACCCTCAATTGACTGAATATCACTTATAAACACACGGCCAGCGTCATTAAAAAGAGCGAGAAAATCTGTAATTGCACCTCTTGAAACAGATTCATTAACCACCTTTGCCATAATCTTAGCACTTGGTATATGTATCTCCTCAATTGTGTCCCACGCACTCTCTCCATTATAAATGACAGCCACACAATCTGCATTATAAAACTCTCTAAGCAGCCGTAAATAGTTCCTATACCCCAAGCCTTCGGTGGTATCATTAACAGCATCAATGAAATTCTGCATAAACGCCCTGTAGCTGATTATCCGTCTCATAACAGCATTCAGCTTTGACTCATCACTCAAATCTATCATCTTGAGCAGTCTATAGCCATTATAATCCTTATGATTCAGCTTGATTATGAGCTTCTTTTCGCCTAACAGCTTTGCAACTATATTGTCGGGATGATCCTTTCCTGAAAAAACCGATACTCTGTTTCCCTGCTCTTTTTTCCGTAAAAACAAATCAATAAACCCATCCTCAAACGGCTTTGAAATAAATTCATCAATCTGAGATGCTGTCATAACGCTTGAATTTATGATAGCCTTATTGACAAATACTATTCTACGGCTCTCCTCATCTACTGCAAGTATATAGTCCGGCATTTCATCATACGAGAATATCTCCCTATCTGACATCCTGCAGGATACATCTGTAATGGAAGGAGCGC